>Ga0307515_10007344_pt1 | contig 21802 bp, 16 predicted proteins | sample 17_EM_MG_FD_194513 | JGI IMG/M metagenome (GOLD analysis project Ga0307515, IMG submission 194513) | Populus trichocarpa ectomycorrhiza microbial communities from riparian zone in the Pacific Northwest, United States - 17_EM | ecosystem: Host-associated > Plants > Roots > Unclassified | place...
GTACAGTAACTGTAAAATTACTGGGATTTGCAATTCAACAACACAGAAAGTACACATTGATGAGCAGTGCCGGTATGCTCCCTGATATATTGGCACGTGTTTATAGGGTCTGACTTTGGATTCAGACATCTAGTATTGTCTGATTGATAGCATAGTTTCCACTTTAGTGTGTTTAGTATTACGATAACTTTGTGGTTATGGTTTGAAAAAAGTTGTTTTATAAAAAGTATTTTTAATTGAGGTTGGTTTAAAAAAATAGATGTTTGGTTAAAACTGTGGTTGAAATTGAGTTTGAACAAAAAATAGTTTAATATGTTTGGTTAATAATGCTTTTGAAATTGAGGTTATAAAATAATTTTAAATAATATATATTAATATTGATGGTTTTTAATTTAAATATTGTAGATTTAACTATTGTTATTACATCATGAAATAAATAATACTTTATATAAAATATTTTTTATTGTTCCATTAAACTATCTACAATTACATCACGTATGAAATACATCCGACAATGGGTCATTGAATAATGTTAAATACTAGTTTTTTGAATAAAACACAATTAAAAAATAAAAAATAATTTTTATTTTTTATTTTACTTGGTCGGACCTGGTTCAATGCATTTAAAGTTTTGAACTGGAACCGGTCCGGCCAGAACCAGTCGGACCGGAACAGTGTATACTACACTGCGTGAACAGTGTATACTACACTGCGTGAACAGTGTATACTAAACTGTTCAAGCTAATTAATTGGCGTGAACAGTGTATGCTGTTCATGCTAATTAATTAGCATGAACAGTGCGCAAGAAGCAGTATTTTGCTGCTTCTTCTTTTCCTGCGTCCCGAACGTAAATTTACGTACACAGTAAATTGTGTTTTTTTGTTAACTAAACAGGTTGCATTTGCGTTTTAAATAAAACGCAGACGTAACCTCGTTAACAAACGGAATCTTTTATATTTTATAGTTGTATTCTCGGTTTCATTTCTTTAGGGATCTTCAGCTGCAGAATGTGGAGATCATTGTTGCAGACATTAGCACATTTGAAATGCAGGCATCCTATGACCGTATATACTCCATTGAAATGTTTGAGGTGGGTGCATTTCATGCTACATTAGGGATGTGAAGGTCAAAGTTGACTTGGTTTAAAATTGAATTTGTCCTTTCGCAGCATATGAAGAATTATGGAGATCTTCTTAACAAGATATCCAAGTGGATGAAACAAGATGGCCTTCATTTTGTTCATTATTTCTGTCACAAGCAATTTGCTTACCACTTTGAGGTAGAGCTGCTCAAAATTTGTTGAGTGGAATTTCATTCATATTATTGTTTTAAATTAGCTATTCTTAAGCATCTCTTCATTGAGAAGCTGCAGATTTTGAATAAACTTACATTCCAACCTCTTTCTATTCAGGATGTTAATGAAGATGACTGGATTACTAGGTATTTCTTCACAGGAGGTACAATGCCTTCTGCAAATCTGTTACTTTATTTCCAGGTGAGCACTGCAATCTCATTGTCAAATACATGCTTTACTTTCCAAGCATACCAGGCTCTAGATTCAAATCTCAATCCAAGCTTCTGGTGATGTGCCAAATGATTAGAAATACAATATTAAATCATGAAATTGACATGTATAAGCATATCAGAACACGAGAGAATTCCAAACGCTGCATGAGTTTCATTTGCTCACTTATCGAAGGCTCCCTTCTAAAAACTCTCTGCGCAGGATGATGTTTCCATTGTTGATCATTGGCTTGTGAATGGGAAACATTATTCACAGACAAGGTAAGGATGAAAAACTCCACACTTATGACAGCAATAATGTTCTTGGTTAAGAAACTTTGTTTAAAGTTCAAAACTTTCCAAATCAATTACTCGGTTGTTGCAATGGATCATCTCATTTTTTTTTACATTGAAATCTCTCAGTGAGGAGTGGCTCAAAAGAATGGACCGGAACCTAGCTGCCATTAAGCCAATAATGGAGTCAACCTATGGTAAAGATCAAGCTGTTAAGTGGACTGTTTACTGGAGAACATTCTTCATTGCTGTTGCAGAACTCTTTGGATACAACAATGGAGAAGAGTGGATGGTTGCACATTTCCTTTTTAATAAAAAATGAAGTATTCCAATCTCCTTTTCAGCAGAAGATAAGACTATGTTGGAAGAGGTGGTGCTGTACATCTCTTTTTCCAAGTCAATAAGGCCTTAATGATAATGGTTGAAGTGAATCTGTCGACTGAATAACCACCATTTTGAATGTGTATTCCGTTGTCAGTTGAATAACTGTGTTCTTATATCTCAAACACAGTTGTAAATTGGGTTGTCCCGGAACCAATTTCTCAGATTCTGTTTTTATCAAACAGGCGAGCCATGCTCCAAGTTTCTCATTTAATTCAAAATTTCCTTCTTTGATTTCAGTTTTCATTGCTACATTAGGAATTGCTTGTTGCATCCTATTGATACAACCATATTATTTGATAGTTTTATCAATATTTATATTGTATTTTGCCTATGTTTTATATATAAAATATCTTGATATTCGTTGTTTTATGTTTTGAAGGCACTTTTGAATGTAAGATTCAAAAAGAAAGTAAATTGAAGATAATTAACAGATTTGACCTCCGATCGATGTTTTGTGTAGAGCTTGAGCTCTAGCGGTCGAAATGAAATGATTCCAATGGCATCAGAAAGCTAACACTCATACCTTTCTATACATATATGGCAAGAAAAATAAAAAGAGAAAGAACATGGAAATAGCAACCTTCAAAGACAAATCTCGTATTCTGCCAATGATGACCTTCAACTGTTCCAACTTGAATATCTTGAGCTAGAGAAGTCCATTTGATGCAAACTTAATTTTGTTGGATTCATGACTCGAAGATCTATCAGCCTACCAAATTGCAATAGAAAAAGAGCTTATGTGAGATATATATGATTTTTCTATGATGACACATGAATTTAGCCAAGCTGGATAAACACAGTGTTTCAATTTTCCCACAAATTTAGCCAAGCTCTGTAATTAATTAAGAGAATCGGATATTCAATATAAGTGAATAAATAAGCCAACAAATTTAAGATAGCTCAAATTGCAAGATGGGCTATATTCTTATGTACAGGCACAAAAGAATAATATTAATGTTAATTCTTAGTCAACAAGTGCAAAAATATACAGGAACAATGATATTCAATGGTTAAAAAAAGTATGTAGAGGCTTATTAACTAGATTGAGATGGGAATATGCTAGAAATTATTGATGCTGATGTGGCACTGACAAGTCAATACTGGATGACATGGTGTTAGCGTGTCAATACTAGATAATGTGGCGTTAATGTGTCAATAACGATGGATGCTACTCACTATTGCTCAATCGAAGGAGAAATGGATGGGAATCCATGGTATCATGATATCAAACAATTTATCCAACATCAAAAGTATCCCACGGGGGCATCCAATACAAATATGAAAACCCTACAAAGGTTAGCCATTGACTATTACCTCGATGCAGAAGTGTTATACAAGAGGTCGTCCAATGAAACATTGTTGAGATGTTTGGATGGGATAAAAGCAAAAAACAGCGCTTCAGAAAGTTCAGGCTATGAAAAAAAAAGGATTCATAAAGCTCAAATAATGTTTTAAGGTTTTAAAAACTTTAGATCATTGTTAGTTGCTTGACTTACTATGTCTTTCAAACTTTTTTTTTTTTGCCATTTTTATTGTTCTAAAGAGGTATCCTTATTTGCTTTGATTTTTCATCTTCTTTATTATTTATTTACGCATACCCCTCAACATTTGAGTTTTTTAGACTCTTTTAGTTTTGGATTTTTTATGGAATTTCCTCAGTCTTTGATATATGAACTTCCACATGCCCCCTGGTGTGGGGGGGTGATCCTAGTCAAGATTTGTAACATTCTCTTATCTGGGATAAAACACCTGTCACATATCAAATGGAAAACAGGGTAAATAATTTTTTTAAATATATATACAGTTTTCTTATAAAAATCTACCAAAATTTTTACTGAAATTTTGGCAGAGTCTCCACTATACCGGGAGGTCCAAAGTTATCAACAGATAACCTGTTTACACCTAATATCCCACATCTCATAACTCAATTATGACCCAATCATCTTGGGTCTCAATTTCACAAACATCATCATCATCTCAACCACAATATTTATAACATACATTGAACAACAAATATCATTATAGAAGGATAAACGAGATAAACACGCATACATGGAACATGGTTATATGAATTTCTCTTAGTCTGGAACCTTTGAATAAAACTAGCATTGTAATACAACTTGCGGATCGTAGTTTTGTTTACCCACTTGGTGTGATAGAAGATGTCTTAGTCAAGATTAATAGTTTGGATATTCCATACAACTTTTATATTCTTGATATGGAACATGATTCTTGTGATTCATCAAACAACACTCCTATATTGTTTGGGAGACCATTCTTGAAAACTGCCAATACAAAGATTGATTGTGGTAAAGATACTTTATCTATGGAGGTAGGAGATGAAAAAATTTAATTTAATTTTCATGATGCAATGAAATATCCTTACAACAATGTTTATTCTATCACATGTTATGACCAAGTTGATAAATGTGTGCAACAAGTTTTTGATTATGATTGTGAGAATGGATTAAGCGTGGCTTTGAGTTATGACTATGATTTTACCGAGATAGAAGAGATGGAGAGGCATATATGTGTTCCCTAAAACGTGCACAAATCATCATTGGCTTTGCAAGCTTTGTAAACTGTCCCCCATGATGCAGGAGTCATTTACCCCATCACAAATAGTGAATGGGTGGTGCCTATCCATTTGGTGCCTAAAAAGACTGGAATCACGTTGGAAGAGATACAGAATGATGCTTATGAGAATGCAAGGATTTACAAAGAAAAGACTAAGGGTCTTCATGACCGAATGATTACAAGAAAAGAGTTTAATGTTGGAGACAAAGTCATTCTTTATCATTCGCGTTTGAAACTTTTTCCTGGAAAGTTACTCTTTCGTTGGATTGGACACTTTGTTGTTTCTAATGTTTTTCTTTATGGTGTAGTTGAAATTACAAGTTTAGAAACAAACAAAGTGCTCAAGGTCAATGTGCATCGCTTGAAACCTTTCTATGAAGGTTGGACGATAGAACTCACTACTTCTATGGAGTTAGCTGAACCAATTTATGAAGAAGGAGCATGCCACATGTCAAGCCAATGACATAAAATAAAAGCGTTTACTAGGAGGCAACCCAACACAAAAAGAAAAAAATTCAGATTTGCTTTTTTTTTTTCCTTATCTTTTTTTTTCGCATTTTACTTTATTTTTATCATTCTCTTATATTCCTTTTATATTATTTCAACATTGAGGACAATGTTGTGTTTAAAGTGTGGGGGTATTAAGAGAATTTTGGTTTTCTTTGTTATTTAAAAAAAAAATCTATGTTTGATCTTTTTGAACTCCCATTGGTTTATGAGAATATGAGTATTATGTATGAGAATTAATTAAGATAGATGAAGATATAAATAGAATGAATGAGTGTGCATGCAAGTTTTAACATTTAATTGGTTTAGGGATTGACTTTGAGAATATGTCATGTTGACTTTATAATGTTATACCAATGCAAGCTTTTGAGCCTTCAACATTATATTCTTTTATTGTGCATTTTTCAATGATATGTATCTCTAGAACTTCCTTCATATCTTGTTGAGATTATATTCGCATTACATATATACATGAAGATGATAAAGGCATTAGGAATTTTAACCACTTGAGCCAAAAAATCAATCTAAAGCATATTATTCTTAATGAGCCCCTTTTGAGCTTGTTTATCTTTTCTTTGCTTTATCCATGTGCAAGCCTTAACTTTTTATATGTTTTCCTTTTCCCCTGGCCAAGGATTAGTAGAGCATATACTTGTGATATCTCATGGAATTATGGTTGGAAATTACGTGAAAAGAAAGAAGAAGTGATGCTTGATGAAAAGATGGGCAAAGTTGCCAACGGTGAAAAACAAAAAGAAAAAAGAAAAAAAAAGTGTTCCTTTATGTTCTTAAGATTTTATGTTGAAAGAGCTTGAAATCAAAAGAAGTTAAGCATTGGTGATTAAAGATGGAAAATTTATGTGCTTTGATGAAATATCTTGTTTGAAATATCATTTGTCAAAATGCTCTACTTTCTTTGGTTTGAATCTTTTCTTTTACTCTCTTTTACCTCACCTTAACCTTAGCCCCATTACAACTGGAAAATAAGACCTTTCGATTCATGCATTACTTGTAATATGTTAGTAATGGAGATGAGATTGAAGAGCAAGCTTATGATAGAACATATTCATTGATTGAATTTGAGAGATTTAAACACATAAGCCCTAAACACATGAGTGTTGAGTGTATATAAATGAGAGGACCTATCACTTTGGCATGGCATAGATTTCATTTAAATCCCGATGATTAATTGAGTTTTGAAATTTGCATATAAATAAATTCATGAAAATTAATACTCTTTATCCTTCTTGATTGTATTCTTATTTATAATGCATATATTCTTGGATATTGATGGGAGATTAGGAGATTAGTCATAGTGATTTGATTTAATTTAATTTCAATTTGATTTTACCTATCCTTTCTCGAGAACGAGCAAGAGCTAAATGTGGGGGTAATTGATGCAACCATATTATTTGATAGTTTCACCCACATTTAACTGGTGTTTTGCCTATGTTTTATATATAAAATGCCTTGATATTCTTTGTTTTATGTTTTGAAGGCATTTTTGGATGAAAGATGCAAAAATGAGTACATTGGAGGTAATTAGCAAATTTGACCTTCAGTCGATGTTTTGTGCAGAGCGTGAGCTCTAGAGGCAAGAAAATAAAATAAGAAAGAGCATGGAAATTGCAGCCTTCAAAGTCAAATCTCGCAATCTGTCAGTGTTGACTTTTGGCCATTCTGACTTGAATATCTGGAGCTACAGAAGTCCAATTGATGCAAAATCCATTGTGTTGGATGCCTGACTCAAAGGCCTATCAACGCTCTCAATTTCAGCTAAAAACGATGTCATATGAGGGAGATATAATTTTTCAAAGATGACAACTGAATTCTGCCAGCAAATAGGTTTCGTGAAGAAAAGAGTTCAAATTACGTTCCGAAACATCTAAACCGACATCTAAGTTTTTATTTCAGAAATTTAGCTCCTCTAAGTCAAAGCTTGAAGATTTCATGCAAGGCTATTTCTCATTTTTTAGGAAAATAGTTATTGAAGTACTTAAATGTAAACTGTCTACTTAAGAGATGACTATTTTGTAAAATAGAGACTAAGGTTTCCTAGGATATAAAAAGAATGAGAGAAGAGAAGGGGGAAGCCAGCCAAGAAAAGAAAAACGCCCCCTTCCTCTAAGAAACCCAAAATCATGCATTCCTCCTTCTTTTTCATTAGTTGTTCAACAAACATGCAAGGCTAAACTCGTTTTCTTGGTTGCAAGTACACGGAAACCTTCGGATTTCAAGAACTGTGAGATCTATTTTACCTTTTCTTGTCAGTTTATATGATGAATATGTTTGTTCTCCTATGCTTATTTTTCATATGATTGTTTATTTTAATTGCTAGAGCGGACTCTAAATTATTATTGTAGATAATCTATTGCTAAGTTTGATATCAAAACCGGAGTTATGGTATATGAACTTGTGAAGCAACTGAGTTTAATAATTGTGGCGGATCTACGTTATTAATTTTAGAGAGAACATTCAATCAAATCAAACATAGACTGCAGACAGTTATGTTTTCTTGATTAATCAATTTATCTAGTTCTTAAGGCTACCATTGAATTAAATTACTAGTGCAGACACTGTGGTTGTTTGATGGTTAGGGTTAGTTATACGACGGATCCGTTAATTAACCAATGTTAAGAAGAGATAAAATATTCATAATATAAATTGATGTCTCTTTTCCATGATCAGTTCTGATTTTTGTTGGTGGACGTTTATTTGTGACCAAGGTTTGTTCTCTTGATAATTTTCTGATTTTATGTAATTTTGCTTGATAGTTTTCTATTTTCTTTTGCTTTAGCCTAGATAACGTCCAAACCTTCCCAAATTGCATATTATCTAGCATAAAAATCTGACTTGAACCTTCCTCATGGGATCGACCCCTTGCTTGCTCTATACTATCTTGTGTATTGTGTTTTAAGTTAGGATAATTAATTTATGCGACCGTGACATCGCAACAAATTCATTTCTACTTTGGTCAAACCTGCCCAAAGGAACGAAGGGTTCCTCTTCCTTATAAGTGATGCATTTTTTTCTTCTAATTAGCAACCACATTATAACAACACATCTCAAATAATTAATCAAGGAAATCATAAGTTCTCCTCCTATCCTTTCTTCCCCTCTAGTGGCCGGTCACCTTGCATCTGTTCTCTCTCTCTCTCTCTCTCTCTCTCTCTCTCTCTTTTCTTTTTTTTCATTGCACCTCTCCACATTTAAGACCATTTCTATCTCTAATATATGCATCAAGAATACTAAACCCATATAAGGAATTTTGTAACTTGATTGAGTAAGCTTTTTGGGGATTTGAATTATATGTTTCAGACATTTTAAATCCTTCAGGGATTTCATATAAACATCATTATCAATTGACCCATATAAATAGGCTGTGACTACATTCATTAGACACATATCTAGCATTTCATGACTTGTCAAGATAATGAGATATCGAAATGTAATTGCATAAACTACAGGAGAATATGTTTTATCATAATCAATGCCAGGTCTTTGTGAAAACTCTTGTGCCACAAGACGTGCTTTATATCTTACGATTTCATTTTTCTCATTTCGTTTTCGCATAAATACTCATCTGTATCTGATTGGCTTTACACCTTTAGGTGTCTGGACTACAGGTCCAAAAACTTCATGTTTTGCAAGTGAATTTAATTATGTTTGGATTTCTTCTTTCCATTTTAGCCAATCATTTTTGCATCGATATTCTTTGATAGATTTAGGCTCAAGATCCTTATTTTCATTAATGATATCAAGCGATATATTATATGAAAAGATATTGTTGATAATTATTTCATTTTGATTCCATCTTTTTTTTTTTTGTAGAGATATAACTTATCGAGATCTCCTCATTTTTACTGTTTTCAGGTGCCTGAACCTCTTTTAGGGTTTTATGATCAGTTATGTCTATCTCCTCACGAAAATTTTCTTTCTCAATAATGCCAATTTGATTATTTGCTCCTTTTCTTTTCCGAGGATTTTTGTCTTTTGAACCAATTGGTCATCACGCTTCTAGCATGCAATAAACTCATTTGCTATAATTTTAGTGGATTGTCCTGCTGGGACTTCAATCCGGGCTGGAGTATTTACAGCTGGTATATGAGATTTGGTTATTCTTTTTGAGTCAGTGAATGCATTCGGTAGTTGATTTACAATGTCTCGAAAATGAAGTATCTTTTGAACTTCTTGTTCACATTGTTTTGTACGATGATCAAAATTCAATAATGACAATGCATTTCATGTAATATCTTTATCCAGCTGTTTAAATTCTCCCCCTGATGCTGGAAACATAGTCTCATCAAAATAACAATCGGCAAATTGTGTCATAAATGAATAACTTGTTAAGAGCTCAAGATATTTAATTATTGATGGGGACTCAAACCCAATATATATTCTCAACCTCCTTTGAGGACCCATCTTTGTACGTTATGTAGATAAATTAGAACATATACTGCACAACCAAATATTCTTAGATGAGAAATGTTTGACTCATTACCAAAAACCAATTGTAATGGGGAGCATTTGTGATACGCTGTTGGCCTAATGCGTATAACTGTTGTTGCATGTAAAACAACGTGTTCCCAAGCAGAGATAAGAAGTTTTGTTCTTATGAGTAATGGTCTTGCAATAATTGGAGATGTTTAATAAGTGATTTAACAAGATCATTCTGAGTATGAACATGGGTAACAAGATGTTCAATGTTTATCCCAAGTGACATGCAATAATCATTAAATGCTTGGGATGTGAATTGATCAGTATTGTCAAGATGAATACTCTTGATTATATAATTTGGAAATTGTGCTCGTAATCTAATAATTTGAGCAAGTAAACTTTCAAACACCAAATTACGAGTAATTTTTGGTTATTTGGTTCGTTGAACTTCTAATTCATTATTGCATTGACTTCGATTGTACTAATACTTGTGTAGTGCAAACCTGAAGATAAAACGAGTAATTTTTTCAATATTTGTTTTTCAGTAGAGACATTTGATAAGATGTAAAGATATTCTATATCATTGTCATTGGCAATCTCAATATGGTACCCGTGAAGTCGTATATCTTTGAAACTTAGTAGATTTCTCCTTGATTTAGTAGAGAACAAAGCATTATCAATAATAAATCTTGTTCTATTAGGAAGCGTTATATTAGCTCTTATAGAGCTTTCAATCAAGTCTATTGAACCTGATATTGTATTCACTTTTACTTTCATCATTCTTATATTTGAAAAATATTGCTTATGCCTAAGAATGGTATGTGTCGTTGCACTATCTGCTAAGCATATATCTCAATAACTGATATTGGGATTATTTAGAACATGATGTGAATCCATATTTTCTTCATGAAAAGAAATAAATATATAATAAGTTCATAATAAGACATAATTATTATAACACAATCTTTTTCATTAAATAAGCCAACATGAAAGGAAGAAAACAAAACACATTGAAATATACTAGCATAAAGGAAACACATTGAAAAGATAAACATAATTTTGAATTCTGACATTGTTATATTAACTAATTATTATCATTACAAAAAATATTAACTTTCCCATTAGTTTGCTCAAAATAATTTGCAATGTCAAGGTGTGTCATATCTAAAGGATAAATATCATCATTACCTTGTTATGGGTGAGAAAAATGTATTTCTATGTTCTTTTCCTTTCCTTTTAATGAAGACTGATATAAATCCACAAGATGTTTGGCCATATGACAGGTACGAGACCAATGTCCTTTCATTCCACATCGATAACATGCATTTTCTATCTTCTTGGTATCTCTGCTATGTATATTCTTCTCATTTTCTTGTTTCTCTGTGAGGGTTTGTAAGAATTTGATGAATTACGACCATTATAGTTGCGGTAATTCAACCGTCTTCTCCCATCGATAACATGCATTTTCTATCTTCTTGGTATCTCCGCTATGTATATTCTTCTCATTTTCTTGTTTCTCCTCATTCTGTGAGGGTTTGTAAGAATTTGATGAATTACGACCATTATAGTTGCGGTAATTCAATCGTCTTCTCCCATGGTCACGTCCTCAACCTCTATTACGACCACGACCATAATTATAATTATATCTCGTAAAATTCACTTCAGGGAATGAAGCTGAACCAGTTGGTCGTGATTCATGATTTTTTATTAAAAGCTCATTATTCTGTTCAGCCATAAGGAGACATGAAATTAGTTTAGAATATTTCTTAAAACCTCGTTTTCTATATTGTTGTTGCAGGAGCATATTCGAGGCATGAAAAACAGAGAATGTTTTTTTTTTCTAACATATCATCATCGGTGACATTGTCTCCACACAATTTCAATTTAGAACTGATAGTAAACATTGTAGAATTTTATTCACTTACTGATTTAAAATCCTGCAATCATTAATGTATCCAATCATAATGAGATTTTAGGAGAATAAATGTCTTTTGATGGTCATACTTTTCTTTCAAATTTTGCCAAAGAATAAAAGGATCTTTGATTGTGAGATACTCTATCTTTAACTCCTCATAAAGATGACGACGTAAGAAAATCATGGCTTTTACCTTGTTTTAACTAGATGCTTCATTATCATCTATAAAGGTGTTTTTAAGACCTATGACATTAGGTGAATTTCAACATCAAGGATCCATGACAAATGATTTTGTCTGTAATATCAAGTGCCACGAACTCAAGTTTGGCAATGTTTGTCATTGTTACTTCTACTTCTTATTAATAAACCAAATATAATTATCTGCTTCATCATGAAAGCGAGGAGAAATTTGTGCTTTTATTTCTTGTTAAATATAATTGTCTGCTTCAAGATGAAAGCAGGGAGCAATTTATACCGATAATGTATATAAAACTATATTTCAAGAAGCATACAATAATAAAATAATATAATTAATAAAGAATAAATAGAATATATAAGAACAACAAAGATTAGGGGATGAAAAAAAAACACTTTTATTTCATATGAATTTGTAGTTATATATGTGTATCATATTCTATCAACAATGCTCATATATATATATATATATATATATATATAAACATTATAAAAAAATATAGATTTAAATGAATTCAAAGAAATTCAAATAAACTTAATAATGGTAAATAAACATAATAATAAAGGGTCTATAAAGCACCTAGATATTGTAGTTTATTTTAGTATTTTAAAAGAATATTTTTAAAAAATTAATTTTTTAATTCTAAATTATTTTTTTATTGATATTTAGAACTTACTATAAAGAGTCAAGAAAGCGGGTCTTTTTTACTGCTGATCATATTTTCTCATCTATTTTTTTTTTTTATTTTAAATGGTAAGCCAGCACCACTCTCTATATCTTGTTTCTGTATTTTTTTTCATGGTTCTTGGTTATGAAGAGACGTTGTGAAAAGCAAAAGCCTTAGACACAATTAGGTGTAGTGTCTCTTTTCTTTTCTTTTTTTTGTTGTTTTTTTGTTGTAACTTCTCTTTCTTGCTTTCAAGTTTAATTTTTGCAATTATTAGAGAGAGAAAGAGAGCTATTTTACAAGAGGCTGTGATGGGTTGCCTTGGATCCAGGGAACTCTTTAGTAAATATGTGAAAAGGGTGCTATCTTTTTTAGGGTTCTCTTGTGATTCTTGGGACTTTTAAGTTTTCTCGGGTTCTTTTTCATGACCCCCTTTTGTTTCTCTTTCTTGGGTTTAAAGATCAGGGGTTGGTTTCCAATTTCGTGTTTTTTTCTTTTTTTTGAAATTCTGTTCTATTTTTTTGTGGATTTAAAGTTGCTGTCTTGTTGTTTCTCTCTCATTGTAGTTGATGGAGGTAAATGGAGAAGATTCCATTTAAGAAGTTAATGAGGCCTTAAACAGGTCTAGCCTATCTATTTAGAGTCTGTAAGCTTCCACAAATGGAAATTTGGATCCATTCTCGTTGACCAGATCTGACTAACATTTCACTTTTAAGAACTTTTAGCTCACCCATATCTTTGCATCCACTGGATTGGCCTCCTGATTTTGTTAGAGTATTAAACTTTGATTTACCTTTTCCTAAAAGGCATGGAAAATGGTCTGTCAAAACCTGTTGTTCACATTCCAAAATCATTCTTGATGAGTGAAGGGTTGATAATTTTAGTTGAATAATGAGAGGCTGTGTGATCTTGGAGGGGTTAGAGGGTAACTTTTTGTACTGTCCAGATAGTGATTTTGATGGAGGAGATGTACCGGGCGGTTGCAGTGCCATTTAGAGTAGGTAATTCAGTCTGTGAGAGTCCGTCCTTAGATACCCATATGGATATCACAAGACTTTTAATGGCAGACACAGCTAGCTTATTATCTGATACTGTAACTAAGGTTTCTACTGTGGGGAATAAGGATTGTAATTGTTGTGATTTAGATGATGAAGTTAAAGATACAGCAGTGCAAGCTCCTAAAGAGGACAAGGGAGGAGGAGGAGGAGGAGGAGGCCCTTTGTTGGATATGATCTCTGAAAATGAAAGAAATTGGGTTGTTGGTGATGATGTGATAACACGGGATAGCGAGGAGGACGATTCTTTGTCGTTGGAGGGTGATCCAATTCTTGATTGTTCTTGTTCTCTGTCAGTGGCCAGTGAGACAAGTAGCTTATGTGGAGAGGATTTCTTGAGTTTTGAGGCCACCTTTGAGGTAGGAACACCAAGTTCTGTAGATATTGAAAAGAGTGCTGGTGGTGTTGATATTATTCCCAAGACAGCAGATTTGGGGGATTTGAATGTTGACGCCATCGTTAGCGATCCCCTTTCTGTGGCAGGAATTGTTGAGGAAGAGGTTGGAGATGGATCTGATGCAAAGACATCCGCTGTGGTACCTAAGTTGACTCTGGAAAGAGGGGCCAGTGGTACAATCTCAAGAAGTGTTTTTGAAGTGGACTACATACCCCTTTGGGGATTTACGTCTGTGTGTGGAAGGAGACCAGAGATGGAAGATGCAGTTGCTGCTGTGCCTTATTTTTTGAAAATTCATATTCAAATGCTGATTGGAGACCGATTACTTGATGGCATGAGCAATTGTTTACCGCTCCAGACTGCTCATTTCTTTGGAGTTTATGATGGTCATGGAGGCTCACAGGTAACTTATCCTTGTGCTCTTTATCCTTATTATTTATTTATGTTTCTCTGGCTTTCTTCCTATTGTCAGATCATGTTGCTGTTTCCTTTATAGAGGTGATTAGCTTACATTCCGCTGGCTTTCTTTTTTAGGTGGCAAATTATTGCCGTGATCGTTTCCATTCTGCTTTGTCTGAGGAGATAGAATTTGTTAAAAATGGCCTGATTGATGGAAGTATTAAGGATGGTTGCCAGGAGCAGTGGAAAAAAGCTTTCACCAATTGTTTTCTTAAGGTAGATGCTGAAGTCGGAGGAAAGGGTAGTGCTGAACCAGTTGCTCCAGAAACTGTTGGTTCTACTGCTGTTGTGGCCACTATTTGTTCATCCCACATCATAGTAGCAAACTGTGGAGACTCACGAGCAGTTCTTTGTCGTGGGAAAGAACCAGTGGCATTATCAGTGGATCATAAAGTAAGAGCCTTTAGAACTGTAGGCTTGGATCTTAAAATCTTTTAATAATAATAATAATAAAAGACTGGGAAGCTGATTCTTGTTCTTTCGATTCTCTCGTTAAATCTTATCTTAGCCTAACCGAGAAGATGAGTATGCAAGGATAGAAGCCGCTGGAGGCAAGGTCATACAGTGGAATGGGCATCGTGTCTTTGGTGTTCTAGCTATGTCAAGATCTATTGGTATGTTCTTCTCACCCTCATTTTTATCTGTTTCTTCCTTATCTTATTCAAACATGTTAACAGCACTGTTGTCATCTGGATTCTTTTGCATCTAAGTTACTGTCATTCTCCTATTGGCTAATCTTGAAGGTAAGGATAAAATGACAACATTCACTTTCATAAAGGACTCCATGGGCATCCAATGACTATTCGACCTTAGCTGTGTTTTCCCTCGTCATTGATTGTCACCTGTGACTATTTAGAGATGCATCTTTGTAATTGTAAGAGACATGTCAAGTCTGTACTTACTAAAATAAATCCAGGAATTTTAAGTTTCTGATCATGATCAGAAACTTAAAATTCCTGGACTAATTTTAGGTGTTGGAACCTCCAGAGAACATGTCCAAGTCTCAAAGAATTGCCTTGTCCATGTCATACTACCAACGAGATGCTTGGACATTCTTGGTGATCAGAAACTCAAAATTCCTGGATTAATTTTAGGTGTTGGAACCTCCGGAGAATATGTCCAAGTCTCAAAGAATTTCCTTGTCCTTGTCATCAAAGACAAGTAAATAGACATCCTTGGTGGTTTTAATGCTAGGATAAACAAGTGATTCCATCGATGCCTGCTTCAGAATTTTTCAATGTGGAAGTTTTCTTTTCCTACTTTGTTCATTTTTTTGGATGGTGAGTTCTTTGATGTTAAGGTATATGTCTCACAACATTTCTAAACAAGTAAATTGCATCCATAATAACTTTGGGCAACTCATGCTTGTGAAATTTGACTGTTATTCTGGTATGAAACCATCTTTTATGTTTTCAGCCTTAGATGATGATGCTTGTGCACATAAATCTCAAGCCTTGCATGATATGAAATTCTTACATGTCTGGTGAAAGTCTATTGACTAGTGTTTATTCAACCTTGATTAAACTTTTTTGAGGATGTCTCTTTAATGTGCAATTGCAATGTTGATGATATGAAGTAGAACTTCTTGAAGGGAAATTTATCCATTGAAGTGTCGCATACATCTGCCTTCTCATTAAAGTTGCATTTTAGCCATGTCAATCAATCCTTGGAAAAACTCTCCAAATGTTAAACGAAGTCCTACTGCATTGTGGAGGATTGATTGTTGTGATTTTCCTTTGTATGTATTACATGACATTTTGTATTTGTGAAGAATAAAATATCCTTTGAGTGATATATCTGAGATGGATTCAGTTGCTAGTTTGTGTGAAAATCATCTAAAGGTGTTGCTGCATTCACTCATTTGTTGGTTGGTTCAAGGACTCATGATTATGGGTGTAATAATTTATTAGCCTCTTTCCTTACGAAAATAAATGGATCACATAACTTTAAAACTTTACATCATTCTTGCTTTTGAGTGGCAGGTGATAGATATTTAAAACCGTGGATTATTCCAGAACCTGAAGTGATGTTCATTCCTAGGGCAAAAGAAGATGAGTGCCTCATTCTGGCTAGTGATGGTTTGTGGGATGTCATGTCAAATGAAGAAGCATGTGATCTGGCTCGCAAACGAATACTTGTCTGGCACAAAAAGAATGGTGTCACACTTTCCTCCTCAAGGGGCGGGGGAATTGATCCTGCAGCTCAAGCAGCAGCTGAGTACCTCTCAAACCGTGCCCTTCAAAAAGGAAGCAAGGACAACATCACTGTAATTGTGGTGGATCTGAAGGCGCAGAGGAAGTTCAAAACCAAAACATGACTGATTCTTTTGGCAGCTCAACTTGTAGACTTAATCTGGTACAATATATGTTGCCCATCTGTTTTTCACCTGGGCTTTATGACTAAATGGAAGTAGATGCCTGTATGTATTGGTAGAATGCTTGCCATCCTAGAACTCTTCTTTCTCTTGAAGAGTTGCCATACACTTCCTAGGCTTGGCTATGTAAATCCTAGCCGTTTGTTGTAGGATAGGAGATCACAACGGTTCCATCTTTGAAATTATGGGCAATTGTATTCGTTATGCCTCCGAGCTTGAATAAAAAAAAAGCAGCTCTATGAGGTATTACTTCCTATTTTTCTAAGCAAGTGCTTCTTATAAAGGAATTGGATAAACTGTGGAGATGACTTGTCAGTTGTGATGATGCCATTATCTCACTTTCTGGAGCATATTCATGTAGGCATTGATGGAACTTTATGGTTATCCTAATTATTATAGTAGTGCCAGTGATGCAAAAATGGCAGAGCAGGGTCGAAGAAGGCAAGAAGCGTTAGTTACTGGGTGACATTATTTTCCCAGAAGTTTCAGGTCATTGGCAATGGTTTAGGGCAACGCTGCAGGTAATGCTGCTTGATGCTGTTCTCTGTTATGGTTATCTAATACCCAAATGTATCATGCAACGTGTTAGTAGCATTGGAGGAGGTAGATGCATGGCAGCTATTTTTGTCAGGTTACAGTTATGTATGCAAAATGCTAGAGTGATGCAGAAAGTAACACAACAAATCAAAAGAAAAGAAAAAACAAAGGTGTCGAGGACAAAGGGCTTGGGATCAACAAACATGTGATTTAAAAGTTTGATGCTACACTGCTGCCTAAATCCTCCCTAATCATCAATCAATTTTTGTACTTGATGAAAAGCAAAGTTCCCTTGTTTTACTTTCCCACAATAAGGAAATTTCCCAACTGTGGATTTGCAGCTACATTATAACATCAAGAACAAAAATTATACCACCATTACAATTTACAAACAATTCAAAAAAGGGCATAAACTAAACATTATCATTCGATGTAAGATCTTGTTTTACTCTTACACACACACACCTCAAACAAGTCATCCTCGTCACAATTAGTACATTAAAAAAAAAAGAAGCACTTTCTTCCAGTCTCCTTGGAGATTCCACTTCTGGATGATGGGGTGGAGGAAAAAAAAAGTATTCCAATGTGATCCTGAATGTAGCTTGCAACACCAAAAATCACTCACGAAAAGAAGCCAACATATATATTAGCCACGATATTTAAATTATAAGCCCCCCAATGGGTTTCTAATTTCACTAACCTTGCAAGACTCATCCCAACATGGACATAACATCTTCTGACGCGAGCTGCCTCAAACTCTATATTTCGTGTTGGGTTGGGAGATAACGGCCTTACTTACTTGACCCAATAACAATCTCAAAGAACATGAACCGCTTATTGTCTCTTCTCAGCTCCCTATCTTCAAGTAGGGGTGTTTATCGACGGAAGCCAGGGTATGTATGTATATTCCAGCTGTTTATCGCAAGGATAGGAGACGATACAGATTCATGCTTTTGTCATGAAGAGGGCACTACGGGTTACTAACTTCCTATAATTTTAAGCACGCAGTTCCTTTTTTTGGGTTTTTATCACAGTGGAAAAAAATTTGGTGAAGTAACCAATGAAATGAATATTTAAAGAAATAATACAGTTTAACAAGTTACAGATAGCGTCTGCAACTCACGAGTTATAAATGCCATATACGATTTTTATTTTGCGATTGCTATTTGCAACACGCAAGTCGCAGATAACATCTGTGATTTTATACAAAATTAAAATCTAGAGCTCTTTTCTTTTCTTTTCTCTTCTTATTTCCCCCTCTCCCCCCACAATTAGTCGCCCTTGGGTTAGGTGATTATGTAAGAAAACAAATGTCGATACATGAAATTGTTAATATGAAATCTTAGTTGGGTATGACATTTGCTCCATATTGCAATGGAGAATCCAAACCAAGTGAAGATGAAATGACCATCACATTAATAGAGTTAAGGTTGAGGAGGAAGATCATGATGCTAAGTTAGTTAAGCCTGTTGATAAATCCATGGGTCATTTTGCTCCTAAATTTGAGGTTATGAGTGGGGATGACCAATATAGATGCAATGAGGGGCTTATAGTCATAGGTATTTGGGCTTATCAGTTGATGAGTTAAAGGTTGAAAAAAGATTCAGAGACAAGTTGTTACGATGTTGCGGTCACACAAACTAATTACCCTAGCTTAAATAAACAAGATAGTATAGAACAAGTAAGGGGTCGATCCCACGAGGAAGGTTTAGCTCAGATTTTTATGCTACAAGATATGCAATGGGGGGATTTTGAGTTTATCTAGGCTATAGCAGAATAAAACAATCAAGCTCAATTAAATAAATCAGAAAACTATCAAGAGAACAAACCTTGGTTTCAAGTAGACATCTACCTACAAAATCAGAACCGATCATTGAAATGAAACATCAATTTATATTCTGAACCTTTATCTTTTCTTAACATTGGTTAGTTAATAGAATCACTGTATAACTAACCCTAACCAACAAACATTCACAGTGTATGCACTAGTAATTTAATTCAATGGCAGCCTTAAGAATTAGATAAATTGATTAATCTAGACAACTTAACTGTCTGCAGTTCATGTTTGATTTATTCGAATGTTCTCCCTAAAATTAATAATATAGATCCGCCATAATTATTAAACTCAGTTGCTTCACAAGTTTATATACCTCAACTCCGGTTTTGATATCAAACTTAGCAATAAATTATTCACAATAATAGCTTAGAGTCTGCTCTAGCAATTAAAATAAACAATCATAAGAAAACAAACATATTCATCATATAAACTGAAAAGAAAATTTAAAATAAATCTCATAGTTCTTGAAATTCGAAAGTTTCTGTGTCCTTGCAACAAAGAAAAAGAGCTTAGTCTTGCATGTCTAATCATCAAACAACTAATCAAAAGGAAAGAAGAATGCATGATTTCGGGTTATTGGAAGAAAATGTGTGTTTTTCTTCTTTTCTAGTCGCCCCCCCTTTTCCTTTCTCTCTTTCTTTTTATTTGATATGAAACCTTAATCCCTCTTTCCTACAAAATAGTCCTTACCTAAGTAGACAATTTATATTTAATAGTTCAATAACTATTTTTCTAAAAAAGAAGAAATAGCCTTGCATAAAATCCTCAATCTTTGACTTCGGACTTAGAAGAGTTAAATTGCCAAAATAAAGTCTTGGATGTCGGTTTGGATGCTTTGGAAAGTAATTTGGATTTATTTCTTCACAAAACCTATCTCTTGGCAGAATTCATGTGTCATTTTTATAAAAATCATATCTCTCTCATATAAGCTCATTTTCTGCTAAAATTTGGTAGGCTGATAGGTCTTTGAGTCAAGAATTCAAAAAAATTAAGATTGCATCAAATGAACTTCTCTAGCTCAATATATTCAAGTCAGAATAACCGAAGGTCAACACTAGCAGAATGCGAGATTTGTCTTTGAAGGTTGTGATTTCCATGCTCTTTTTTTTCTTTCTTGCCATATATTTATAGAAAGGTATGGATGTTAGCTTTCTAATGTCACTGAAATAACTTCATTTCAACTTCTAGAGCTCAAGCTCTGCACAAAATATCGATCGGAGGTCAAATCTACCAATTATCTCCAAATTACTTCTTTTTGAATTTTACATCCAAAAGTGCTTTCAAAACATAAAATAAAAAATATCAAGACATTTTATATATAAAACATAGGCAAAATAGCAGGTAAATGTGGGTAAAACTATCAAATAATAAGGTTGCATCAAATACCCCTATACTTAGCTCTTGCTTGTCCTCGAGAAAGGAGAGATGAAATCAAACTTAAATTAAATAAGTAAAATAACTATGACTAATCTCTTAATCTCCCATCAATGTCCAATTGTACATGCATTATAAACAAGAATACAATCAAGAAGGATAAAAAAACATAAATTTTCATGAATTTATTTACATGCGAACTTCAAAACTCAATTAATCATTGGGATTTAAATGAAATCTATGCCATGCCAAAGTGATAAGTCCTCTCATTGATATACACTCCAACACTCATGTGTTTAGGGTTTATGTTAAATCTCTCAAATTCAATCATTGAGTATGTTCTACCGTAAGCTTGCTCTTCAATCTTATCTCCATTACTAAAATATTACAAGCAATGCATGAATCAAAAAGTCTTTCTTTTTTGTTATAATGGGGTTAAGGTTAAGGTGAGGTAAAAGAAGAGAAAATAAATGCTAAAACCAAAGGAAGTAAAACATTCTATAGAAAATGATTTTTGAAATAAGATATCTCATCAAGACACAAATTTTCCATCTTTAAGCACCAATACTTGACTTCTTTTGATTTCAAGCTCTATCAACATAAAATTTTAAGAACACAGTGGAACACTTTTCTTTTCTATTCTTTTTATTTTCTTTTTTCTTTTCATTTTTTTTTCACCTTTGGCAACTTTGTCCATTTTTTTTTATCAAGCATCACTTTTTTTTTCTTTTTTTTTTGGTAATTTCCAACCATAATCCATGATATATCAACAAGTATATGCTCTACTAATCCTTAGACAGGGGAAAAGGAAAACATATAAAAAGTTAACGCTTACATATGGGTAAAGCAAAGAAAAGATAAACAAGCTCAAAAGGGCTCACTAAGGATAATATGCTTTAGGTTGGCTTTTTTGCTCAAATGGTTAAAATTCTTAATGCCTTTATCATCTTCATGTACACATGTAATGTGAATGTAATCTCAACAAGATATGAAGCAAGTTCTAGAGATACATATCATTGAAAGAATGCACAATTAAAGAATATAATGTTGAAGGCTTAAAAGCTTGTATTGGTATAACACTATAAAGTTAATATGATATATTTTCAAAGTCAATCCCTAGACTAATTAAACTTTAAAACTTGCATGCACACTCATTCATTCAATTTATATTTTCATCTATCTACCTAACTTAATTCTCATACATAATACTCATATTCTCATAAACCAATGGGAGTTCAAAAGATAAAACTTAGACTTTTTTTTTTTTGAAAAACAACAAAGAAAATCAA
>Ga0307515_10007345_pt1 | contig 21800 bp, 11 predicted proteins | sample 17_EM_MG_FD_194513 | JGI IMG/M metagenome (GOLD analysis project Ga0307515, IMG submission 194513) | Populus trichocarpa ectomycorrhiza microbial communities from riparian zone in the Pacific Northwest, United States - 17_EM | ecosystem: Host-associated > Plants > Roots > Unclassified | place...
CAGTGGAACTCAGTGGATAGTTATAGTGGAAATTGGTGGACAGTTGCAGTAGAACTCAGTAGACAGTTACGGTGGAACTTGGTAGACAGTTATAGTGGAACTCAGTAGATAGTGGAACTTAGTAGATAGTTACGGTAGAACTTGGTGGACAGCTGCGGTAGAGCTTAGTAAATAGCTGTAGTTATATGACTTAAAGATTATAATAAAAACTACACTGGGCCGTTATATAACGTGAGTGGCGAAAATCGCCAGAATTAGCTTAATATACGGCAAAATTGAAGCCTAGGCCCTAGGCAACCTATTAAGAATGGATAAAGTTTGGATCTCGATCCAGATCCGATGGATTTAATGGATTTGGATTTGGATCTAGATCCAATCCATCCATCTCTTACACTGGTTATTATCTTCTTCTTTATCTTCTTCTTTGTTTCCTTCCTGCTTTGCTTTATTTTCTTAGTTATATAACTCTATAAGCTTTTAATCCTTCTTTAAGGGAAAGAGGAAAGCTTAAATAATTAGATTAATAACGTGTCCCTAGTAATGAATCCTTTAGTATAACGCATTTCAGGAAATCTTATACGTAAGGATAAGCTATTTAGATATTATACGATATAGAACATTATTTAATCCTATATTATCGCTAATAAGTGCTCTAATCTTTATTTAAATACCATACGACTTAATAATAGGTTAAAGTGCTTCCTATTAATCCTTGCTACTTTAGCTCTGTACTATACGAAGGCCAATTAAGATATTATAATAGTAATTATTAATATTAAGAAAGCTAGCACAGATGCTAAAAAGAAGAGTATAATTAGGACACGTCCAAATATTAACTGTAAGATAAATAGGTGTCTTTGTAGATTAAAGTACTCGTTATACGATATCCTAATTATCAATATAATAACGTTAAATCCATTCTATAATTGTTAAGTGATATGTTGGGATAATAGTAGGTTAATTAGCCTCTTAATTAAGTGCTTTAACAAAAGCATAAAATTCTGGCTATTCGACGCATAAAAAAGGGAGCCGTTATATAATAATTAGATTAACCAGCGTTTATTTAATTAAGTCTTTCTCTACTATATAACGAAGAACTTTACCCTTAAGCCCCTTAATTCCCCCCTTTTCTAGAAGGCTTTTATATAATTGTTAAACTAAATCCTTTATATAATCTCGTAATGTTATACAAGACTTATTCTTAGCTATTATCTAGTTAATATTATGCTCCCTTTTAAGGTATAGTTTAAGGCCACGTGTTAAAGGATAATACCCTTTAGAATCTAAAGGCTCGCAGTATTTATAAAAATAGTAACCCTTCTTTATACAATGTTTATCGTTATCTATAAGATAAGCATGTTTATGGATTAAGGAAGTAAGTTTAGGTGTTATATAAGATACTAAGGTTAATATAGTATTAGTATCGCCAGTAAAGAGAACAGTATTGGTATTTCTATTAAGAGAATTAAGAGTTTTAAAGTCATTAGATAAAAGAATAGAATCCTAATTAGCTATTATAGCTTCGTACGGGTGAAATTTTGGATGTTTGTGTAAATGCCAAGCCTTCGTATGAGTATCGGCGATACGTATCGGATACTAGGCCGTATCGGGATACGGGGGTATCGGCGATACGTATCGGGGGTATCGGGTATCGACCGCAAGACTGGTTGAGGCTGAGCAGCCTGAGCACGGGCCCGAGTAGCATAAACGCACCCCCGCGCACGCTTGAGCGGGTCCTGTTTCGGGCCCCTCGAAGTCGGTTATTCTTGCCCAGTCGCATGCCCACTGGCTTCACCCAAGCCCCGCAGATGGTTCTTGCTGCTCTTGCTTGGACGCTTCGTAGGGCCTCAAGCGTCTTCCCAGTATACGTCTTCCCTTTTGTGCTACCGTTCGACCAGATCGAGCACGTATACATCATCTGTGGGAGCGCGGTTCCTTCATAGATCCCCCGCATGTCCATAAGGCCGACACCCCAGGTTGAGCCTCCCAGGCAGCTCAGCGCGTTCACTGTTTTAGTTGTCTTTCGTCTGATCTCTTCTATGTGTGCCTTCCATTGCAGCTTGGTGTCCATTGTCAGCCCTAGGTATTTGCAAGTCGCCTTAGGTTTCACCTCGCCCCATTCGGTTTGGATGGGCGTGAAGTGGGCTTCAGGCAATTCTCCTCAGAAAGAAGCGAGATAGCGGACAAGAATTTGATCGCTACAGATGATTTAACCCCCTCGAACTCGCTAACCATTGCTCCCCCTATATTGTTTTCTGAGTCTAGAAATAGCATGGCTAGGACGGCTTGCATGCTAATCGCATCTAATTGGTCGCGAAGCATGTGGCGTGCAGATAGCCGCCGCAACTCAACTCATGTCAGCCTCGTGAACGCAGCCTGAACTCTTCATGCCTCCTGAACAGCGATTCCTCTTTGCGACCAGCTCGCAACTGATCTTAGTCTCAATTTCAGCAGTTCCATCATTCTACGACCTTCAGCATCCATGTCGTTTTCAATGCGGAACCCTCTAGCGCGAGAATGACGAGCTCACAGACAAGCTTACCTTTCCCGACTCAGCCTTGGGAGGCTGCGAAAGAAAGGTTCCTTGAGGGCCTCTCGGCAGCAGATAAGAAACGGTTTCAAGACGCCACGCTCGAAAATTTATTCTATGGTGCAAGTGCTGCGCAGAAAAAGTATGCCAAAGGGAGCAAGAGCTGGGCCATGCAAGAGAAGATCACCTCGTTAGCAGATGGAATTGAAGACTATGGAAAGGCATTGGATGTATATTCGAACGCCTATGGACTGATACTATGCCCAATTTGGGGCAGCATTCGAGTGGTCCTTCACATCGCTCAGGAAGCCGGGAGATTTCAGGAGAAACTTGTCGACATGTTCGCCCGCATCGGAGATGCGTTGCCACAATTCCGAGTCTACCAGGATCTGTTTCGCAATCATGAGCGCCTTCTAGGAGCTTTATCAGCAGCCTACCTCGATATCCTACAGTTCTGTGTGCGGGCAAAAGAGTTCTTCGTCCGGACCAGGAAGACACCAAGTAAGTAACGTGACAGCATAGGTCAAGGGCGATACTAACATGACCAGTTCCGGCCTCCGTAGTGTGTATGGGGGTCTGGAAGCATTTTCGTCAGGAGTTCGACGATTACATGGTGGCTTTTCGTAGACATCAGAAGTTGGTTGAGAGAGAAGCGAGCCTAGCCCATATGATTGAAGCCGCCAAATCACGAGAAATCGAACTCGCGAATCGGGCTCTACAAGAGCGCAACGCAAAAATCAGCCGACGACACAAGCTACTATCATCACTGTCACCAGTCGATTATCAATCGAAACACACTAGGCTTCTCGGACTTCGACAACCAGGCACTAATACCTGGATCCGGAGTCACCCTACATTCAATTCATGGCTCGGCTATCCAACGTCTGATTGCTTGTGCTGCTACGGAATACCGGGCTCGGGGAAATCAGTACTAGCAGCTAGTATTGTAGAGGATCTTGAGGCACAATGCACGGAGAAGACATCTATCGTGTGCTACTACTACTGTGACTACGCGGATGCATCGTCACTGGAATCGGCTTGTCTAATTGGAAGCCTGATCAAGCAGATCCTAGTGCAACTACCTCTCGATACGTTCGACGAGAAGTTCTGCCGGTCTTTGGAAGGCAAAATCCCTGCTGCGACCCTCTCCGAGAGTCTCGCCTGTCTGAGCCGCCTTCTCAACGATTTCAGTCAAGTGTTCGTTGTACTCGACGGACTCGATGAACTTTCACGAGAAGCGCAGATTGCTTCTTTGGAGATTGTCCAACATCTTCTTCGTTCGTCCAAGCCCAGAATAAACGTTTACGTCTCTAGTCGTACCGAAGAGCTGCTTATCAAGGAAACCTTGGAAGCTCGCAAAAGTATCGATCTCTCCACTGTGCAGGTCGGCGATGATATCGCAATATTTGTGGAGGCAGCCATCGATTCTGGTATTCTAGAGCATAATCCCGTTTCAAGAAAAGCAGAGATGAAGCAAGAAATTATTCAAGCCCTAGTCAAAGGTGCCAACGGCATGTAAGTCGATCATGCAACAGCCTCCAGTATACCCGTCATACTAATTTACCAGGTTCCTTTGGGTCAAATTTCAGCTGTATGATCTCCGTGAGGCCCTTACCGAAGAAACAGTCCGGATGACTCTGCGTGCGCTTCCTCGAGATTTAAGCGAAACTTATGCTAGGATCATCCAGAAGGTTTACCGCGACCCAGGAGGGGATCTCAAGATCGAGACGATGAGAAACGTCTTCCGCTGGGTACTATGCGCACGACGTCCCTTGCTTATCGAAGAGCTCGAGGAAGCAGTTGCTCTAAAACCATCGGACAAATATCTGCACACTGACCGGATCGCGACAGGTGCTGGCCATAACTTGGTTGGTGCCTGCGGCAATCTAGTAACCTACAATAGGAGCGATCGGACTGTAACTTTCGCACACTATACGGTCCATCAGTTCCTTTGCCATGCGGTTCGGCCTGACGGTCCCCAGAAACCTATTTGGTTTGAACGAGTCAATGCTGAGACAGAGATCGGTCGAATCTGCGTTGCATACCTCTCCTTCTCCGACTTCGAGACGCAATTGATAAAGGCGCCACCACCGCCTGCAGTCATGGATAACCAAGTCATTGAACAAGCTATTTGGAGTCAGGTCCCGTTGTCTTCGTTTGTCCGAAAGGCTATCACGCCATTTACCTCATGGGGTACTCCAACACACCGGCCTGTGCAGCGAATGACATTTGCGCTTCCGGTTCTCACACAGCAAGCTCATGATCTAGGGCGCAAGTATGCCATGCTCGAGTACCTCGTCGAGTTCTGGACATTCCACACATCACACTTTACCCGTGACATGGAATGTTGGACCTCCTTCAAACTTCTTACCTTCTACCGCCAGTTGAGTTTTGAGTTCCGACCTTGGCACACGAATCGGCGCCAAACAGACATGGCTCAGCATGAAGCAGACTTCAACTGGATGCCTATGTATTCGTGGGCAATAGACCAAGGGATGCGATCTTTTCTCGAACTGATATGGTCAGATGCAGTAATGATCCGCGAACTTGAGGACTACTACAGTGAGAAGATTAGCAAGGTTGACGACCGAACGAAGCTTGTTAAATGGGTCAGCGTCCGCGAATCTTTGACCCTAATTCTTGGCTACGACAAAATAACAGGTCTAGACAACTTCTGGAGTGGAGGTTTCATCTATCACGCCGCTAACATGGCAAAGGATACGTCCAACCCAGGTACTCTCCACTTCATGCAATCCGAGTTGATACTGCGTTCAGGCTTAGACGCAACCAACCGTTTAAACACGCTGTTTGAAGAGGCTATTTTACTTGCTATCAAGTACCGGGATGCACCGTCTCTCACTCGTCTCCTTACAGTCCATGTACAGACTATCGACCAATTTGCCAGGATTCTGGATCTCGTTGTTAAGCAGGGGCACATCAAAGAGTTTCCCATAACTACGCTGTTCCGTATCTCATCCGACGATTTCCAGGGAGCACTCACTTGTCTAACGGACAACGCATTGGATGAACTGGCTGCTTATCTAGATCAATGCATTCCCATCCTCATCGAGCCGGAGGGGCTGAGCTGGACTGCCCAGAAGTGGGTGAAAGAAATTCGACCTTATTACAAATGGCTACTACTCGTTCGGACCTTGAGCTTCTCTATGGACCGACATGTCCCTGTCATTTTGGATTTGCTGCACGATCGTAATATCGACCGGTTCATGGGTAAATACAAGTCAAGTAGCCTCTCACACGATTCGCGTCTGAAGTGGGATGCTGTCGCGGTAGCTTTCAAAAACACCCGAGCAATGCGCGATACAGGCGCGCCAGGCGACAAAGCTCAAAGAGAAAGCATACTGATGCAACTGATCGAACGATCAGACTGCGATATGATGATATTGCTTGACCACGGGATCTCTTGTCTCTCATGGGCAGCAGAATGCTCGATGACAACCCTAGTCCGCACTATCATGCCACGTCATTCCCAAATTCTCGTAGACAAGGCATACATGATGCATGCGGTTGCCGCACTCTTGTCGGCAATGCGATATAGTCCCGATTGTTTAGAGATTATGCTGCAATGGCAGTGGCCCAGTGCCGCCCTGGACTTGGTGGTAGACAATGCGTTGGTGGAAACACTTCCAGCATCTCTCGGTATGAAGCTGAGAACGATGGCGGCGAAGCCTTCGGTGAGGAAGACTGTTCGCTCATTCATCAGATGAGACCATTCTACGAGATCGGCATCCTCAGTGGACGACACAATTAACATGCAAGGACTTGAAGCGCTACTTGCTAAACCTTCGCTCCTTTATAGTCTCTTATTGATCTGTTTGGCAAAGAGAGCAACACTAATGATATAAGTGCCTGGGTGGGCATGTACCGCTATCATTCTTCGATACGGCTTCTGGGTCGCAAACTTCGGATACATATGTACCGTGTCTTGTTACATACAAAGGGATGTTGCAAAAGTACGCGGGAGCAATTCAACACCCAATCCAAGGCTCACTTGATCGCTGTGCAGGAAGCCGCCGCGCTTTCAATGTCCCATCATGAGTGGTAGGAGGTAGTATGCGAACCTATTTCGGATACACATGAACTACGCACTCGGAGACACAGCAACTTTCGAGGATCGAACACTTTCAAACGCACTTAGTTTTCCAGTGTCCGGATCCATGGAGCTGGTGTTGTGGGATTGGGCCATGTGAGGATTTTCTGAGGAGAGGGACGCTGAATTCGACGTGCTGTGGGATCGAGAGGTTGAAGTTTGAGGGGAAGAGGCGGTGGTGTATAGGACGGCAAAGGTGCAGATTGATGTGAAGACTTCGATATTTGAACCTGCTGCGATATCGACCTCACAGACGACTATATTATCCTCAACGACATTGGAAATGTCAAGCGCAACAGTGTCTCCGACTGCACAAGCAAGATCGGATACTAGTCTCGGTGTCGCGTTAGGTGCAGGGCTCGGGATCCTGAAGATTGCACTGCTAATGATCAGGATCGCATTAGTAGTATGGAGGCTGAGGAAAACGAAGGCGGGAAGAGTTGCGAAGAAATGAGCGTAACATTGACGAGCATTAAAAAAAAAAGAATTTACATGCGTTCAATTTGGAAACTGGAGGCGGGGATTAGCAGACACAAAACTAATAATAACTTCTAGCATCATAGTAAGGCTCTAAGGCTCAGACAAGAGTTGAAATGTAGTAGCAGGCTTGATTATAAAAGCTAGCCAACTAGGTGTTCTTATATACGTGGCAATAGACCTAGGTTGCCTAAACGGTAGTACCTGCCTACTAGGCAGTCATACGTAATCTAGGATCTAACTATAAGATCCTTCTATAAGTATTAAGAGCCATAAGAGCTTGATAATAGTGCTATAGGGAAGGCACTCTATTACACTATAGAAGGAGGCTCTGTATAAACTAGGCATAAAGGCGACAATACGAACGTAATTTTTTAGGTAAAAGTGGTTTTAAATATTAAGGAGTAGCTATAGCGTATAACTTGTACAGAAATATAGCAAATATTAACGTATGCGCAGAGTCTGAGTTGCTTAAAGTCAAAGTACCCCTTATATTTTTCGGCACGGTGGGTTTTTGTTAGAGAATTAGAAGTAGAAGTGATGATCATTCAACTATCTGGTAGACTATAGACTTTAATACAGAGGGTTGACTCATTGCGGTATTGTAGCCTGGTAGGCGGAGACGCCACAGTGCCGTAGCTTAGTAGGCAGGGAGGTGTGTGCGTCCAAAACCAACAGTTTTTCGCCACGCAGGGAGGGACGTTAGTGCCCTTTTAAGACTCTCTTTTTGAAGGACAGGCATCGTATGGTTCGGAGCAGTATGTCCAAATTAGGTGGTTTTTGACTGGTTATTACGCATGGGCACTTACCCTTTACCATATTTATATTCTGCTTATATATGTGGTCCTTCGTTCTGTACTCGTATATCGGATTATAGCAAGTTCGAATACTCAAAACCCAGAATTGATCCGACGTCGAGTGACCACGTCGAAGGATTCACCAACACATCCGAACCAACGCTTTTGCGTGTAGGTTTATAAGATACATTAAGTGTACTTTTCCATTAAGTTCAGCCTTAAAACAGTGACGCGGAAAGCCCATTATAAATGTTAACCCCTTCCTTATCCTACGTCACCATTTAATTGCAATAACTACGGCTTGCCTTTCTGTGGCTCCTCCGCATAAATGGCGACTGAACTAGGGATTTAGTCTACAAGGAGGTGGATAGAAAAATAAAACAAAGTTAGGAGGACGGACCTGATTCTGAGGTTGCGAGTAGCTGCACATCTATAAGGGTGAGTATGCATATCGATTCCCTACTTCGCTACGACATAACACTATTGCGCGTGCTGTATCTTGCTAAGCCCGCCCCGTAACGCTGCCGGCGCGGGTTTCGAGTTTTCCAGCTTGCGCGGAGCGCTTTTGGCGGCGAAAATTGTCGACCTGAATCAGGTTATCTTATCACCGACTCAGCTGCCTCCCATTGACTCAGTCATTGACTCAATCATTGACTCGATCATTGACTCAGTCACCTACCCCTTGTTTCCATTGCCACCCCCCTACCCCCTTCTCGTTCTCATTTCCTACACCTTTCCTATATATATATAGAGGCTCTAGAGCCACCATTCAATAGACAGAGTCATTATTCTTTTCTTACAATCGGTGCACGGACTTCTAATTAACAGTTATAAGCCCGGGTTGCTTGCCGTATTACCCCTATTCAACTATTTAATTTAATTAATCTATTTAATTAATATACCCCTTATTAAATTACTACTTATTACTAAATCCTTTAACCTTTCTACAAGCACCTTTTTAAAATAACTTCTTAACCACCTACCCAAGCTATTACTATGACGGTGATATTATCGAGCCAAGCTAATTAGGACGAATGGATTAACCTTATTAGGCTCTAAGCCTAAACAGAAAACATATAGGAATATATCAACCCCTCAACTAAACGGGATAAGTTGCCCCTATTAGTTAAACCAGTCTTTCCTAGGCCTTAAGACGTAAAGTTAGGAACGACCTCCTATACAGCTCTCTCTAAGGACAAGAAGGACGAGCTTTAAATTCTCCATAAGAGGTATAAGATAGTAGAAAAGGAATATAAGAAGCAAAAGGCAGCTTCGACTTCTCTACAAAGCTACATCACTAGTATAGTAGCCAGATATCTAAACACCTATATACTGGGTATCGACTCAGTATACGACGTACTAGTAACTCTTAAGAAGAGGGTTACCCCTACCGATACTGCACGTTAGCTCTACCTATCCACTTAATACGCTAAGGTTAAAAAGGGCCCAAAGAATTAGAACTTCGAGGCCTAGTTATAGCAGTAGGAGAAGACGTACAACAATTATAAAAAGATTAAATTACTAAACGTAAATGGCGACCGAGTAATTAGAGACTTTCTATTAGCGGTAGAGCTAGTATTACCAAATTAGGCCTTAACGTGGAGGGTTAAATTTAATAAATACGAATGGGCTAAGGACCACGTAATATCTATAAATTAACTAGTCGATATCTATCGGAACTATTAATAATTGGAGACTACCTAGCAGAAGAATAGAGCTTAGCTTAGCGCTAATGTAGTAAGCTTTTAGGGCAAGCCAATTAATAAGGCTCCTAAGGACAAGGCTCCTAAGGATAAGGCTCCTACTACTACCCCTTCCAAAACGGCACGGAAGAAAGATACCCCAATATACTACTGCGAAGCTATTTACTAGTTCTAGGAATATCCTTATATTAACGAGTCAGTTTAATTAAAGGACTAGAAATTAAATAAAGCGACAGCTAAGAAGGTTAAGAAAAAGATTACTAACGCCTTAGAATGGTATAAGCGAACACTAGAGAAGGTTAGAAAGCAGTCTTTAGAAAAGGAAACTCTATAGAGCCCAAATAAAAAGGAAGACAATAGTACCTTTTGCGTATATTAAATAGGCGCCTATAAAGTAGGTACTGACTATAAGCTATATAATAGCATAATCCTTAATAACGGAACCACTATATACGTTATTAATAATCGATTAAGGTTTATTAATAAGCTCTAACTAAGTAATAACTTTATATATACCGAGACGGGTATAGATCCAGTTAAGGGTATAGGGACGGCGGCAATTATTATCCGGACGCCATTAGGTTCTAAAAAGATCTTCTTAGCTAACGCAGCTTATATACCAGGTTTTTATATAAATTTAGCCTACCTAAAAAAGTTTAATAATAGGGATATATAGTGGGATAATAAAAAGAACCTACTGTACAAAAACGATTATAAGACGTTCGTATATTGCGAGCGCTATTATAATTAATTAACCCTAGAGTATAACGAGCTGCAATTAAAGACCCTAAGTAAGGCCTTATTCGTAATCTAATTACAAGACCCCCTTCCTAATTAGGAAGTAGATGGTAGACTCTAGCATAAGAAACTGGGCTATATAGGACCCGACGCAATTAAGCATTTACCCTAGGAAGTAGGTGGTGCGAAACTTTAAGGTCTAGTGACGATTAACTATAAGACCTGCGCTGTTAGCAAGGCTTACAAGATTATATTAAGAAGACCACTAACTAATAAGATAACCAGACCCTTCTACTAAGTGTATATTAACTTATTTTAAGAGATCGTAGTATATAATAGTTATATCTGGACAATATATTTCTATAACGAATTTCTATATTTAAACAAGGTTAAGACCTTCGCCTATAAGTCGTTAACGACGTAAGCAATTATATAATACTTAAATAGGGTAGAACGTTAATATAACCTAAAGATCGTAATAATTTAAATTAATGGCGAAACGTCTCTAGGTGGCGAGTTTAACACCTAGAGGACCCAAAAAGAAATATTACTAGAGCAGTTAGCCCTAAATATAAAGTCTTAAAATGGTTCTACTAAACGTTTTAGGGGGGTGATTATTATTAAGTCTTAATGCATGCGGATTAAGGCTTAATTACTAGAAGAGCTCTAGCCAGAAATTACTAGGGCTATAGCGTATCTAATTAATCGGATACTAAGCGCCCAGCTTAGCTGAATAACACCTTTTAAGAAGCTTTAGTTAGCACTAGGGCTCTCGCCATTAAAGCCGAATATAGCTTACCTACGAATATATAGCTGTAGAGCTTACCCGCTTAAATATAAAATCCTACACACATAAAAGCTTAAGCTAAGGGCTCATATTAGATACCTAGTGGGGTACTAGTTAACGAACATCTTTAGGGTCTATATACCTAGCGAAAAGAAGGTAATTTAAACAAGAGACATAACGTTTAACGAGCAATTGCTCTATGACGACAGTTAGCCAGATCTTGCGAATCTGCTCCAGAAACGCGCGGATCAAATTTTGGAGGTAATTAATGTGTCAAATATCAACAGGACGCTTCAGGAAGAGCTTAACAAGACGTCAGATAAGACGTCAGATGAGACGTTAGATGAGGAGGACGAGATGGATACTAGTGGAAGTCGATAGGTAGATGCTGGTGAAAATCAAGATCAAGCGACAGATCAGGACGATGACGTAATCAGCCCACAAGCCTCTAAGGACGACTCTACACCAGGCCTCCCTACCCCAGCTAAGACGCCAGAACCTCAATTAGATACTACTAATGTAGAGCTGTTAAGTGCCTTAATTAAGCGAAAACCCTAATTTAAACTTATTCCTAGAGAACAAGCCCACTCAAGATAGGAGATCCGCGGCAATATGGGCGATATTAATATTATAATAAGCAGAAGAACTAAGAAGCCCTTAACGCGTTAAGAAGCTTACCTTATAGATATTAAGCAATTAGATACCCTTCCTACCTTCTATAAAGCTTTTACTACTAGAATTAAATATTACTAGAAGCGATTACATTACGATAAGCTTCTATTACCACCTCGCAGCTAGAAGGAGCTTTAAGCTTACCTATATAAAGATAGCTTTACGAAAGCCGCCAATAAGGAATTTAGTAATCTTAAGCAGTAAGGGATATTCAAGACTGTTATACGGACAGTGTCGCTTAAGGTCTTACCCGTTACCTAGGTATTTACTTATAAGTTTAATACTAATAGATATCTAGTTAAATTTAAAGCCCGTCTTTATATACGAGGTAACTTATAATAACCTAGCAAAAAGGACACGTATATAGCAACCCTTACAGCAAAAATATTTAGGGCTATAATGGCAATTATCGCTGTATATAATTTAGAGACTTAGCAGTGTAACGTAGTTAACGCCTTCGCTAACAGCCTTATTAATAAAACAGTCTATATTAAGTTTCTAGATAGCTTTTAATAGAAGGGCAAGTATCTGCTCCTTTAAAGAGCCTTATACGGCCTTAGATAATTACCATTACTTTAGCTTAATAAGTTCTTAACTACCTTAACAACCCTAGGTCTAACGGCAGTTAATAGAAAATTATGCCTATTTTACAACGACTAGCTAATTATATTCTTTTATATTAACGATATTATAGCAGCCTGCCGCATAGAAGATATACTAAAGCTTTAACTCTTTAAGGAAGAGCTAATAAAGAAGTATAAGATCAAGAACCTAGGAGAACTAACCTAGTTCTTAGGAATTAGAATTCTCTGCAATTAACCTTAATGGAAGCTTTAGCTCTGTTAAGATTCCTATATTAATAAGATCGCTAGCACCTTCTATCTAAAAGATTATTGTCTAATATATACGCTAATAAGTATAGATAATCTCTTACCTAATCCAGAATAGGCCTCTAAGTAGTAGGTCTATATATATTAATAAAAGGTCGGCTTACTACTCTACACTACCTACATTACACAACCTAACGTCGCTTAAGCCTTAAGCAAGCTCGCAGAATTCCTTTGTAATCCGTCGCCCCTATATAAAGCCGCAGTTAATTAAGCAATTATATACCTCTATTAAACAAGAACCCTGGCGATTAAATACTTAAATAGGAATATTAGAAGTTAGATCGTCGTCTATATAAGCGACACTGTATTTAGCAATAATCCTATTAGTTGGAAGAGCACTAAAGGCTTTATATTTTCACTATTTAGGGGAGTAATTAACTGGCGCTCTACTAAGCAGAAGATAGTTACAACATTAAGCACTAAAGTTAAGCTTAAGGCTCTATCAAATGCAGCTACTAAATTAATTTAGTGGCAGCGCTTCTTTTAAGCTATACAACTCTACACAAATAAGGAATATACAATTGGCTGCAATAACCTATAGACGATTTAACTGCTTACTAAGAACGGACCTTAGTTAAATACAAAGCTTTATTATGTAGATATCCACCAGCATTAGCTTCGCTAAGAAGTTTAAAAGGGCTTAATTATAATTAAGTGGGTCCCTACTACTAATATAACGGCTAACGGCCTTATAAAGGCCCTACTAAGGCAGAAGCATAAAAGCTTTATTTAATAACTAAATCTGATTGATATTAAGACTCTATTATAGCTAGATTTAACTGTACTATTTAACTTATTTACACGATTTCCTTATTAAATTCTTGCTTTTAGATGGTTTCTATTTAGTTTAACACCATGGATATTTCCTATTTAGGTATATCCAGCTAATCACCTACCAGTTAATCAGCTAGGGGGGTGTGTCGACCTAAATCAGGTTATCTTATCACCGACTCAGCTGCCTCCCATTGACTCAGTCATTGACTCAATCATTGACTTAATCATTGACTCAGTCACCTACCCCTTGTTTCCATTGCCACCCCCCTACCCCCTTCTCGTTCTTATTTCCTATACCTTTCCTATGTATATATAGAGGCTCTAGAGCCACCATTCAATAGACAGAGTCATCATTCTTTTCTTACAATCGGTGCACGGACTTCCGATTGACAAAAATATATGTAGAGAACAAGCACTATGACCGGGAGCACGACAATAGCTAGTACAATACCCGCTACTCCACCATTGCTTAGATGCTTAGAAGACCTATGAGTTGAGTACTTCCGTCGGCTAGTTAGGATCTTGTGGCTGCGTCTCGTCAATATACACTTATGCGTTAGAGGACTCGAATTACTCCGGAATTTCAAACATGGCGTTGTACGTTCGAACTACTCCCTTAAAGACACTACAAATGTTCTATGAGATGATTGATTCGAGACAGAACTAGGGATGTGAAGAGGTCATAGAATATCTTACATTTAGATCTGACCCCGCCACCACTCCCTTAATTATAGGAATTTTGGGGGGCCCGAGAACGGGTCCCACAGACTCAACTATCTATTTTTATACTTTGGTGGCCCATTTTTGGGCTCGCTTGATGTACCGAGAGCCTTGCGTCATAATAAGCACTTTTTAAGAGCAGATTCTACAAAGATGAAGCTTGCTGAGGGGTTAAGTTACCCTCTTAGATTTTCTCCTCCTTCGCTTTCCTAGTCATCCTTCCAGTCAATATGATTATCGATATTGCCTAAGCATATGCTATATCTGTGGGTGGCATTTTTGTCTTCCTTTTCCTCATAAACCTCCGTCCTTACATAGAGGCATTCTTAAAATTTACTTATCTACTAGCATCTCAACACCTTATCTATCGGCAGTTAATCTAACGCAACAAATACTTTGGAGCATAGACTTAAGCAGATGTCCTTTTACAGATATTTTATGTCACGTTAAATGCCCTCTATCTCGGCTTTAAGGTTCCGTCTATCCGCGTAGCTAGTCTACGGGCTACCAATCTCTCGTTGATCAACATGGTTCGATATTTTCGGCGTTTCTTTGAACACGTACCGACGCATCCATTACTCGGTTAGGATAATATCCCTCCCTCTTCTAATCTTCCATATTAGTACCGTAGTGGCTAGTCGAACATCTTTCTCTTTACATGTAGCAGAAAATATATAGGGACTTATTATAAGTGCTCCCTCTTCCCCTCCCCGTTCTCTAAAATTGACACGGGCTACTAACCGTGCCTAGGGAGGATCGTCGCTATACCTTCTTCTCCTACTCTCTCATCCGATTTTCAGTAAGCCCTCCTACAAAATCTTTGTCTGTGCGCACCAAGCACTGGCAGTCCTTTATACCTTTTCCATCTAGCGGCACTTAGAACCAAAGCCGTTCCCTTCTCGCCTTTACATTTACATCCTTATAATCACGTTCCTCTCAATCCTTCTTCTCCAGTCGGCGTATTTCATCTACCAGAACAAGGGTATAAGAGCTAGTTTCCCAGCGTGTGGATTGGGGTGGTATCCCTTGCATTGTTAATGTGATATAAAATGTGGCCCGTGCGCGAGATCAAGAACATCAAAGTGCGAGCCCATAATGCTGAGGGCTCTCTACGAGTAGATCTGTCGACGCGATTGGCAATTATAGAGCTAGTTGTAGAGTTAGTTAACTGACCGCTGCGACGCTCTATAATTGCAGGCTCTTGGATGCGAAGTAGAGGTTTTAATTTAGGTCTTACCTAGCGCGGGCGCGGGCGCGGGCGCGGAGGCAGCTCAAAACTTTGGTGATGCGGCAGAACGATTGACCGCCTGGGAATGCAGCTTATTGATTGGCACGCACGGGCCACAATTTATAGGACGTAAACAACAATGTAAGGGATAACAAGCGGACTTCTACACAGATCGACGGTGCCCAGAAATTGGTGGCGGTAACCGTGGCGGATTTTTGGACGATGCTAACCTTACCACAACGGTTAGGAATCACCAGTCACCATTGACACGGCTTAGTTCTCTGCATTCATTTGATCCGACGTGATGGTGCAACAAGCCGGATCTGGTTTTATCGATAATGCATATTTCAGAGACAGTATGGATGTCTCGCGCGAGATCCTTGCCCTGGGAACAGAACGAGTTCACTTTCTTTGGCCGCTTGCAAACAGTGAGAGTAGATATTTTCGATAGATAAGGGCATGAAGATGAATTCAAGGCCTCTCTCCTATTCTCAAGATCAAACAAGTGTCCCTGCAAGCGTTTCCAACTCTAGCAATACTCATGCATGACGATACGAAATCCTTCCGATGCTTGCATTTCATCCTAAATGTCTACTTACGCAAGTAAAATTCAAACGACGCCGAGCGCCATGCTAAATTCTAATGTCGTGAGCGCCCTCAGTTCGCTTAAATACGCGGTGCCGTGCAAGCAATTGTGAAGTTATAAAATGGCTGACGTCTTCGTCAGACCAGTAAGACAGATGGCTAGCAATGCTTGCAATAAGTGATATGTCGAAAGCCTGTACGAGGAGCCAATTAGCGCGTTTCCATGTCATAATCGGGCAAAGACTGTGAGCGGCTTACTCCTTCCTGAATACTATAATCAACTCTCCCATTACTATTCAATGCCCTGACCTTTGATTCCTCCCTCTTCAGCTTCCTACCCTTCTTTTCCAACTCCAGCCATTCAGCCTTCTCACGCAAGTCCTTGTCTCCTTCGGCCTCCTGGCTCTCTCGTCGCTGTTGAAATCCAGAGTAGAGCGTCTGGAGTTCCGAGTCAAGAAGCGTAGGTGGGTGTTCCCCAATATCGCCAGCAGTAATTGGCTCCTCGCCAAGCCTGCGCCTTCGCTCTTCAGTTATAGTAGCAATATCAGGTCCCACTGCAGACCCCGAAACAACGCCACCGCTGATGTTTGTGCCTGCTCCAACAGAAGCGGGCCCTCGAAATTGTTGGGTTGGGTTGGTGCCGAGTTTAGTAGCATCATCGCCCGTGATACCCAAGCTTCGATTGAGGATACTACTTGCGATTCCAGAGCTCAGACTAGACCAAAGCCCAGACACACTCTGGCCCACTCTTACGCCAATTCCAGTAAGGCCTTGTCCAACCGGAGCACCGAATATTCCCTTTTTGGTATACGGTAGCGGTTGGGGTTTTAGTGAAGACATCGCGGACGATATGAGGGGCTCGATTCGATAACTAATAGGATCAGTGGGATGAAAGATGTTGTATATCTGCTTGCACTTAGGCGAAGATGTCGCTATCTCTATATGGTTCGTGCTTGTGTTGTCTTGACCCGAGGGTGAAAGAAACGGATCATCCAATCTAGTGCCGGGTTTCTCCGAGGGAACAAAATGTGTCAATGAACGGCCAGTGATGGTATGGCCTTTCAGCATTTGGAAGAGACCTATTGGAGAACCCAGAGCATAGAAGTCCTCAACTTCAAAATCCAACTTTAGGCCGTCATCAGTCGCTCGTCGATGTTTCCCCCGGGGCTTTTCCTTCGTCTCGTCTTCCTGCCGACAAAGAATATCGAACATAATGGCTGACCCAAGAGAGTGACCAACAAAGCTAACCTTCCCATGGAATGAAGGGTTACGTTCCTTGAATAGTCTATAAATACGGTTGCACTCTTCAAGGACTATGCGTGATATGTGTTCCTTATACGCAGGGCTTTGGTACAGTAGAATATCAAGGGCGAGATCTGTAATTAAGTTGCGGACGGCAGGTACGCCCTCGATTGTGATATCATCAAGGGTGGGGTATTCCTGGTCCTCGAAGTCTAGGTCGCCTAAATCCTGCTCCTTCCGATTGTGCCTGAGGCTTTGTTTCGGGAAATCGAGTTTATGCCGCCAGCAGATTGGGAGTACTTGGATGCGACAATTCTTAGTCTGCTTGTCTACTTCAGAATTTAGGGCTTGTAAGTCAGTCGAATTAGCGTAGACGGCTTTCATTGTCTTCCTCATTGTGTTGACATCGTGTATAAAATTGATGCTCTCTATTCGTATTCCAAGCTGTTGTCCAATCCCGTGAGTTGTGAGAAGAAGATGTTCAATTTCTCGACCCTGCTCTTCGCTTGTCTGCTCTCTGTAGTCATCACGGATTTCTTTTTCGTCTCGTTTCCGGATCTCCTCCTCCTGTTGTTCAGGGTCTTCTGGGTGAAGTGACGCTACAAGGGTTGGTATATGCCGCTCGAGAGTCTTCCTCTGAATTTCCAAAGGAGATTGGATCTTCTCGTCATCGTCCTTTTTGGGCTTCCGAGGCATCCTCGACGTTCGGTCTACTTTGGCCTCCACCGCGTCATCCTCCTCGTTATTCGAGGTCGAACCAGAGGTTTCAGGCCGATCCTCATCCTTTTCTTCGGCCTTTTTAGATAAATCAGCATAACCTCTGACAACCTTAACGCCTGCGAAATGACCTCCACCAGCAAAACGTTGGTAGACAGTACTGCTCATTCGCGAGAGAAAATCATCTGTTAATATCCAGGCAGTTGTCGCGTTCTGGTATGTTACGACTGAATTCATATGCGCGCCGAATAGACGATGGGTTCTAAGCTGATCTTGAGGAGGAGAAATACTGGCGGAATAGTCGACAGCAGCATCCCCGCCAGATGATGTTGCTGTGTTCACCTTTAGATTCTCAAACGATGATTTAGGCGTAATTGGGTTCGATATTGACTGGCTGACTGCCTTTCGAAGGTCTTCGCCAGCTCTCAGAGATGTTGGCCGGGAACGCGGCTGGGATACAGACCGCTTTTCTTGCTGGGCCAATCTCCACGGTTTTATCTTCAGGTAACCTTCTTCCAGCTGAGTTGCCAGATTCTCGTCACACGGTCGAAGCGTGGAGCTATCTGTGAATACGTAAGCTGCTGGCCTAGATTAATGTGCTGGGTAGTACCAACCTTGGTAAAACCAAGTGCCACGGCGAACCTCATAAACCGGACCTGGCCAGTACGCGGGTGCCAATTCCCGTTCCTCTATGTCAACATCAAAAAGAAAGTCTTCATTAACGGGAACTTTTGTTCGTCCGATATTGCTCTTCGAGTCCACGTCTGGTTCTTCTAGAGCATCCAGCCCATCATTTCCCAAAATATTCTGTCCCTTGAACTGTCTCAATTCCGCAGCTTCCGCTTCATCTGCAAGCTTCTGAAATGCGGCCTCTATAGAACGGGAGTCACCGGGAGAGAACTGTAACCATTTCTTCGGAGCCGAAGCGGGCTTGTCGGATGGGGGAGGTACGCGACCTGAAGGTAATGGTTTTCTTTTAGGAATCTGGATATATTAGAGATGTCCGGAATTTACATGCACGGAAATGATGCTTCAGTTGGGATGTACGCAGTTTTACTTACATCGATGGCATGGAACCATTGCACAGCTAGAGGAGGGCAATCTCTTGGATAATTCCTCAAGCTTTGCCTATGAGTGCGATTAATAGTATGGTCTCCACCTCTCTGAGAACCTAAGCTAGCTTCTGGCGGGAGCTCATCGCCTTCAAACCCTGATTGTCTTGGCGTAGTGGCTCGAGAACCCCATGGAGAGAATGCGCTGATACCTGCGGCCAGATATGACTTATTCTCTGGAGTCGACATGTCCGTGTTGGGCCGGCTTGTGCCGCCGGCCTTTTCTTTAGAGAGCCAGTGAGGAGTGCCTTTGCGTAGACGCCCAAAGACTGCGATGGTTTTAGAAGGGAGCCAAGGGAAATGAAGTTGTTGGCCGAGGGAGTGGAGAAATGAAACGCGTTGGGCCAACGTGACAAGTGGTTGAAGAGTAAAGGGAATGGGCAATGGCAAGGGAAGGCGAGAAGGCGTTTGGGGGCTCGAAGGGAGTGGGAAATAGGGCAGACAAGGAATGACTTTTAGTTAGTTTTAGAGGTGCAGCTTAGAATGATGGCGATTAATAGTGGTGGAGCTCTCTGCCTGATTCCCACTGACGTCGAGGGGCCGCCAGGGCTGCTCCACACCGCCCGTGCACGAACCCTTTCCCTCAGGGCACCCGAAGCTGAAAGCGAGGGGACACCAGCTCACAAGAGTCAACACACTTCTCTCACACTGCTAGATACTCCTCTATGCCACGGTCTTCCTCAATTCCAAGGAATCATCTTGGGAAGCGATCGTCTTAGAGAAATGCTGTAGGAGATACTGCAGCCCTTATGCTGAAGCTCCTCGAGTTCGATAGTATCACACCCCAAATCAGCACAGCAACGTCGCCTTTGATGGTGTTCTCCCAGATAAAAGCTCCAAAGTCGATCATGCAGTGCAGACTAATGATTTAGTTGGAAAGTTTCACGGACTCCTGAAGCAGCCGAATCTACACCGACCTGATGGTCCGGTTCTAGCTTACAAGAAAGCCTATAAAGCATCCCCGCTAGCCAGAACTATGAAAATCAGATAAAAATATTTAACTGGTTCAAAGGCATCGAATGCACTTGTTCAGAAGCTATAAACGCTCTCCTTAAGATGGATGAGCTACTTGGGGCAAAACGTGCTTCTCGATTTGATCAGGCTTTCAGTTCTGGTGAAAATGCTTACCACCCCCTTGTGTGCTGCGTGCGGTAGCAGATCTTCTACCGAAGTTAGAAGCATTGACATCTCCTTTCGCTCCGGAGATCTGTACCATGCTTCCTTGGGCGGAGAAGTGATTCGGAGGATCATTGAACGTTGTGTCAGCGATGCACCGGAAGCCAATTTCGCCGGCTAGGACTTGAGTTTCGTCCGAAATCCTATGATTTAAAGAAATGCTAACGGAGTTCATGGAGTCACATGGTGGATTTAGAAAGGTAGAGAGTAAGCACTGGACTTCATAGAGACCGTATGGAGGAAAGGAAAGGTATATTGCTGAATGACCTATTCGAGCAAATAAATAATTGCAACCCCCCAGGCTCAAAAATCAGTGTCTCATATGGCCTATTGCTGGAAAGTATGATCCTTAATCTGAAGTCATTGAAAGATGGCTTCCAGGTGACATCAAGGTATTGGGTGGCGTATAAAGAACTACAGTCGCTTCGGAAAAGGACGATCAAATGTCAGAAACCATGATTAAAAACAGAAATTTGCCGAATCCTCACCTGTTTGAACCCTTTTTCTGTACTCGCGCATGCCACCACCTATTACCTTATTATTACCTTATTTTTGAAGCTATGGGTAAACCTGCTTAGTCGACTGAATAGAAATCGATTATATAAGCTCTAATTAACCTCGGTAATGATGATTTCTACATAGAAGTTAAGACTGGCGTTCCTTAACCTACTCTTTGACGCTAGAGGGTAAATTTAAAGAGATATGGCCAGATTAATCCACCGATTAAGGCGAATGGTAGGCCGCTACTGCTTATAGATAAGGCTCTAGATGTATAATGTTAGGTGTTATTAATATTAATTTATTAATGCGTACCTTAGGGCCTCCTTAAATACCTTTTATATAATCCAGACGCCTATTTTAAAGAGATGCTTTGGTTTCTATATAATAAATATAATATAATAGTAGCACGGAGTATACTGTCGGCTGGATTAAAGCGAAGAAGATAGAGTAGAAAGGTTATAAGAATAATTGCGTAATAATGTAACCTAGGCCTAAAAGACGACTGGATTGTTCAAACCTATAGCTATAGGCATAATTAGTTCGTTTTTGTTAACAAATTAGCTTATAACGAGAAGATAATAGATAGGAAGTACGGGTGGGCACCTATTAATAAGCCTACTGAAGGAATGTCAGAATTAAAGAGATCTAAAAGATGGAGCTTGCTGCTAGCGTATACCTAGTAGGGCTATATACTTAGTTAGTTAATATACTAAGGCTCTGTTAACGGGTTAATATTTATTTAATGGATTAAAAATAAGGTTCTTACTTATATACAGCCTTATCTATAGCCTTAATTAGTTTTAGTAATGGATAATGCGTTAATCTATTATAATAAGGTATATAGTAACTATAAAGGATAGGCGCGTTAATGCTGCTACTTACTTAAACCTAGGAAGTTTAACGCCTTTATAATGCTGCTGGTGTTAAACTTAAATATCTTCCTCTAATGGAGGGCGGGGGGGGCGAGCAACGGGCGCCCCCTGATGACTCTACAGTAGTAGAGTAAAGTGTGCGATACTAGCGCGTCCGTAGGCTTGTTACGG
>Ga0307515_10007347_pt1 | contig 21798 bp, 20 predicted proteins | sample 17_EM_MG_FD_194513 | JGI IMG/M metagenome (GOLD analysis project Ga0307515, IMG submission 194513) | Populus trichocarpa ectomycorrhiza microbial communities from riparian zone in the Pacific Northwest, United States - 17_EM | ecosystem: Host-associated > Plants > Roots > Unclassified | place...
ACCAGCATGGGCAACCTCGCATCGACATTTTGGAACCAGGGGCGATCGAAGGAGGCCGAGGAGCTAGAGGTGCAGGTCATGGAGACGAGAAAGAGGGTACTCGGCCAAGAGCATCCTTCTACCTTGACCAGCATGGGCAACCTCGCATCGACATACAGGAACCAGAGGCGATCGAAGGAGGCCGAGGAGCTATTAGTGCAGGTCATGGAGACGAGAAAGAGGGTACTCGGCCAAGAGCATCCAGATACCTTGACCAGCATGAATAACCTCGCATCGACATACATGAGGCAAGGGCGGTGGAAAGAAGCCGAAGAACTACAAATTGAAGCGGTCAATAGACTTGGGACGACATTGGGCGACGATCATCCCACCACAGTACATGCTATCGCGAACTTAGCTTCGTTTCGTGAGGAACGCACGACACCACAGCATATTTTTAGTCTGAACGAACCGATGGAGGTCCTTCGGGATATTCTATTGCAGTTTGCGGCATCCTGGTCTTTAGATGAGGGCAACGCTGATCGAGAAAGGTTACAACGCACATTTAAGATGTTGCAGAAAAATGCTACCGAGTATAACGATCTAAGGACAGATGAGGAAAGGCTCCAACTTGCACTTGCTGTATCCCGGGAAGTAGACGACAACAATGATACAGACGAAGACAGGCTTCGACGCGCGCTAGCTATGTCGATTGAAGTGGACGAGGACAATGAAACAAACGAAGAACGGCTTCAGCGTGCACTAGCAATGTCGATGGAAGATAAGAATGAAAACGATGAAATTGGTTGCTTCAAATCTACGCCAATCGAAGAGGATGAGGATGATGACTCAAATGAAGAGCAGCTCCAACTTGCACTTGCTATGTCCCTGGCGGTGGACGACAACAATGATACGAACGAAGAAAGGCTTCGACGCGTATTTTCTATGCCAATCGAAGTGGATGAGCACAATGAGACAAATGAACAACGGCTCCAACGCGCACTAGCTATATCGATGGAGGGTGAGAATGGCAACAATGAAATTGGTTCCTTGAAAGGAGAATATTCGCCTGATACAAATAGTAGGCTGACTCTGGTTGCAGACGGCTTTATTGATACGTAACTAACATGTGTTGCTAAGTTGCGAGCCACCCGCAGCGACGCAGTTAAAGGGCAAGGAAATACAACGGTATAAGTACTGAGAGGGCCGGGGTAGTGCGATGGCGTGCTGGGAAACGACATGGGGAATGGCGTTGTGTGGTTAGGGTTAGATAGGCTTGAGCGGGAAACATAACTAGCGAGAAAACAACGGAACAGGGATATAGTTTAAGGATATGCAGACATATTGTGGAGATTGTTGGAGAACATAGATGGTGTGCGGTTCAATTTAGACAAAGCTCGTGTAGTTAGCATTGAGAGTTCATGCTGAAGAAACTAAGGAAAGTAAGCTGCAATCTAGACTGCTGGCTGCGAAAAACGTATAGTGAACGTGTTCGTCTAGCTCATCATACCGCCAAACAGTGGAGTATTCAGCAACCATCATCTGTACCCAAGCCGGATTCTATGAATCAGCGTATGATTGTCCGCGGCTAATGATATTGATTCATTCGATTCGTACGGATCAATTAGTATTCAATCTGGTTGGTCGTCCCGCTCACCACGTTCTTATAACCAAGGCTATTAAGTAGTGCTTGAGCTAGATTAAACAATTGCATGTGAAAATGCTGCAAGCAACCAAATCTCCATGGCAACGGGCAAAATATTTTCTAGTGAGTTTTAGTCGCTCCGCATCTTACCACTTGAGTTCGGTTGACTATTCTGTCATTTCGCCCTGTCAGATACTGACCACAGCACTACATCATTGCATCGCCCCAGCTACACAAATCAACTCTCAAGGGGATAGCTTCTATTATGAAGCCTTTCATATCCCGTAACAAAATACAGTGTATTCAATCTTTGTACCATTTCATATAATCAATTATATCCGAGCCAGTATCTAATTCTTACCATTAACAGTAATTTAATCTCATCTCATCATCGATATCACACTCAGAGTAGTTTCGGTTTTGAAAATTATCCGGTCTGTCGAACTGTAACTACCACTGGGAAATCCGTATGCACTGCTCCACATCCGAATACTGTGGGTAAGGCCCGTGAAGTGTGGTGTATTTACCATTTTCGATACTGCATTGACCAGGGACCAACTAATGTCCAGGACAAGCATTTGCGACGAGGTCCTATGAGATTACACCGATTCCAACTCAGTTAAGATGACTGTCCAGGAAGTAAGTATTTCTACTGAGTTCCAGTTATTCCGGCAGCAATATTTTATATACATAGTTGCCTGAACAATATTCGCGACCGAGATCACACGGCCCAGAAGTAGGAAGGCTATATCCAAGACCATCGCGTTCCAACAATTGCCCAGTGCCAAGTGACATGTCACGGCATCCTCAGTTCAAGGGTTCGCTCCTGTTCCAGTTGGTAGTGTACATCAATTCGATCATATTCCAGTCAGACGTAAATCACGGAATATGCCCGGCAGCTACGCAGCAGTGATCGCAGAAGAATATGGCTGGAATTAAAGTGTGTCGAGCACGAGGCCATAGAAAAAGGTCCACACGAGCATAGTGTACACCGATTAGACAGGTATCGATGAAGGAGAGGCGCCAACAGTCAATTCGGCTCAATTGGTGAGGCTGGGACAAGGGCAGTTATTTCAGAAATATGTATCTCTGGACATCAGCAAGGCTAAGGCCAGGTATTAGAGAGTGGTAGATACCATACTTATACCCACCAGGTATAGGTCAGAGGAGATCCCTCCCTCCTGTGGAGCAGCTGTGGGACTGAATCTCTGATTTTGCATATCCTGGTATGTACCTTGCAGCCGTACCCAGCAAGGGATTTGTTAAGCTCTGTTTATTGGGTAAGTTCTAGGGTGTGTTGCACCACCTGCAGTCAATATGCAATCCACTACAACAATAATGGTGTGAAACTGCCACTGTCATTCGTGGAGCCACCGAAAAAGCAGATCAATCCAATACTGGCGACAAGATGGGAGAAATGAAAGTTCCCCTTATATTTCTCTTTATTCGTCACTTGGAGCAGTCTGTTACCTGTGATCACCAAGAATATTTCTGAAGAAAGCTTTTGCCTTTGATCATTCATTCCATGTGCGATGGCACGTGTTCTACAACTAAACCAAGATAGGTTTGCGGAATCGACTCCGGCATGTATGTACAACCCAAAGACCCTTGTTTGATCTCCACATGTCATCTCAATCTCATAGAATGTAGGTTCACGGAAACGGCTGGACAGAAACATGACCCCTGGACGAACAAAATTACGCCATAGCGGTTGAACATTTTCATGTGGAAAGTTGAAATCCATATTCATTGGTAGCATATTCGTACCCACATCAACATCTGTTTATTTGCAATATGTAAGCGCTCGCCCTCCACTTGTTGGCTTTGGAATTGGTAGTGGATGAAAGATTCCCATTGGTATGGACAACTCGGTGGGTAACAAGAGAATGGACCCTAAGAATCTACATATCTCCTCAGCCTAAGATTCCAACAAAAGATTGAGTTCTATGGCAGAGGGGAGGAACATCTCACTAGATCTAGTCACCTGAGTCGATTTTTATTACAAGGCGAATATTATTTATCCGCTGCGCAACCCCAATAAGGCTACTTTTGATAATATCGATCGCTCCAGCTGTGTAATTATTAACGGAGGTATAGAAAAAGCAAATAACGAATTAACAGACTTCCAAGTATAAACGAAAGCCAACACGGGAATTGACATTGTATCACTGGAGTACCGAATGGTGAATCACAGCTACTGGGAAATATTAACCATCTAAAACAGCTCAGTATTCGTGTTTCTATTGGCTATCCTAGGACTGACAATGCGGTAACTCGGGATTGACATGTTTCAGCAGCCATCCCGGCAGTACTGTTTCTGAGGATTATTTGTAGCAGGAATTACAACGGAGAAGATAATTGCTAAGTGAAGAGGCTTTGGCTCCGAGGTATAGAATAGGTGTTATGGTGGACAAACTGATCATTCGTCAACTTTGACTCTTCAGTAGTTGTGCAGCGTTGTTTATAAAATAGTTTTTCCCGCGTTCAGGAATGTCTCAGAGCACCACGAGAATTCTCACAAAAATTCCGTCAGAAAATATTACCGCATGCCATTGACCTAGTTACGATGGTGTGGCAGCAGTTCCGGGCATTTTCGAAAGGTGTGGTAACCTGCGTCGTCAGCAGTTATTACATATGCATATAATCCCAAATTATTTTGCAGGGCACTTGGGTTCATTGTGCGTGTAAGCTTACTATTGCATGATAGGTCTCTGCCATCTTATGGCCGGGGATGACTCTCGTATGGCCGGAGGTAAGTCTCGTATGGCCGGAGGTGAGTCTCGTATGACCGGAGATTGCTGTCGGCCTGAAGGGTCTATACATAGATGCGTACGCACGCATTCACACTTGTACTCTCATATATATTTGGCCTTGTGGCCCTCTTAAATAATATACAATCAAGCTTCTCTATGTATCACTATTTCAACACTCTCAAGCGCGGCCTCTCAGACGGGCTTTCAAGCACTCTCTTCAAGCGATCTCGAAAGAGCTTCCGCCGGAAGGCAGTCCTGCGATTGCCCACCGGAAAGCTAGAAAGCTGGAAATATCCCTGCGTTTTCAAAGTTGCCCCCGAGTTTTCAACTGATATCAGACTTTTGCGCCAGTGAAAGCTTGAAATCGAGTAGCGTAAATTCGCGGGGTTGAGAAATCGAACAATTTAAGTTGAAGATACTTTTGTAGGGCGAGTGCTTGGACCCCGTGACAAAAACTTTTGCTACGGGACTGTACCTAGGTGCAAAGATAGGGAATCGCCAGAAGATGGCATTGGTCATTCAGAATAGTGCGAAGAACCAGCAAAATTACATCCTTAGGCACTGACCTCAATAACTGAGTTTAGCCCTTTGCAACTTCGAAGCTATGTTATCCGAGCGGCTTCGCCATCCGACAGAACAAAGCTGAATGAAACTGCCATGAAATGGTTTCAGCTGCTTCCCTAGAGGTTTCCATTGCGCATTGTACACTAGTATATCCATTAAATAATACAAGTATTACATCCAGTAGCCATAGCTTCGAATTTCACGCATTCCTGAACATTGTCAACATCCAAAGCGTCACTTCAAATTTTGCAGACTGAAATCTCTATGGGATGAATAGTTTTGGTTGACGAAACGATGACGCAGATGGGCCAACCAATATCATAATGTATCATAATGGCTTCATTCTGCCTGGTTTGGAACGAACCTTATTCGAGGTATTACGAAATAAAGGGGAGAGCCGTATACATAGACTATAGTACTGAGAGAAGAGAGAAGGAGAAAGACTCGAGATATAGACAGAGAATCTTCGGGTATAACTTCATGTATATCGGCGCCACCCTTGCCACACTTTGCCACCCTTGCTACCGGATATGCAACTTGAGGTGTGGCCTCCTAGCCCGACCTACCTTCCAGTTCCTCCGTCTGAAATCACGGGAGTTCTAGTTCAGTGCAGGCGAGATCTTGCCCGAGCCTGACTGCTTTTTGCATTCAGGTTTTCAAATGCCAAGACTAGATTCAGTCAGTGTTCCTAAGCGGCCAGGCCGGGCCGCCCTTAGCGGCGGCTTTTAAATGAGGGCCGGGCCTGCAGGCTTTTCCGGCCGGGGCCTGCAGGCTTTTTCTTGGCGGCCGGGCGGCCGATCTGCAGGCTTTTTCTTGGCGGCCGGGCGGCCGATCTGCAGGCTTTCTCTTGGCGGAGTCCTCTGCCAAGCTGAGTGGCGGTGGTGGGGAGAAACGGATTTTCCCGCCACACCGGGCCTGCAGGCTTTTCCGGCCGGGCCTGCGGGCTTTTTCTTGGCGGCCGGGCGGCCGGCCTGTAGGCTTTTTCTTGGCAGCCGGGCGGCTTTTCTTGGCGGCCGGCCGGGCGGCTTCTGACCCAGGCCGGGCCGGGCCGCTTAGGAACACTGGATTCAGTTATCAAGTATATATCTAAGTCAGGCGAATAGTCATGTTAGAGTAACTTAGTGTTGCATAAAAGACAAAAAGATCAGGCGGGGTGACGTATAGGAAAAGTTCAAGCCGACTAACATCAACTCCGGCTGTCAAGGCCGTGCATTATTATCTAGAAAACCACTCAGCAAAACATTATTGAGCTCATTTTCTTCTTACGATATGAGTTAAACAAGACATTCAACAGTAAACATTCAACTTTGATAGAAAGCTAAACGGTAAACATCATCATCGTTTAACTTTAAACAATCTACAGCAGTTAAACGGTAGTTAAACGGTATATCCGTTTAACTTTAAAGGTTCCCATATGAACACATGTACCACAGAGCCCGCCGGGCCGCATAGGAGCTGCATATACAACTTCATGCTGGCCCAACCACGGTATGCCACTATCAAGGTTACTTATGATGGCAAGCTATGCTATTTTGAGTGTAGACAGGGTCATATGAATCCCAGGTGAGAATTAATGGGTGCAGTCTAAAAAAGGACCCAGCTGTTCTGACCCATTCGTGGAATCCATGGACGGGTAGTACTCTCTATGGACAGGGCGGTTCCACGAATGGTACCACTATTTGTGGACCCATGAATGCGACAAGTAAAAATAAGTTATGCGAATTAAATTTGTGCCACTAATTATAAGAGGACTATTGAGAACCATCAATTTAATTGCTGGTAAAGTTAGCAAAGTAAAATAATTGCAGATGAAGCCAGTAAAGCAGCGAATCAAAGCCAACTGACTTCAAGCTGTAAAACAAGATATATCGAAGCGGAGTAAAGCCAACTGACCTGTAAAAGAGATATATAGGAACGAAGCGAAGCAAATGGACTTATAAAATAAAGTGAAATGTATAGAAGTGAAGTCTAGCTAACTGACTTGTTAAAGAAATATATGGCGGCGAATTCGAAGTAAAGCCAACTGACTGTAATGGAGATATATAGAAGCAAAGCCAAGCCAATGGACTTGTAAAAGAAATATGCTGTAATACTGACATATTTTATAAGCAAAACTATTTTTTTAATTTGCATATTTTTATTTGTCCCATTCATGGAGCCGCCCTCTCCATAGATGGGCGGCTATCACAACACAACTGCAGTAGAAGGGAGATGAAGCAAAAGTGGTTTTGATATTAATTGCGGGACTTTCCCATGCTCAGAACATTCTTCTACTTCTTCAGTATCTGCCTTCGTTTCATTATAACCATGAATCTTACAAACTAGAATCTGGGGTTTCCTCTCAGCAGTAAATGTTACCGAGAATCACTCGGCCTGGCGGGTTTTTAAAACAAGCCCACACTAAGGGTGGTCGGCCTGGCCTACTCTGAAAGCCCGGCGGCCAACCTGGCCCGTTGGGAGCAGTGTTTGAACCACACCCTTAAATAAGTAAAGAGAGGGACAGAGTATCCACAAGATCATACACTAAATCCACCATGCCACCACTGTCAAGGGTGTAGCATGACGAGAAACCCTAAATGTATTGCCAGTATTAACACAGGTCCACCAACGAAAATGAACCTCTACATTACAGTAAAACCAATCATTCCACGAGATTTAAGGATAAACAAGTTCAAAAAGCGAGAAATTATAAAGCGGTAAAGCAAAACAAAACAAAACAAAATGAGAGAACATTATCAGCGCCCAGTATTCCCAATTCGTATTATGGATTATATACCACCCTGGATCGGGCCAACCTGTGCCGAAGGCAGCTTTTCCGAAGTTGGCTGAGCCTAATCCGACCACGAATCAGCTGATAACTAAGCGGTCGATCTAACAACACTATCAGCATCAATTGCCGCCCCAGACACTCTGACCCCACAATTGGAATGGCGATGCATGTGGCATTACTAAGGAGCAGGAGACGGCAAATTTTGATAGTGCCGAAAATGGGCGGGAAGAATTGCCACCAAGACCGTTGTAACCGTAGCGATCATAGTTCCAGGAACGGAAGCGTTCTGAAGATCCATGGGGTTTTCACTGATCCACCACCCAGCAAAAGCCATACAAGGTATCCAAAATACTAAAAATAAACAAGTGACTCTTGTGTGGCATAGCGTTTGTTGCAATTGTAATCCCCACGCAACCGCCACATCGTTTGGCAGTTCACCAGTTATCCGCTTAGGAATATTTGCCAGCACCGCACTAGTAGTACCAGCACAGCTGGGATCTTTGAATAGGTGTAATAATTGGCATTGTGGGATGGCGGCAGGAGTCGAGGGTGGTTTGGGAAAAAACTCATACTCGTTATACTCGGGGTCCTTGATGGTGGGCAATCCTTCTGGGCCATGAGAACAGTCTGTATAATCATAATGTTTGATCCTGTAGCGGGAAAACTAAATATTTGAATTAACTAATACGAATTCATCCTGCAGTTGAATTGCCTACCCGGAGATATGTTACTTTCGTGATGCAGAAAAGTCCAAACCAGCGTCTCCATCCTCTAGTCCTGTTGTAAACCCCTCTCAACTCGCTGAAGAACTGTTCGTCGCTTGAAAGCTGCGGTTGTACTCGGGGAAGTTGTGCAAGGAGGGAGTGTTGTTGAGTTTGTGGAACACAGCACATTATCCGAGGATATGCCAGCACAGGCTGCAAAGATATAACCGCATTTCCAGATTGGAATAATGGAGGGATATCGTTAGCACGCTGATGACGTCTTCTAGAAGGCGGCGGAACCGATGGCGTAGCTGGGGTTGCCAACGGCGCCGGGGGTGATGTATGGCCAGTTGCTTGGATTGTAGGGGCACTTGGATTTGTTGCAGCTGGCGCACAGTGATAAATAGATCTGTAGCTGTCCACCGCAGCCTGTTCAATAACTTCTGAGAACCTTTTCCCACAGGACTATGGCGCATTAGATATTGTAAATAATATTGTCTGTTGAGAAATACGTACACATCTCCAGGTCATCTTTGCAAGACGAACACCCGGTTCTGCTCTGACAGGAGGCGCAAGTGGCCACCATAATATTTGAGTCTTTAGTCTCCGTTCTAACCGAATTTTGGCTTGATCAATCCAAGGAATTTCGTAGGGAACAAATTCGACCGTTTCGGGTAGTTTTACGTCGTCATCTTCCTGCCATGAGCCAGGAATTGGATATTCCGTGGGCGATGAAATTCTCGAGTAATGTTGTGCATGTATTGGAAGCAAAGCAACCTCTGCAAGTGCCTCACCACAGGTGTTGTTTTGTACGACAGGGGTTTTTACTTCGAAAATTTGTTCCGAGTTGGTAACACTATGTGGTGCCGTCGTAATGTTAACCTCATCAGCTGTGGTCGGCAACCAGCCAGCTAATGGTATCAATTTATTTATATCCCTTAACTCGTATGGTGTCGATGTTTCTGACTGCGATTTAGGCTTCCTAGGAACCTGCGACACACGCGACGGCTTGGGCTGTTGATACATAGAGCGGTGTGCTTCCCTACTCAAGAGATTCTTGCTGACATTAATGTCCTCCCTCTTCATCCCATGACTCTTGGGACGACTCCCGCCTCCACCCCAACTCTCACGACGATGGACTCCACCGGGAGAGAATTCAGAGTCTGTACTCCTCCTCCGATAATCTTCTATAAGATCATTCTCGTCGGGTGCGGGGATTCTATGGCTTCTTGTTGAGTTTGTATTGTTTCGATTGATGCCTGGAGAGGGATCCATTTTGTTTTGCTGTTTTCGTTGGTGAGCTCTACTCTGCTGTTATAAGCGTGCTTTTATATCGAGTGAAAGTACTTTGTTAACTAGGCACGGTTAACCAAATTGATTACTGATACTTGTTCAAAAACACACACCTTCGACAACCACACTCAACGCCTGGTTTTGCCAAGCTTTCCCCCTTTTTGGGGGGGGAGCGGGGTTTTACTTTGGCTTCACTCCATACCTTTTGTCTGTGTCCGCTCGCTTTTGCAAGTGTATCTCGTCGTTTTAAAGCTCTCTTTACCACTCAGCATTGACATCGACCGGTAGTCTACCCACCAACTCGCCATTGGACGTTTTACGCCAGTTATCGAAGCCTACGATATGCCTGTGGATATCCCAGTACGTGAGGTCCGGAAATGGCCTATCAGTGCAGTATCAGTGAAGTTCCGTCAAGCGGCTGCCTAAAAAACCCCGCGAAACATGAGTGCTGAGATACACGCTCCGTACAAGCTCTTCGAACCGACTACGATGGAATGAAGACTCGCTTCTCGGGCACCACTAGGACGAAGTACAAGAAGCGGCCTTACGATAATATCACCCTCCGCCCCCCCGTTCCAGCCAAGCCCGAAGATGGTCAGCGCGCCGAGTATGTATGACCTAGGGAGTTTCACTTCCGGACCTCCAAATGTCCTGCCTTACTCTGCTTTGGTGGTTGGGGTATTCCACTGCGATAACATCAAAGAGACCCTGGACTGAGCGTGAGCGAGTATTTTTTTTGAGTGGTTGTCGTCAGATGACGGGATGTGCAGGTTATACTCTAGGAAGGGGGGCCAATTAATTTGAGAGGTTATGGGGGGAAGGAGAAAGGGATGGTACATTTGACCGAGAGGAGGGCTTGACGGACACGTCAGGGTCACACCACGGAGTATCGGGGAAAAATGGATTTTGTCATACTCTAAATAGAGTGAATACAATATGAATAACACACACACACACTGATACTTGTTCTCCGATCCCACGTGCTGACCTTAGCCCAGTGTATACTGCGCAGCGTGGCGATGCAAGGCAGGGTCCAAGGTGAGTAAACAAATATCTGGCCAATCTGATCACATTTCAAATGAGGCTAACTCGCAAATGCGTGAACATGTGGGCTGTGTTTTCCACACATTAGTAGGTACAAGCGGGCTGAGTTTTCGGAACTACGATCGACCATACTAACTCACAAGTACTCGCATCCACAGCCTTGTTTCTCTCGTGCCCAGTGTGGTGGCGAAATAAATTCCGCCGACCTCTGGAATAAACCTCACCGAAAATGGGGGGTTGAGTTTATAATTAATCCCGAACCCTTAGCGAACATTCCCGATTCCCAAATCCCGAAACACAACCAGAAAGGTGGGCCGATGAAACCCGCAGCAGAAAATGTGCTCCAGAGAGCATGTACCAGGTATGTTTTCTGTAGTGAAAATATGCTCAGCAATGTGGCTTGCTACTCTGATCAATCTGACAAGGTAGGTCTCATGCTCAAGATCGGAATCGAACGAGAAGCCATCGGGAAAATGGTTCGGGATTCGGGATTTGGAGTATGGTACGGGACTTGTAACAGAGAGGGTTAATTCCAGAGGCTAGCCGCGTGGGAGTTTACGAGCACGTGACTAGTCCACCTGGGAACGAGGGAACAGCCATGTGAAAGCGGGAAGAAAGTGCTCCGAAAACACTTCTAAACGGACGTTTAGAAGTATATACTCTAAGGGAGTTGGAAATATGCTTTTAAAGTACTAGAAAAGCACCAGTATAATAACACGATAGAAATAGAACTAAGTAGTACTTTTATAATCGTGCCTTTCTCCACATATCCTTCTCTCTCCGTGAATTATATGATACTAATAATACCTCTTAATCTATGTACAGGTAGAGCCCATACCTTATATACAGTGAGCTAGAGATCCCGCCAGAGACCGATGAAGTAGCAATCACAGTGGCAGTGAGACTGGCCAGTGGCAGAGTAGTAAGTAGCAAGAGTGAGAAATCATGAAGGGTGTACCGGTGATTCCAAAGGACCTCTCTGGACCTCGTTCTAGGCCTTATAGTAAGACTCCCCCTCGTTCTGCGCTCTGTGAAGTAAGAATTAAATATATTCTTCAAACATCCATATAAACAAATGAAGTAGTGAATGAGCACTCCCTACGTCTTGGGCATGGCACGCACCGACTCCACCAGACACGAGATCTCCAAATGCGTTGGAACCAAAGCGGGAATGCTATCGTATACAGGAATACTGCCAAAATCGCTCGTTCCGATAGGACTCGAGTGTAGCCATAAGATTTTAAACCTCGGTCTCACGCATAAACAATTAAATAGGGAGTCTTAAGGATAATTTTAGCTAAGCTAGGGGTATTTTTAAGTTTCTATAACGGCAAGTTCAATCATTACCCTGTTAAGGAAATTGAATGACAAGATAGCTGGTGGCGACCAGTCACGACGACAGGCATGTGGGAAGCCGAAGTCCACCAACCGAGGTAACCCAAACTGTCGCCAAACTTCTGATTCCAGATTTTCCGGGTTAGCAGTACAGCCACGTCTAGAGTGGCTGTACCGGTGTTATTATGATAGTGTGTCACCTGGCGCCGGACAATTACAAAATACAACTTAAACCCGACCCCGCTATACCAACTAAATGCCATATTGACTCCTCATCCCTTACTCACTCCCTCACTTATCCGTGTCCGTATCCGTATCCTTCCTCTCTTCCTTTTCCCAAATTCCTCCCTCTCATCTTTCATACCACTCTATCCCTCATTTTCCGCCTTCTTACCTCCTACCTTACACTTACCCCCCACACGCCTTCCACCCAATGTAGCAATAAACGCATCTAATACATCCGTGCAATTACTTCCCCCCTAGCCTTAGCAACCACTCCCACAACTTTTTTTGGTTACTTAGAACTTACTCAAGATTCTCCGCCGGTTCCCAGGAAGGTCGTTTAATGTGTTTCCATTTCACGAGGTAGTAAAGCTGCCATTATTAGTTCCAGGATGGGGGGAAGGACGGCGTTACCTGAGGGCCTAAGAATTTGAAGCGATGGATTTTGAGGACTTTGTGGGATGAGAGATGCATGCTAGGTTGCGTGAGGCTGATGTGGATGAGGCGTGCGGAATAGTGATGGACGGGGTCAAAGTGGCTGGGTTGATGTAGTTCTAGGTTGTGTACGAGTATAATATTCTGCAGATGGGATTTCGTTTGCGATATCTTGAGCTGTAGTACGGAATCCACGACAAGCTGGTAGCGGAGACTTAAAAGAAACGCAAGACAAAGAGACGCGCTGGCTCATATAGACAGTGTGCTTAAGAAATGCTTAGTCCAGCAAAATGCGGGCTCGATAAATAGTATTTGTTTGTTGCAAGAACAAAGTCACTATCTCGCCAAGCTTGCAAGCCACATTTCGATGGGTAAGGAACACGGGGTATCACTCACGCCTCGCAGTAAGGAGAGGAAGGAGTGCATACATAGTTCATTCCATTAGCCGGCCAAAATACCCTGCTCCACCCCTGCTGCCAACCGAAAACACTGGTGTTTTAGTAAAACGGTTCATCTCGAGCCCTCTTCACATACTGCTATGTCCAACCCCACCCTATCCGACCCGAATTCACATTCCGTCGTTGAATCGGGAGCGAAAACTCTTGGTTCTTCGGGTGACATGCAGCCACGTAGACGGCTGAAGCTTCACCCACACCTGGAACATTCTCTATCATGAGTATAGTCCAGTGGGAAGAGTACTCGGAACATGCTCCCCGACTCCGCCGGGCGGGATGTGTAGGTAAAATGGAGGTTCGTGCATTTTCACACTCGGTAGTGCGGCTTAGCATTGGTGTCTTCGGCACAGAGGTAAATATTTCACGGATACGTTTGTTTGATGTACACGTCAATCTTGCTACTAACCGAAAAACCCCACCCCAGTTACAAACGCCGCCCATCGACACACACACCTTGCATCCTGCCCTCCTCCGAATCAAAACGTATTCGCCACCAAACTGGGCATTCTATATTCCTCCAGCCTGAATTTGAAATCCTCATTCTTTTCCGCCAACATCAGGCGCAACCGGGAGAGCATATCTTTGATTCGGCCAGGATCACGGATTTGGTTCCTCGCGAGAAATAACCCAAGAACCACGCAGAAGATAGGAGCCGGAATACCGCTGAAGCCCGATAAAACGACCGCCGGAGCATTCGCGACAAATTGAAGGAGGTTGAAAGACCCTGGCAGAGAAGCTGCTATCTGCTGGGGAGACACCAGCATCGTCGGAGCCCTCATAAGAGGCGTTAATAAACTTGGTAACTGTTGTGCCACTGACAATAGTGCACGAAACATGTTTCCAGGGTTCAGTGATAGGGCAGTGGCAGAAGTGAGAACGGTCCGAAGCAGCGAAGAAGCCAAAAATGGGATGTTCTGAAGTGCAGAGAAAAATGGAGCCGTTCCAGCAACAGCAGCATATCCAGCGATGTACCTCGCTACCGCAACTCCGACTCCAGAGGCCGAGAACAGCGAACGAAGAGCTTGCATGATGAACCAGTGCAGTGGATATATGGCGGTCTTCTTGATTGAATATTTCTGTAGCGGTGGTTAGCATTCCCACATAAATCATACGTTACAGGAATAAAATATTTACTAGAGCCTTGAATACGACATTCAAAAGATTTCTCAGTCTCCGCGTAAGAGGCTGCGATTTGGATCTCACTCGGGGTACAACTTCAGCTTCAGTTGCGATGACGCCTTCGCCGGGGGTTAGATATATCCCGAGAGGAATGTTGTACTTGTATTGTGCCGTCTCAGGTGTTGGGTCTGTCTCGGGTGTCGGGTCTGGTAGCCCGGTCGATTAGCAATCACGTCCCGCCATCAGTCGTAGTGGTTTGTACCTGGCATAGTCCAGATGTGATGATCACTAACATCCGAAAGGAGGTTGTCCCTGGGCTCCATAGGTGAGAGAACCGCCCAGTCTCCGATTCCTTGATGGCTCATGGTGATATCGCCGCGGGAGGTTTCGGGAAAGACATATTCTTCTTCATCGCCGAGGTACGGGAGCACGGGTTCATTCGCCGCTGTAGGAATTTGACAGATTCTAATTGCAGGCTTTGGTTGTGGATTGTCATATCAGGTCCGAAATCTGGGGCCTATCAGCTCAGAACAAAGGTCAAACATCGCCCCATTTTACTCGGTGCAGGCCGAAGGTCATCCCAATGCGCATCCCAGAGTAGATACTCTTCGGTCTTCAACGGCGGGAGAACCATCATTTCCGGGAGTCCTTCGGGGAGTCCCGTCGGGTCGATATGGGCGTCGGAGGTTTCGACATATACGAATTTTTCGAAATCGAGAGGCGGGAGATGCGACATATCGAGAGCTTTGAGACGTCCGAAGTAGCTATAATTATTGCGAGTACGGCGTGAGGTTGGGATATTCCGATGTCATGGTCTTCGGCAGAATAGCAATACCCTTGTGAGTTGGCACTCTCAACCCCGCATCAGTATTAGAGCCGCATAGAGTGTTTGTATTCGTGTTGCATGGTATGGAGCCTTTTTCTGCCAAAATACCTCGTGTCTGTCTGAATTCCAAAATTATCCACACAACACTACAAAAGACCACGGAATCGCGTTTTTAGGACGGGGTTGTATTCAGGCTGTGGTCGGGAGATGAGTTATAGCCTGGTGATTTTACGCGTAGTCTACGTCACAGGGACATGACACGGGGTCGTAACACAGCCCATGACGCCACAGCTTATCCTATGACTCCACGGCCTCCCACGACCGGTTGATAAAATGTAATTTTAAGAGTGGTAACCGGTCAAAATTCAAAATTCAGGACACGGGGTACGCAGTTGTGACATGCAGAGATAAGAGCCCATAGCCATAGCTTAGGCGGGTTGGTTCGTCAAACAAGGCGGCTGCGTCTCACGCGCTTGTGTAAGAATGTTACACGAACCGTACTCTATGCTTCGGTGAGACGACCACTTCTGTCGTCCACTGTAGGTTGCTCAGACTGCACCTTATCCTTGGCTTATGCCTTGATCAATAGCTTCACTAGCGATCACTTCGCATTCTACTCCGGGCTGTCGGAGGCGTGAAGTTAATTTGTGCCTTATTGTCGGGGCAGTGCAGTAATTTTTGAAATCGTCGTTGGGGCGAGACCTGATTATTATCCTTCCTGCCGCTCTAGATGCGACCACTACTGTAGTTTAAAGGATGGTGGGCGGTCGAGGTTCAGTATCCCATGTATACATTTGTTTAATGCATACATAGTCAATTCATGCACACCAACACCCAATTTCAGTAGTTATACACCATGTTAGTTTGGCAGTCATTCCCGAACGCTATCAGCCATCGATGCATCATCAAGAGGCAAAGTGCCGAGGTACTCCCTGGCAGGTACAATCGTGTCGAGATGTGTATAGGTGGTTAGTTGGGGTATCAAATTTGAGACCTGACACACAATACGTGTACAGCGTTCCTCGGTTGTGGACGCGGGTTCGGGGGTCTGTGTATTAGCTCGGTGACATCCGAAGAAGCGAGAATTTTTTCTCCCGTTTAGCGGGGGAATGGGAATTCTCGCTGGTAGTTTAGTGGCGGGTGGGTTGCACTCAGCGAGGAGAGGGGTGTGGAACTTCGAGTTGAGCGGGTTTACTAAATGCGTCTGTGTTTTCGTCTTGACCAGCATGTGGAAGTCACCTAATTCCATTAATTTCATGTACAACATCGTTAACATAGTATTTTGACTACTTTACCGTACCATAAGTGGAGGCGTTAATGCAAGCGCTAGTGAGGTCTTTAATCCTAGTAGCGCCCGAATTAATAACCGCCAGAGTTCATCAAGGTCGACTTCACCAACTTTGGTACCAATCTAGTAAAAAAGCAGCTCTTTCCGGGTCGAGTTAGATTCCTTAACATTAGTTTCACAAAATCTCCCTTTTCTGTCTTTAACTTCTTGTCGTAGCAGATGAATACTGCGTTAAGTAAGGATTCAACGGTGTTGCGAATCTTGTCATCCGTTCGTCTACCAGTTAAGCTTTTTGCGCAGTGTCGTCGTAAGGTAGATATTCTTCTGGAGAGGTCGTGGTGCCCAAAACGACCAGATTACATTATCGCATTCCGTCGAGGTGTCATTAAAGAATAGGGCATAAAATCATGCCTTCAGGATCCATCTTTGGGAAAGTTTCCTTAAGCAAATCCTGTAGGTTGCCCGTGAGCTCTTTGCTGTCGGGAGTTTTCAAAGGATCTGCTATCGCCTGGTCGCAGTCCTTCAACAATGCCAGAGGATTGAATTTATACCAGTTATAAATGCAGCTGTTCAGAATGTTGGCCAGCTGAATGTCGTTAGCGCTGGCCGAAATTGTTACCAGACGAGGCATGTCTATGATCTTGGGTACTTGCTTTTTACGAATGTCCGAGATTGTCACTCCTGAGTGAGAAAGGAATTGACGATTCTTACTCCTCAACTTTTTATTCAAAACAACGGGGTATGCACCTGCATGGCGAGCGCATTCTCCATCCTGCTGTTTTCCTGCTCCAATACCTGCTGAATATGAATCTCTAATAGGGTCCCGGTGCTCAGATTCAGACCATCGTTCTATCTACCGTAGCACAACAGCTTTGATGTCCTTGGTTGTCCAATAATACCTCTCGGGAGTGCCTCAGCTTGTGGAAGAGCACATGAATGCGCAGTATCACGCTTTTCATCTACTCCGCAAGCACGGATGTCCATTTTCTCGATAAACTGTTCACAGCTCTAATAAAGTCTATATCTCAAATACAGCTTACATAATAAATAAATCCCCAATTTCTTTTCGTTCTTTGTGATTGAAAGTATCCTTTTTTTTTCTCGTCGGGCACTTTCAAAATCGTTTTGCCCGGATGTTGGAGGGCCCACATGTTGGTCGCCAATACCTCCCCGCAGTTACCTTCGTCGCGATGATGAAGTTCAAATGTGGTTCCCTTAAGTCTGTAGTTCCTACCACATTCTTTTAAATGCCGACACGACGTATCGACAGAAGTATTTATTTTTATAAACGCTATAGAGTTATATTTACTCAAGTTGACGACTTTGAAACTGCTCTCCAGTACTACCTTCAGGCAATTGCACTTGCTGAGTTGGTTGCGACATTTGAGATTAGTATATGGTTGTATCAGTGATTGTTAATATTGGCATCGCTCATTGCAATCGTAATCTTTACCACATAGCGAAGCCATATTTTCTGCGCGCATTAGTTCAATATAAGGTATCGCGGAAGCGATTGTCGCCCCATGGTCTGCGGCATACTCTCAACGACGCAGAAAGGTGTGAAATGATCGGAGAGTTCGAAATAGCCCTATAATACTACCAACTTACCCTGGCTGAATACGAGAATAAAGTTAGGCACGTATCCCGACAGACTGTCTACTCTACAAAATTTGGTCTCGTTGTGCCACCGACTTGGCAACAACGAGAATGGTATCTACCACGGCAAGCAATTAGTGGCTGTGCATGGGTCTGAGGATAGCTGCATGCAGCTACAGTATCAAGAGTCGAGTTTAAAACAACGTTAGCAGTAATCAAGGCTGGTGGGCGGTGCGGTGCGGTCGTTTGGTATGTTCCCAAGACACCCGATTTACCATTTTCTAGAGAATTTCTCCACTTCTACCCTCTCCAACCAGCAAAAGAGACGGTCGGAATATCACTACTTTATGGTTTTTGACCACATAAGGTTACATCCTGCATATTAACCGATAATAACTTAGGGAGCGTTCGGATGATAATCTGTAACTTGAAATTACCATACAAATCAGAGTTTATCGTTGATTTCGTGATTTTTGGAACTATCTAATATGTTCGATGAAAGGCGATGTACTCGTAGTTGCAGGGCAATGGTCAAGATATTTGACATATTTTGTTTGGTGGCTTTTCCTGTTGAGCCGCTTCTTGCCTTGACTACTATTATTAGAAATCACTTGAGAGCTAGGTCTTTTGCCTTTGCGTGTTCAGTGCTTCCCGTCGGTAACCATTGAATTGTGGTTGAAAAGTTGTTCAAAACCATGCGTCCTGTTTTGCCTCTTAAGATGAAAATTCAACAACTCAACTACTGACATCCTCCGGAACTGACTAGAACATGAAGTAAGTTTGCGCCTATTGAAAGTACGAACCGCAAAGGAGCGCCATTAGTAATCAAGGAGGTCTTGTCGGTAGTATTTTGTTGCGGCTTTAGCCCATTCTTGGACTTTCGGTTTGATAAAAATCGACATGCTTAAAATCATGTAAACTTACTTTACACTATCGCATGCTTATCCATTTTGGATGCACAGTAAGATTTCCAATCATCTCAACATTGTAAACACATTTCTACTACACTTTTATGTATTTTTCCTGAAGAGTATTGGTTTTTGCGCTCAAGATACAATTGCTTCCCATATTAGCTTAGTCTAATGCCGGTGAACTTTAACCCCAAAAGGAGCCTCTAAAGTGCCCAACTTTTTACAAACGCAGTTATGATCCCTCCATTGTACCCGACTTTTCAAAAACGCTGCGGTACCGACGAATCTAAACTAAAAGTGCAACAATGTGGCGCATGTTGTAACAGTGGCTGCTTGGTTTGTCAACAAGTCTCATCGCTAGCATTAACTAAGGCTGCCTTGCTTTTAAAGAAGCCTTACCGACCTCAACCATAAACAATCCTATCCAACAATTAGTACCAGACTAGTGCTATCCGGAGGCCATCATGTTGACGGAGATAATGGGCTTTCGCCCGAGATCATCGACCAGCATTATGTGACTGCTTCGCTGTTACGTAGGTTGCCGTTTCTAGTATAGCATTGTAGACTTCATGTTCTTATTAGCACTCTCCTTTTCTCTCTTTAGACAGACAGACTAGACAACAGACGAGTTTTCCACCACCGCACTGCGTGTACGTGTCAACACATCAGTATCCGTGGAAGTTAACCCAGGCGAGGAACTCTCTGTCAGAAGAGATATGCACCGGCATGGGCATATGTGTCTAGAAACAGACCCAAAGAAGTTTTTAATTGGTCCAAATGTTGCTAAAATTAGAGGAAGGTGTTCTTCCATCAATGCCATTCATTATTGTGGGTGCAAACACAGCTCGTTTCTGGTCATCTATGGGGGCAGAGAACCTGAGGCTAGTCAGATGTGTGGAGCTTGTCCAGCGCCATAATTTGACTTTACCTAGAGAGTCCCATGGCCCAGTCTGTCGCCGGTCATTCCGTGCACGACACAGTTGTCCGGTTCTCGGAGGAGCAGTGTGACCGAGGCCATATTCGGGGAATTGGTCACCCGCTGATTCGCCCCATTTTGCGTGGAAGAGCTCTCTATGGCAAAGTGCTATTCTAACTCTTGATACTTGGCTTGACGAATGGTACGCCGTAGACATCGCAGGTAGATATGTACAATTCATCACTCGCGTCATAGCATTGTCACTCGGTTGGATATATGGAAGTAAGTGACGACAGCGATTGGCAGTAGACAGTCAGTTGCTGTCCGCTCAATTGAATTCTCTGTTAACGCAGACGGCTAGGATCAATATCCGATATTCGGGGCTCATTTTTATGAGAATGAAGCCCCAACTAGTCAGCTAAGCTCTAGGCAATAACCACGATAAAGACGGGTAGCAGGAGTGGAGCTCCGCCATCTAACCGGCCAGCCCGGAGGCGGAGGGGATTAAGGGGCTGTCATACTCTAAGTAGAGTGAATACAGTATGATTAAAACAAAACCACGATAAAGAGTAAAATGGGAGGAATATTTACACAGTATACCGCATCCACTTAGTAATAATTCACAGAACTATTGAGCCTAAGGTAATGGGAAAACGCACATCATGGAGGACCCGGTACACCGGACATTAGGGGATCCTGGGGCCCCATCTCAGTACTTCAGTATTGTGCAGAAGCGGCTTCAATAACTACAGGATTATATCTCGTAGCGATTTTGAAATGTTCGGGATAACAAAAGTCAAACGCACACTCCATGAGAAGCATATATCGATGTTGAACCTGCATCTTAAGTAGTTTATTCCAAAAAGAAAGCATCCCTATAATGTGACTGGTTAGTACCTCGCAACATCCGCACCGTTAGAAAGTTCCTCATGGACTGCCGGCTTTTATATTCCCGACTTCCAGTAAAATACAACAGCGAGCTTCCCGTATTGAAAACCAAGGCTCGGGATAGAAATCGCCCTCGTGGTCGGGTTTTTTTGTAAAAAAAACCACCATATCGGAATGTCTCCATGCTGTCCGTTAAATCACCTTGAGTTAGCAAGAACGTTCACAATAAGTAAGGGTGGATGTAATAGTCTTAGTTCACATTTATGACCGTGAGTCCGAAAGGGGGAAAGAACTAACTAGTTCACCGTTTTTATTAATACCATAAGCTTAAGGCGGGGTTCCAACACATCCCCAGTAATACTAATACCACAATATGCTAAAATGCCATTAATTATCTTCACTGTAACGAGTTTACCACTTTTAATTTGCTCATGTGCTAATCTATGAGAGATTTGATTAGGCGAACAGCTTTCCCGTAAACTAATTATTCGTAAACGATACATAGGAATAAAGCCGTAGTTATTACAAGGTACGGTGGCGGCTTCGCCGCCCTTTGGAGGCGCCCAGATTGATCTCCAGCCCAGCCAACCCAGAGTTGCCATTTTTAGCAGCTCCTATGCTTCCAGATGTATATGGCTTTAACATACTCCTAGAATTCAAAATTGTTAGATCTTCTCTTGGCCAGCTCCCAGTGAGCATATCTCTCCAAGTCTAGGTGAGTCTCTATCATTTCTGCGGCCAGAGCAAGCATATTGGCAACTTGGAAGATGCCTTCTGCTGGGTAACTCCAATCAATTCAAGTTCATTTAAGTCCATGAGTTTTACTCTGATCACAAAGTGTTCTATACATAAACTATGCATAAACAGGTCCTCTTTCACTTCCTAGTCTTCAATTTACTATATCACTAATATTCATAGTGCAGCTGTAAAAAAAAAGCTCCAAAATGCTGTTGATTCACAATTTCTGACTCAATATAAGAGATATCATAAATCTAAGACTTGGAGGTGAGAGGACATAGTTATCCACATATTTTGTATAGGTCAATTTGTAATCA
>Ga0307515_10007348_pt1 | contig 21797 bp, 22 predicted proteins | sample 17_EM_MG_FD_194513 | JGI IMG/M metagenome (GOLD analysis project Ga0307515, IMG submission 194513) | Populus trichocarpa ectomycorrhiza microbial communities from riparian zone in the Pacific Northwest, United States - 17_EM | ecosystem: Host-associated > Plants > Roots > Unclassified | place...
TTTCACACAAATATCTCTCATTTTGGTGGCTTAAATCAATGCCAACAATATATTTCTTTCTCTACCACTGAAATCCGACGACCCCTATCTTTCTCCTCTCTCGACTAGGGACCAAAAGAAAAAATCTTTGTACTATAATGAAATTGGAATAATTTTGAGGGACTGAAATTATATAATTTGCATGAATGTTGAAGTTGGAGAACCAAAGTATATTTTTTCAAAACTTATAGTACGTCATCCATGTTTGTCGTGTTTTTCATTTCGGTCTCATTTTTCTTCTAATTTCACCATTTCATAAGAATTTAAATTAATTACTTCTTAAATAGGATTAAATCATCCAAAAATAAAATTTGAGGACCAAATTAAAAAAAATTACACAGTGATAAAATCGTAGTGAAAATCGCACATGTTTTAAAGTATAACATATAATAATTAACAGATATGAAATGTAAAAGTCAATTGAGATAAAATATTTTTTTACGCAAGAAGATTCAATCAGGAATCTTTACGTAGCAGAGGAAGTAATTTTCAAGATCTCCATAAATGTCCAATCCATTCATTGCTCCATATATCCTTCTTCTTCTTTTATTATTATTATTTTTTTAATAATAAAAATGTTCGAGTTAATTTGTGATTAATCTCGATGAACTGCGATTTATCGTACTATTACTATTATTCTTCTTTTGCCTACATATTGGCCTAACAGTCGTTATTCATGGCTAATTGTATCATTTCTTGTCAGATAGAGCAAGTGGGCTCCTCTACAGACTGTCCCCGTGCATATTATTATTATTATTATTATTATTATTATTATTATTATCCGGGGACCAGCAATAGATTCAATTTTCTTTTTTAATCGCTACGCCTCTCCAATTGCTTCTACCATTTGACTGGAGCTATCAATAATTATTGTTCTGTGAATCACGCTATCTATTTAAATATCGCATTTCCACAATAAATTAACCCTTTAGCACATAATTAATTCGCAAGTAATAGGATGACGTTCTTTATAATTGAACTCACAAGTCACATCCACGTTCTTTCTAGCGAGATAAATTTATTTCTAAAAATTATTAGTTTCTCCAAGTAGCAAGCTCAGAAAATTATTTGTATTTGACGTGATCGAAAAAGCTTGCATAGTTTTTGCACATGAAAACCAATTTGATCAGTCACTGTTTGCAATGCTGTCACGATTCTACTAATTGAAGGCCACTTTGCCAAAGAGACAAGCATGCATGGAGGCATAATGAGAAAGATGTCAAGATCCAAGTTTGAGCTACCAACCAAAAGTTATGACCAGCAGTCCATTCAATTATGGGAAGGTTCTGCAATAATCTTGACCAAGGAATTAAGTTTTGAATGGTAGATCTGTGTGCAACGTGGTTCCAAGTAATACCCCATGAAAAAGAAACGAGGTTGGGAATCCGTAACTTCTAATGCTACTCTTCAGATCCCAACCAACAAGGTAACAGGTCTAAGGATACAAGTCTAGACTTACCGGTACAACTGTCAAGTTAGTTGATTTGACTAAGCTCAAATCGTGGGCAAGAAAATCATAAGCTTATGGTCTAATTTGTGTGGTAATCCAATGTGTTGTTAAACCATCCCGTTTGCAATGAACAATCTGTGCAAAAACAGCTTGAATTTCCTCTAGCAATTTCTGAGGATGAAAGAGGCTAAGAAATGAGGATACTTATTGAGTAAATGGGGATTAGGAATAATTATTGGTTCATTAATTGATTACCTGTCATGGAAGAAAATTAAGTATCAGCCGTAAACAGCTCACCTAATGATCTTTGGCAAATAGCATCTCTTTTTTTAGTTCAACTAGACAAATTTTACAGTTACATTACTATTAACCACCGCATGGTCCTAGATTCTCTCCTCTCTTATAACACTTGTTAGTTCATTTGACCACAACCCTTACAAATTAAATGTTGCCTAACAAAGTTGTCACAATTGTTTGAAACCCCAGGGGAAAAAAGAGAGCAGAAACCTCAAACCATGGAAGAAACCACACATCATGGCATCAGAACTCCTCTGAGTAAGTATCTCCCTTCTCTCAATCTCCAATTCCGAACAAAAGACTCGTTCGCTTGGCTTGTTTCTTGATCTTTTGTGTCGTTATTTGGGATTACAGTGAGCAGGGATGAGAAAGATGAAGATAATACTGATAACAACCTCCCATCATCATCAAAATCTCAAACTTCAGAGATTAACCAAGCTCATGATGAAGAAAACTCACCTGTCAAGCAAGTTGCTTTAACAGTACCTACAACAGATGACCCTTCTCTACCGGTCCTCACTTTCAGAATGTGGGTGTTAGGCACTTTATCATGTGTCCTACTATCATTTCTCAACCAGTTCTTTTGGTACAGGACAGAGCCTTTATCTATAACAGCTATATCTGCTCAGATTGCTGTGGTGCCTCTTGGTCAATTAATGGCTGCAAAAATCACCGACCGGGTCTTCTTTAAAGGAACTCGATGTGAATTCACCTTGAATCCAGGACCTTTCAATGTTAAAGAACATGTTCTTATCACTATCTTTGCCAATTCTGGAGCAGGCAGTGTTTATGCCATTCATATTGTTACTGTTGTTAAGGCATTTTATAAGAAAAATATTACATTCTTTGTGTCATTCATTGTTATTATTACAACCCAGGTTGGTAATCAGTTCTTGTTTCGATCATTAATTATTTTATTTTATTTTTTCGAGGTTGTTGTGTTGTTTGTTAATGTTGATGGGGTTTGTTTGAATGGTAGGTGTTGGGGTTTGGATGGGCTGGGATATTTAGAAGGTATTTGGTGGAACCCGCTGCTATGTGGTGGCCAGCAAATCTTGTTCAAGTTTCATTGTTCAGGTAATTGAATTTGGTAAAGCTTTTTTCTTTGATTCTTGTTTACTTTTTTTGGGAAATCCATTATGTTTTGCCAAATTTGTGATGAATTTCGCTGGTGATTGGCTTTGACTGGTTGGTGCGTTTTGAGACGGCCTCCTTTTTTCTCCTTCTTAAATTCATTTTTTCAACAATCAGAATTTCTTTTCTTTGATTATTTTTGGATCCTGGGAAGAGGGGGTGTCATTTTTCAGGCCCTTTAAGCTCCAAAGCTCTCTAATGGCTGTGAGCAGAGGGGTTTGATGAAGGTTAACTTCAGCAAACAGACCTCTTCAGGATCCAGTCAGGGACCAACCCATAATCATCGAAGAGTTTAGAAATTTCCGTTCTGTAAGGAGGTTCGGGACATTACATCTTCCTTACTAAAATTAGACACATCTGTTAGATGATGAAAGAAACGTGCAAGGAACTTAATTTTGACATGGGAGAACATTTCTTGTACAGAGATGATGTTTGATATGTTTACTTTCTTGACCAAGGAACTTAATTCTTGAGTCGTTTTGATTGATTACTCCACTCTATGCGAAAACTATGTTTAAACTAATCCAGACTAAAACATTGCTGTTGTGCAGGGCTCTGCATGAGAAAGAAGAACGGTCCAAAGGTGGCGTGACACGCACCCAATTCTTCCTCATAGCTTTCACATGCAGCTTCGCTTACTATGTCTTCCCAGGCTACCTCTTCGAAATGCTAACTTCACTCTCTTGGATATGCTGGATATTCCCAAAATCAATCCTAGCCCAACAACTAGGTTCAGGTCTTTATGGGCTTGGAATTGGTGCTTTTGGGCTTGATTGGTCCACTATCTCTTCCTACCTTGGAAGCCCACTCGCAAGCCCATGGTTTGCCACAGCTAATGTTGCGGCAGGTTTTGTTTTTGTCATGTACGTTTTGACTCCCCTGTGCTATTGGTTTAATGTCTACAAGGCCAAAACCTTCCCTATCTTCTCCGATGATCTCTTCACAGCAACAGGTCAAGAGTATAATATCTCAGCTATTATTGATTCCAATTTCCACCTTGACCTAGCGGCCTACGACCGCGAAGGACCTCTTTACCTTAGCACATTTTTTGCTGTGACTTATGGTGTTGGTTTTGCTGCACTCACTGCTACGATTGTGCATGTTGCACTCTTTCATGGAAGGTACTGAATTTGAAGTTAGATAACAACATCTGCATCATGTTAAGATTTGATGTAGTCCATAGAATCGTTGTACTATTTTTGTGAACTTGGTGTAGTTCTGAAATGTAGGGAAATATGGGAGCAAAGCATGGCAAGTTTTCAAGAGAAAACAATGGACATACACACAAGACACATGAGGAAGTACAATCAAGTTCCCGAGTGGTGGTTTGTGTGCATCCTTTTGGTTAATATTGCACTCACCATATTTGCTTGTGAGTATTACAAAGATCAGCTTCAGTTGCCTTGGTGGGGCGTCTTACTAGCTTGTGGAATTGCCATAACTTTCACTCTTCCAATCGGGATCATCACTGCCATTACTAATCAGGTATTCTCTTCTAGCAAAATCAAAGATGATTTTCAATACCAGGTTGGAGCTAACTCAGTTTAAATACCCCCATTTATTACATATTTGATTGCAGTCACCAGGATTGAACATTATCACAGAGTATATAATTGGGTACATCTATCCTGGATATCCAGTAGCTAACATGTGCTTTAAGGTTTATGGGTACATAAGCATGACACAGGCTATAACTTTCCTGCAAGACTTCAAACTTGGTCACTACATGAAAATCCCTCCTAGAACAATGTTCATGGCACAAGTAAGTTTACATTCCTATATCAAGCCTTTTGTCCTTGTAATTTCTCGATTTTCTTTCAACACTGTCACTAATATTACAGTTTCTTAACTAATTTACTTAGGTCGTGGGAACCATTATAGCCTGCATTACCTACTTGGGCACGGCATGGTGGTTGCTGGAAACAATTACTGATATTTGTGACTCAACAGCGTCTGATAGCGTATGGACATGTCCAAGTGACCATGTCTTCTACGATGCATCTGTGATTTGGGGTTTGATCGGACCGCGACGAATTTTTGGAAACTTGGGTACATATGAAGCCGTGAATTGGTTCTTCCTAGTTGGAGCAATTGCGCCTATCCTTGTATGGCTAGCTGCTAAGGCATTCCCACAACAAGAGTGGATTCGTCTCATTAACATGCCAGTGTTAATAGGCGCCACAGGAATGATGCCCCCGGCAACTGCAGTCAACTACACAACTTGGGTCCTTGTCGGTTTCCTATCAGGCTTTGTTGTGTATAGGTATAAGCCGGACTTGTGGCAAAGATACAACTATGTCCTTTCTGGGTCATTAGATGCTGGTCTTGCCTTCATGGGGGTGCTATTATATTTTTGCTTGGGGTTGGAGAATATTAGCATTAATTGGTGGGGAAATGACCTTGATGGATGTCCCTTGGCTTCCTGCCCAACAGCTAAAGGAGTCTCTGTTGAAGGCTGCCCGGTTTTTACCTAGAGATATATCAGAAGACTGTTAGACACACAATCATGTTTATGAAGGCTTGAACTAGACAGATAGGAGCGGGTATTTCAACTTTTGTACAGAGTAAATGAACATATTTGGTGCATTGAAAATGATTTGTATGATTACATCTTAGATCATGAAGCTGAACCTTTCTCAGATTGTATGACATTTCTAATGGGGGTCTGCCATGATCAATGATGAGCTCAATATATTCTCCACGATGGAGCCTTTGCTTGTAACACGTCTACTCCACTAATACAAGTGGGATGCTCTGCTTTTTTTCCTTTTTGAAGTGGGATATTAGAACTTTTGAACTTTGCATATGCCGTACATAATAGGTCACCTCCATTGATATGAGCTTACCAACTGAACAGTCAAAAACCCACAAGGCCACAATATCTCAGTAAAACATCTAGTATGTCTTCAAATAGAGGCCAGTCCTTGCGAGATTTATTTCCTTCTGGCTGTAAAAGATACGGGTTGAACTAAAATTCTTCCATCCGATGGTACAATAGAGTGGAATGGGCAGAAAAACAAACTCGCATTTGCGATAATTAAAAGCTGGAGGCTACTAAAATACATAACGAAATTGCCAAAGTAATTATTTATGAACTGATTGCACAAGAAGACTGTAAATTTAGATTGCTAAATAAGAGATACCCAAAAAACCTTTATATTAAAACACCAAAATTTTTCCAGCATTTATATCTAAAAAGAAGATATAGGAGCAGTAGTTCAACACTAGTTCACATAATCGTAGACGATAAAGATCTAAAGACAGCAAGCTTCTGACCCAATGTACCTAAAAACGTTTCTTTTAATATACTGTCAACTGCATCCTTAACCCCAGAAAACATTTACTGTAAACTGCAAGCAGGACATAATCCATGATCCTCCTTTATTGATTGGATTGCAAACAGCCAACCCAGTTGCTGCTCCACTGTCGAAAGTAAGGGAGAAAAGGTGGCTTGCTCACAACTTTTAAGAAGTTCCAGAGGTTTATTAGTCTAAATTCAATCAGATATTTAAAGGCTCTGCCTCGGAACCTGTCTCTTTCATTGCTGTCCACTCTTGTGATCCTACATTGAAACAAAATATTCATAATTCAAGATTGATCAGACATGTAAACTAAGAAAAAAACTGATAGGGACCAGGAAAAGATCACCATAATCAGGAATTTGAAATTAAAATACAAATGCTTACAATGTACTGCTTAACTGTCCACATGCAATGCTTGTGAGTGAGACAATTAAAAAACTTACTTGATCTTTGGCTCTCTGTAATGAAACTGAGCCGCTTCTGCAAAAGAGATGCCACAAAGAGGAAAACAGAGCACATGCCAAACATGAAGACAATGGGGTATGCGTTGACCTTCAAAAGGAAAGGAATAAACCAGATCAGAGGGAAGAGTGATCATCAGAAAAAGGCAATCATGGTATATAAGCAAGACATGACACTCACATTGTACAGCACAATGCATACAAATATGTTGAGAGGAATGCGGAAGAAATTCATGATGGTGCTTCTAGCCTCCTCAGGAATATATTGAGACCTCATCTTCATGATAGATGGCCAGAAAATACCTACACAGGCCTCAAATGTGCAAAAGCCAATAAGCTGGATGCAACCAGAAAAGGAGATGCCTCCACCTTTCTCTCCGGAAGGCACTACCAAGAACTGTTCCAAAACCACGGTTAAATTGTGTCCACTATCAGCCTTTTTCGCACATTAATAATTGATAGATAGATATTGATAAAGATGAGAGTTGGCTACATACACTTGTTATAACAGGAAGGAGAAGAGCAGCAGCAGATATCAAAAAAACAATCTGCATATAGCTTTCAACTTTAAGAGATGAGCGAGCCATCAGTCGAGAGGCAATGGAACTTCCCAACATAGATGCCAACATGAAAGTTGCAAAGATGAAACCATGAGGAATGTCCTCACCATTGGGGCTCAGAGCAGGAGTCCACAGGAACACAAAAGTGTACATTGAACCCTCAAATAGTGACTGTATGGCGCCAAGCAATGTGATTTTCTCATCTATATTCCACAAGAAATATAATATCAACAAAAATGCACAAGGCATGAAAAAAGGAAAAAAACAAAGGGAGCGAGGAAGAAGATCCGTGGATCACTCACGTGACACCAGTCCTTCACACTATAATAAGGGCCAAAGTGTCAACAATGAGAAGGGACATGCATATCTCTAATCTTATACTCCATTTTTATCTTACATTGTAAAATGTTCCATCAAAACCAACTGTGTTAAATCTGGGAGGTTGAAACAGAAATGGCAAGGTGAAAGTGCAAATTTCAGTTGACATGAATTTGATAAAGCCATAGCATCTACTGAGCTAAAAGGTGAACTACAAGGTTAGAAATTCACCAGAAGCAATGACAACTGCAGCACCCTTGAACTGGGTGAGCAAGTCCTTGTTTTCAGAGGGGTCTCCATAATTTTCAGTCCATGATGACATTATAATAGCCATGCCAATAGCAAGAAAGCATGCCGCAGCATCAAATGGAGCAACAGGACCCAATGCCAAGGTGTCTACTAGTACATTCCCGAACAAACCAGAGACAATGGCAACTAAACCATTGCCAAGGAATATTGCCTGAGAAAATGTCACTGATAGCCACTGTTGATCAAAACCCCTCTGAAAAAAGGGAACATAGACAATAAGATTAATGAGAGTGGTAGAAAAGATAGAAATCCCCCTAACATGTCGAAGTTAAACTTCAAAATGTCCTAATTCCTATGATGAGAATGTTCAGTTAAATGCAGAATGTGGAGTGGTTCCAAGTTGAAAGCAGCTAATAAAATCCATTGGAGTATCTACTCAGAAGCTTATAAATGCTCTCATTGGAGTATATACTCTGAAACTTATAAATGCTATAAAGGACATCAGTTAATTTAAACTGAATGTCAAATCCAGAGAAAGAATATGAGTGTGCAGTGCTGCAACTCATCACCCACCTTAAAGTGTTCAGCAACAAGCCAAGACTCAAAGGCTGAAAAAAGTAAAGAAGTAGCAATGCCTCCCAATACACGCCCCACCATTAAGATTTTGTACTCGGGAGAATGCTTGGTAGCACAACTCAGTATGTAAGTTATGCAATAAGTAATTGATGCTCTCTTTCGACCCCTGAACTCATCACAGAAAAACAATCAGAAATCCTAAATGTGATCAGTAATTAACAACCAAACATTGAAATCAATCAAAATGCAATCTCACTGTTTATCTGCTAACGATCCAACAATTGTCCCGAACAACATAGAAGATCCAAAACCAGCAATAAAAAGATGCCCAATATCTCCCTTTCCAAAACCATACTGACTGTATAGGTAATACACATACGGACCCTGCAGCCAATCCCCAGCTGTTTCCAGAAATCAATTTAATCAGTTCCACAAAACGTAACATAATTATTATCAAATGCAGAAGACAAACAAAAAATCCCCACATTCTCTTTCAAGATCAGATCTGTACCGTTAAATTAGTTACAAGTAACAGATCTAGGCAACATATTACTACAAAATACATTAATCCACATAAAAATACTGCAATAACCTCCATTCTTAATCAAACTCGTCCCAATACACAAACACAAAACCAAAATGCCATCAAACTTGAACCACAAAAAGAAGATAAAACGCATGCGATCTAGACAAGACATGTTAGCACAAAATAATATCAATCCACATAAAAAAAACTACATTAAACTCCATTCTAAACCAGAAAACAATCATAAAACCACATTGCAATAGGAATTTAAACAAAAACAAGAAGAAACGGACGGATCTAAAATGTACCCATCATGAGTGAATAAACAACAAGGTAATTATTCTTAAAAGAACTGAAAGCAGAGGATGTGTTGATTCGATCTCTGCTTGTTTTGCTCAACTCCAATGTTGCTACCACTGCAGCTAGGCCACCAAAAACCATCCAGTAAAAAATCTCCATTCTTGCTGCTATTTTGTGGATCTAACAGGGAGAGCGCGAAGTTGCTGTTAAGCTATGAAATCGAGCATTTTAAGCTTTGATTAGAGAAGGTAAGAAAATACATACATCTACACGCACACATGTAGAGAGAGAAGGGAGGTTAAAGAAATTTTCATGGGCTCATGATTTCCCGGGAATTTTGAAAACGGGTCGGGTTGGAAGTGGAGATCCGAACCCGGTTGAGAGTTTAAAACTTTAAATGATAAAAGATACTTCAGTTTGTCTACAAAGTTTTTAGGAAATTAATTCTGTACCCAATTTTTAGTTTCATCTTAGATATATTTTATCAATTAAGATCCCAATCTTTCACATATTTCTCGATTGGATATTTTGTCAACGTCTATTAATATTTTCCGTCTAATTTACATATTTCAATAATAAAATGGTTCTTGAATAAAATTTGATAAAAAAAGTTGATAATTAGTATGTATAATAGGACCCAACTGAGAAGTTTTTGAAATATGGGATTGATTAGTAATTTTTTTATTTTAGCATTGAATTAAGATTTGTATATAATCATAGAATTGAGAATTGAGTAAAACATTATTTTGAATCACATATACCTTTTTATCTCTCGATGTTCATGTATGCCCCCAACTACATAAGCCTCACAGCATATTGTGTTCATGAATGATGAATCGTTCTACAAAAAAAAAAATTATTCATTCGCTCTCCAATTGGATGGATCGTGGGTGTGATGATCTATACAGGCGTGTTTGGAAATTTCAAATTTTATTTTTATTTTTTAAAAATTAATTTATTTTTTATATTTTTAAATTGTTTTGTTCTCTAGCATCAAAAGTGATTTTTTAAAAATAAAAAAATATTATTTTGATATATTTCTAAGTAAAAAAAACATTTTAAATCGTAATTTCTACCACATTTTCAAACATATTTTTTTTTATGAGTTTTTTGGGCCAAAATAAATTATCTATTGTCTTTATAAAAAAATTTGAATAATTTTGGAGAAAGGAAAATTCGAGTAATGAAATAATTTTTTAATTTCAAAAAAATTAGTTAAGGGTTCAAGAATTTTAGGGAAACTTGAATCGCCTAAGATAAAAAAATAACTCACATATATATATATATATATATATATATATATAAAAGTAAATTTTTAGGTAGGTTGGAAAAGAAATAAAATGCATCTGCCAATAAAAAGAGATTCAAAATATTTCGAAAAATTAGGAATTGTTTTTGGATTTTTCAAAATATAATCTGGAGAATAAAAAAAAATAGATTAAAGAATTTGAAAAAAAAATTAAAAGCATTTTTTATTTGACAAGTTTTTAAGTGAATTATCATAATGTTAATTCGATAACAAACTCGATGTAAACAATTCAATGCACAAAATATATAATAATTACTAGTGGTAAATATAACAATTGTTTTTGTATTTCAAAAACATTTTTATATTTATTTTAAATTAATTTTTTTTATTTTCATATTGTTTTGATGTGCTAATATAAAAAAATTAAAAATATAAAATATTATTTTAATATATTTTTAAATAAAAAATATTTTAAAAAATAACTATTACTAAGTTATAAATAAAATGACACTATCCACTAACTCTCGAATACATCAACAAACTTAAATGGTTAAAATTAGGAGTCGTGTTTGGCTGATATAAGTTTTAACAAGTGTGCCCATAAAAATCTAAATCTCCCGTTTGGAAATTGCATAATTAGGAAGCTAATTCCATAGTTATCTTTAGTTTTCTTCATGTGGTAGTTGTTTTTGTTCCGCTGGCGTGGCATTTTCTTGGGTTCTTGCCTATCTCTTGCAGCATTTTTCTTGCAATGAGAAATGACTTAAAATTTATATGCAATGAGGATGGGTCTCCATCTCATTCATACATAAAATTTGGTTTTGATACCTTTTTGACTAGGAGGAATGTTACATAGGGATAGGCAATAATATAAAACATGTTTTAAAATTTAATATGCTAATAAATAAAATTATTTAGTGTTTGGATAGTGGATAATCATGTGTGTATATCAATATTATATTTTTTAAATCTCGAGAAATAAATGGTTGATTATAAAATATCTAACATCTGCAAAATAATTCCTTGTGATGGGGTTTAGAAACTCTAAGATAATAAAATCAGTATCTTTTAAGCAATAGATTGCTATAAATAAAATAATAAACTTAAAATTTCAAGAACAATGATGTTTTGTTTGTCTTAGTATGATAAATGCTATTACATTTAAAAGTATAAATATTTAAAGAATATAGTTTATGAACTCTTTACTGAGGTGGTTTAGATTGTATTTATAACTCATGAATTTTATCATTTTACTAGAGTTGAGGTATTGAAGAATCATTTTCTTCTTATAGTATTAATAAATGATAAATATCTTTTATACAACAATAAATGAGAAATAAATATCTCTTATAAAATATTAATAACAACGAAAATATAGTAGGTCCTTAGAAGATTTTTATACACCTAGAGGTGTAGGGAGATGAATACCCCTCAACATTAACATTTTATGTTAAAAGTCGTAAAAATAAATAAATGAAATCTTATGCCCCAACCTTAGGTCTATAATGATCGTTAGATTCATATTTACTTGGGCTCAGTGCATAACTAAACCTAAAAATATTTAACCTTGCAACCCGCTGCTCATTGCATTAGCTTAACCTAAAAATATTAAGCATTACATGTCGGAAAAACATTAGTTCTAACATCTCTCTGAATTTACATCCACTTTGGGCTATGCTCTTGAGCATGTTTGGCTTGAAACAAGCTAGATCTTTAAATACAAGGATGTGGAGTATGAACGTGAAATCCATCCATCTGTTATTGGGTTATCACAATGCCTTCTCAAAAAAACTTTGGCTCAAAATTAATTTTTAAAAATCCACTTGTCCATCACATTCAAACATCAATTAAAGTTGGGATTTGGTAAACACAAGTGACTAATTGATAATCCCATCTCCTATCAAAATTCTAAACAAAATTAAGGGGAAAAAACCCAACTCACTACACATTTTACGGAAAGAAGAAAACAACTAAAAGCATCAATTATTATTTTCCAATTAAAAAAAAAAATTGTTTTTCTCACTCACTCCAGTACTTGTCATCACCATCTTTGCCATCCTCCGCCTCGTCATCAGACCCTTGAATCAAACTCATTTTGAACTTCCTCACATCATCAACAGCAGCACTTCTAAATAGCCCCACATCAACTGTTCCAGACACCATACGATATCCACGTGCCTTAAGATCAATGGGTCCATCATGTGGCATAGCAAAACCACCCAAATAGGCCCCGCCTTTCAAAACTCCCTTCTCGGATACCCTCATCATCTCTCTAACCTTCTTGTGCCCAGGGTCCCACAAATACCCCATGCTAGCACTCAAATCCAACGGTCCCATTTGCACACAATCAACCCCATCCACGGCTGAGATTTCCTCTGCCTTTTTCACACCTTCCTCGCTCTCTACCTGACACATGATCAATAACTCCTCCGCGTAATTACTCAAATACCCTTCATCGATTCCGTAATCAGATGCCCTCACTACCGTATGAGCCGATCCGCGAATACCCTCGGGTGGAAATCTGCAATACGACACCGCTTTCTTAGCCATTTTAGGGCTTTCAATCATCGGAAACATAATCCCTTGCGGGCCTAGATCGAGGGCTTTTTTGGCCCAAGTTGGAGAACTCTCCGGCAACCGTAGGATCGCCGGGGTTCGAGTCGCTGCGAGAGCACGGAGGCAGTGGAGAGCGTCGGTGATGCCACCAGGACCGTGTTCCATGTCCACGACGGCGAAGTCATAACCGGCGAGGCCAGCGATCTCGGCAATGGTTGGGGAGAAGCTGAGGAGGAATATTCCATAGAGAGTTTCGCCGTTTTGGAGGCGTGATTTTAGGGAATCGGGCGCGGAGGGGGCAGAGGCGCCATTGACGATGGAGGGATTGGAAGAGGTGGAGGATTTAGCTTTGATTGAGAGTTTAGGGGGTTTTAGGGTTTTGAAATTGAGGGAGTATTTGATTAAATTAGAGGGGGGAATTAGGGATTTTGTTGTGGGTTTTTGGTTATTTAAAAATGCGAGGGAAGAGGCGGCGGAGGCGGCGAGGTGGGTGAGGGTTGGCATGGCGGTGGCGGTGGCGGTGGTGATTTTGAGGATAGCGAAATTAGATAGGATTGTACTTTGAAGTCTGGATTGTGACTGTGGTGAGTGTGATATTTATGGGGTTTTGTTTGTTGGTGGAATTACGGGAGGGGAGAGAGAAGATTAGACTAATTTTCATGTTATTTGCTTTTTTTATTGACTAATAGATTAATTTACCGTACTCAATTGAGTTATTTTTTTAAAATAAAAACAAACAAATATATATATATATATATAAAAGAATGATTGATATAAAAAAAAGAATGAGTTTATGACACATTAAAAATAATAAAGATATCTTTATTTAGAATTTCTATCTTGTAATTATATTTCTTGATTTTTTTAAAGAAGATCTCATTAATATGGTTACAGGAGAATTTCAATTTATGAAAACAGCAAATCATTATCAAACTAGGGCACCTGCAAATCCAAATGAAACTTGGACACTGCAAAGAAAAAGTATAAACAAGGCTTCTAGTGTCTTCTCCAAGATTATTGAATCCCTAGTGCAAGTAGAGAGAGTATTTGGTGTGAATTGTGATTATTATCAAGAAGTTTCATTGAGAGAGAGGTGAATTAAATAATGTCTTTTGTTCCTCGTATTGAATTAGAAATTCAAGAAAATGAGAGCATCTTGCCAGTTAACCAAACACCCCCATGGCCTTCAGCTTTCTTGATCAAATTCTGTGTTAATCATTCGATCAATGTGTTGTATCCGACAAGAAAACTCCAGCGTTTTGCAGGTGTAGAAACACGGATATGCAAACTCCTTGAACCAGTTAAAATAGGGCAAATATCTACCACGTTGTACTGCCCACAGCACCAGTTTCTCTCCCATGACAAGGCAGAACGCTTCTTTAATCAAGCTCTCGAAGTCTTTTGCGTGCCTGTGGATCAAGGGATTGAGGATATTACTAACAGATTCTCCTCCGAGATAGTGTTGATGGCTTTTGATGCTAGTTTTAATCGTCGGAGCATAGTGCCTGTTGTTGTTGAAATTAAAGTTGATCTGTGGCTACAATACAATCCAGGAATAGTCAAGCATTTTATAGCAGGCTACGTGGGTAGACTCATGGAGAGAGGAGCTAGAGTTGATTTTTCATCTGGGCAGCTAATGAAGGGAATCAAGCTGGAAAGCAGTTCAATGGAACAGTGCAGCATTTGTTTGGAAAGCTTGGGAGGTGAAGAACCGGCACTTGAGCAGCCATGTTCGCACATCTATCATCCAGGTTGCGCTCGCAGGTGGTTCAACGACAGCTCATCTTGTCCTTTGTGCCTCTTTGGCATTGATTGATACCAATTAAGCAACAAATTTTGTGGTGGAAGAGTAGCCTTTTAACAGGCGATTGTTTTTCCTCTTCATGTTAAAGTCTGTTCTCACGTTAGAGGTAGTTTTTGTATAACTTTGGTTGTTCATGTCGAGTATCCGTGGAACTTGTCCAAGACCTTGTAATTTTGAAAGATTGATAAATTTCATATAAAAAGCCAATGCTAAAGAATGAAAAAAAAGAAAAAGAAAAAGAAAGAACTTTAAAGAAAAACAAGTATGCTCGAGTGAATCTTGTAAACTAGTTAAATTTTTAAACAATCATCCAATGCAAGAGTTTATTTCACGTAATGGTGCAGAAAAGTTGTTTCATTACATGATCTACTCCTTCGAAAGTAATTTCTCCAATCTTCTAATGCAAGAGTTTATTTCTCGAGATGGTGCAGAAAAGTTGTTTATTTACTTACGTGCTCGGCTCGTTTGAAGTTGAAATATCCAAGTACCAAGCGACATCTATTTTGTGGTGGAAGATTACTTAACATGGAAAAGATTTTCTTAGGTAGCCTTGTTTAACTAAAGATTGCTTTATGTTATGTTTGGAGTAGCTGTGGCATTTAATTAAAATACTTCAGCTAAAACAATTCAACAGAAGAAATCCTAAAACCTTCATGTTCAAATTCGCACCTGGAGGAATTGTATTATGATTCAGGAAAAAGAAACCCCCGTTGACCATGTGGCTTCCTTGTTGCAATATTTTGGACGGTGGAACATTCACACACAGACAGCAGCAAATTGTGTGCTATTGGAAACAAATAGAGAAGAGTTGAGAATAGAGTAGCAAAACTTGTGAAATAAATAATGCTAATAAAATAACATGGGTTCCGATATTGGTGAAAGCCAACAAAAATCAGAGACAAGATTTCAAATGTGAAGACAATTAATGAGTTTATATCTTTGCTAGAATTATGTGATGTCTCTAATTTTTTTTATAAAACCACTCTTCTGTGTTTTAAAGTTTCAATGCAGCTCCTGCCATGGCCAGAGCCCCCTCAAAGCTTTGATTCCCACCAATGAACCCACTCATGTGGACAAAAACACCACCAGGGATTTGAGACTCCCTCGAGAGGTCATCATCCCTCAGACCTCGCCACTGAGCTGGGAGAGCCTTCCGGCTCTCAAAACTGTCAGGTGATTTCGCAACTGCCTGCACTCGCCACTGTTTGCTCCTGTCATCCTGCAAAATATTAAATTATCGCAAGTATTCTTAAATTTCACAGGCATAAACTTAACAGCTAGACCTGGACGACCTCTATTTTTTCCTTTATTTTTACTTTGTTATGTGTGTCAGGGTTGGGGATTGGCGATTTCTATAGTAGCTTCTCACCCTAAGGTCAAGGAACCAAACACATCTGAGAGTTTCATTAACCTCAATCTACACATGCTAAAACACCATCAAGAGAAAACCACCCTTGAAATTTCCTTCGCGTGTCATATATTCTAATGATAGGGACTGCAAAGAATGTTTCTTCATTTTAAACAGAAGATAATAATCTGAAAATGAAACCAACAAAGCTATGCATAAGCATAACGTACCTGATAGAGAACATATTTAACCAAAGGATCAATCTTCAGTTCACCCTCGAGCTCAAACAAGTGAAGTTTCCACTGTAAGATACAAAATGCAATCAGAATTCTCTGGAAATTAGAGTTTATAGCTGCATCTTTTTTTCATCCATGGTGTAGAAGATATGGCCAGACAAAAATAAGTTCCTAATGCAAGATGATAGTACCATCACATGAGAGAATTGTGCCAACTTAAGGACTACATATAGCAGCCAATTATTTCTATTGCATAAATGCAAACTGCTTTTCTCTTCTTCTTCTTTCATTTTTCGAGGTTTGAGGGTTGAATATGCAGGTTTCAAGCAATTATCAAAGCACTACCAATCCCATCATGATACACGAAGGCAATAGTGAAACCAGTATCATTTGTAACATATACACAGCAGTGAAGCACATAAAGACAAAAGGTATCACTAGAATAACAGAAGTCAACATAAGTGCAAGAGCATGTGCACATATTAACTTACAGGGCAAAATGTTTTCAAGACCATAATTTCACCACTAGGATCAACATCAAATCTAGTTGCGAGACATTCCATTACAATTGATCGAGCTGGTAACCAAGATTTTGCATGAAAGCGAACATTCTGTAAATAAGATATGGTCAGTGACTATAAGGTTATGAATACCAGGAAATGCATGTCAGAACCCTTTATTCTCACAACATGGACAGCTAATGGAGGAAAAAGGAAATGAATGATAGCAAAAAAAAAAAAAAAAAAAGGCTGTTGAAGAGTTTGTTGAAAAACCTAACTCTTGAAACAAAGTAAAAACTCACATCTAAAAACTCACTGCCAGCGAGAGCCATTGCTCGTTCAAATGCCTCATTCTCCTTCTTAGATGATTGATCAGGATCTGTCCAATCCAAGTTGAATTTCCCAACTCTTGAAGACAAATGTGTGTTATTCACATATTTTGGAGGCTGGTCTGTATCATATTGATTGATTCCATTGTCAATGGCATCGATTGCCTGCAGCAAATAAAACAAGGATTTCTTGAATGATACAAAAAAAAAGAAAAAAAGTTAACCACTGCCAAACAAGATGAGCAACAGATACAAGCATCCAGATTGAATCGAAACTTTCAGGTTATGAAGACATCAGGAAACATGACAGGTTGGTCCTGTGGTAATTCAATGCAATTGAATGAAACCAGGAATGGTGTCGAAAACCAATAAAGCTCTGGTAATCACACTATTTAAAAGATTACAGTCATAACAAATAACAATCATAAAACTGTGGACAAAGGAAATGAGGACTGTTGAGTTCACACAATATCAATGTTAGAATGGGACCAGCCCAACCCAACTTTCCACATAGCACCACCCATACATTGCATGGAGTGTTTCAATTGATACTGAAGCTTCATGCAGAATTCTTTTATCCAGAAGACATGATTATACTTCCTAAGTTCATGAGTGGTTCATCTTATAATTGTTTGCAAACCTAAACATCCACACATAGATGTTCATGCCCAAAGTTATCTAAAATACCATTGAAAAATGCAGCATCATCTTTTGAAAACTTTGACGTGATCAAAATAAGAAGTATAGTATAGGACACTGATATAACCCATGGTTTTTTGGCAAAGAGCATGAGTAGAATCTTTGGTGCACAAAGCAAGATCTCAAGAACAGTTCTGAACACCATCCATTATATTAATAAGGATTGTAACCTAAATTTCTCAAACATATGAAGAAGTTAGCACCTCCATAAAGCTCTTGTAAACAGCCAAGAACAAGCGGTGCACATCTGGATGACCTTCATCCACTTGAAGCTCCTTGGCTATAATCTCCTTTCCAAAGTGCTAAAGAAAGAAAGTAAAAATCAGATTGATAATCAAGAAAATAGTTAAACTGCCATAGTTTAATTGTACACAGAACTTCTATTAAATTCCACACTACATGCATTCATTTGCAATTAAACAAATGAATACCTTATACACAAGTCCAGCACTGCTAAGCTTGGTAGAGAACCCATGTCCAAAAACCTCCCCAAAACCCTTTTGATGGTGATCATACCGATCACGACTTGGATCATACACGCCTCCAACATCAAGCACGGCATCAAGACCCTCCAACACCTGAAACAACCCCAAATCAATTCACACGCGGCCTACATAAATACACAACCAAACTACAAGCTCAAGCTCTGTTATTAGCTGACAATAAATCTACATGCAAAGAGTAACTAGAAAACTTTAAATCCCACAACCCCCATATGCAAACTCCCATTCTCATAAAACAATGCTCACCTTCCAGCACATCATTCTGCATTTTTTTAGCACGACTAGCAAATTGAAATGAGAAAAAAATATAAGTAAATTCCAAAATCCTCCAAAACACTAACAAAACCACGCCTTTAAATTCTCATATTTACCTACTTTACACCGCCCAACGTTTCAATTACTTCAGTATCTATTATTTCTAGGCAACAAAACAGAAATTGGGTTTGCAGTACTGACAAATCCAAGCCGTCAAATTTTTAAACCTTCCCTACTCTAAACCCCCAAATTTTGAGTCTTTACAGGGTGTAGAGCATCAAACCATCGGAAAAAATATATGGGTTTGCTTTATTATTACCTGCGGATCGCGGCTTCGTACAATTTCAGCATTGGAATACTTGCTAGTGAGGCGAATCATGAAGCAGCCAAGAGCCTCGTCACAGTGAAAGCTGCCATTGTGTGTGCCCACGTGCTTTAGGGGCACGTTAACAGGAGATCCAGTGGAGTAAGTAGGAGAAGAAACTGAAGGACGCGTGGCTACCATGAGAGGGAGTTTAATGAGAGAAGGAATTAGGGTTCTAGAGAGGTTGGAGTTGGAGAATAGCTTCCAGTTGAGATTAAACCCTCTTGTTAGTGCCAACATGTCCCTCTCAAGATTTTCTAAGGTCAAGTGCTCAATAGTCAATACCCTTTTGTTATAAGAGGTAAAATCACGAAATGCACCTCTACTTTCATTTTTTTTGTCACATTGACCCTTCCATTGTGAGCATTCTCACTTTTTACTCCAAGCCAGTCATACTGTTTCTCCAAGCCAGTCACCATTACTACAAACTCGGGCTTTTCTACAACTATATATTGTTGCTTACAGTGATAAACCTACAATATTGATTAAACTGACATGCATGGAAGATTTGTATGAGAAGGGCGGCGCCATGTTTAGGGCATGAAGGGATAGATGGAAGGGCTTGGGTAACATAATCACATGGTGGAAGGACCAGTCTTCCTAGGCTAGTAAGAATAGAGCGCCTTCAGTTCCACTCGGGCCTGCCTTTTTTTATTTATTATTATTTAGTTTAATGTGGGTGTTCGAGTCATTGTGTATCTCGATTAATCCCACGGGTCCTGAAGTTAATGACCATGTAATCCTCTAGTGGCCATCATATAAGCAACCATAGGGCTCGAACCTGAGACCATAAAAAAACAAATCTCTTGATCTTAAACTCTTATCACTAACACAACCCGGATGTTTCGGTCCTGCTTTTTTGAACCTTCAAGTGCATGCATGCTACCTGCACATAACAAGCAAGAGCAGGAGGGAATGACAAAGACCGACATTAACGTCACTTTGCTTCCCAGCGAAGATATTGAAAGGATTTTGTAGAGCTTAATTACACTATCGTTCTCCCAGGGAAAGGAAAAACCATTTTTTCCCAGTACTTGCCGCCACTTTACCCGATAAGCAAGAAGCATGGCATCGTTCCTGTCCTCTGTCTCTTTAGCCGCGAACAAGTCTTCGTTCACAAGCAATTCTCCGATCCGCTGTTGTTAACTTTTGAAGGAGGAAGTGACAGAGAGTGTATTGAAGAAAAAAAAAAGCCTTGCTCTCTGTTTCTTTCTTCTTCTTCTTTTCAAAGGATAGCGTCAAGCTCATCCTAAAAGGGAGTTTTTTAGTTCCAAATTCCAAATTTCCAATTGTTGGTTTACAAGTATAATTTTATTAGAGTTTTGATATAGTCGAAATAAAACGCTAGAATCTCGCTGTATTGATATAGTCGAAATAAAATACAAATAAAAGACTGGAATCTCGCTGTATATCTCCTTACAAAATCAATGTATTGGATTAATTTACATGGTTATCGAAACTGAACGGAACTTAAATTCCTTATTATATTTGGATTTCTTTTTCTATTTAGATTAGAATTTTTAATTTAATTAAGATTTTACTAATTAGAATATTTTTCTTATATATAAACAAGCTTACCCTAAATTTTCATCCTTAAAAACTTCTCTCTCTTTCTATCTCACAATTTTGTAACCCTTTTCTCTGAGCAGCAACTGCCTTCCAAGATAGACATCAAGATGACAGGAGAGGCGAAGGATTCTATTACGAAAGATATGGTGATGCAGATTCTCTTAAAATTACCCGTCAAATCTATGTTGAGATTCAGGTGTGCATCAAAATCATGGAACTCCCTCGTTACTAGCCCTGGCTTCATGAAGAACCATCTGGACAAAGCCAAACAACTGCTTCTCCTTCGAACCGAAAATCCTGTAGTATCTTACTCTTTGCATCTTGATAATGATCGTGTAGATATGCGCTCACGTTTGGAGTTTCCTATTCCGAATGAAGCTGGTCTTTTTGATTTTATTGGTTGTTGTAATGGCGTTGCATGTCTTTCGAGTCAATATCTCCAAATCGATAGCAGCAGAAGACTTGTCTTGTGGAACCCATCAATTAGAAAAACTTTGGATCTTCCAGCTCCGAGTTCATGGGCTGCTATGGACAAGACTTTATTGGGCCTTGGCTATGATCCACAAAGTGACGACTATAAGGTTGCCAGGGTTGTGAGGCTAAAAAGCCCAGAATATGAGGACGAGCGTCCATTTGCTTTTCAATTTTACTCGCTCAATTCAGGATCTTGGAATGAAAACGCTGATGTCAGCAGTAGTCTTGCGAATGAAGATACTTTGCGCAGCATCACCCTCCATGGCTTTGGCAATCCGGCCATTGTAAATGGGGTCATTCACTGGCTTCTACATCCTAGAGAAAATAACGGTATGCTGGCACTATCCTTTGATTTAAGCAATAATTCATTCGGAGAGTTAATGCTGCCTGAATGTTTCGATCCGACGGAACGGATAGCAGCGATGTCCATTTCAGTGTTCAAGAACTCTCTTTCTTTCAATGTCCTTAAGGATTATGGCGGAAATTATGTTTGTGAGGTATGGGTGATGAGCCAATATGGTACGAGGGAATCATGGGACAAACAATACCGGATTGAAATGCTCGATATAGCAAGGCCGGTGGTTTTTAGGAGTAATGGAGAGATATTAATGGCAGGATATGCAAATTCTCAGTTAGTTTCATGTGATCCTCAGACACAGGAAATTCATGATACGGGGCTGGAGGTGTTAATTGATGACT
>Ga0307515_10007349_pt1 | contig 21796 bp, 18 predicted proteins | sample 17_EM_MG_FD_194513 | JGI IMG/M metagenome (GOLD analysis project Ga0307515, IMG submission 194513) | Populus trichocarpa ectomycorrhiza microbial communities from riparian zone in the Pacific Northwest, United States - 17_EM | ecosystem: Host-associated > Plants > Roots > Unclassified | place...
GTACCGATTCAATCGACGCTACGACCTCAAGGCCATCCTCACACGGTTGCTGCGCGCCTCCACGCTCACCGGCCCGCGACCCGAGCGTGTCATTCGAGCCGCTGAGCTTGGGGGCTAATCAAGTTGCGAAATGTGCGGCATTACACCGAAGCAGGCTGAGACACTGTTTACCCCGGTCATTCCGACTCCAAGATGATAGGTTGCCACCATGGATAGAGAGCTTCTTGATGAGGGAAAACTGGCCTTGATCGCGGTGCGAGCAAGTGCGGCGACGAGTGGGCCTTGGAGAGCAATGCTTGAAGGGCGCGACCATTCAAGCGGTTCAAGCTGCATCCTCACAGCGATCGGTGGGATCGACCTTGACGGTGCCACAGATGCCGATATTGAGTTCATGGCAAACGCACGTCAGGACGTGCCCTACCTTATCTCCGAGCTTCGACGGTTAGCCGGCATATTGAAATCCGCCGGGTAGTGAGGGAGCAGAGGCGTGAGCGAGATAGGGCCAAGTCTTTACTTTGAACCCCCGTCACCGCCAACCCAAACACCGAGGGCCGCTAAATGCGGCCCTCGGTGTTCATGAGTCGTCGCCGATGCTCATCGCCCCAACGCAGCTCAAGGCGAGAACGCCTCGACCTGCAAGCTGGAGACGGCGCCGAAGTGCTTGACGTTGGCGGTGATGAGCGTGAGCCCATGTTCGATGGCGGTGGCGCCGATCAAGGCATCGGCCAGGCGCATGCCGTGCGACAAGGCGAGCGTGTCGATCAAATCGGCCGCGCGCTGCGAGATGGCTGGCGTGAGCGGCAGCACTTCGGTCTGCCGCGCGGCCAGCCCCTTCTTCAGCCGCGCGAGGTCGACCTCGAGGGAGCGGGGGTCAAGCCTTGCCTTTTGCCTGCACCTTCTTGCCCTTGTCGTCGCTGGTGACGAAGCCGATAGGCCGCTTGGACGGATCGGGCGGCGTCATGAGTTCGCGCAGCACATCGAACACCTGCTTGAGCTGATTGCGCGTGTTGCGGCTGAACGTCTCGGGCGACATCGCCAGCGACTCGGTCTTGTGCTCCAACTCATCGAGCCGCTTGGCCAAGTCGCCGTGCGAGACGGCCAGCTCGCGCAGCCGCACGAAGGCGCGCACCACGTACACCGACACCTCCACCGCCCGTGGGCTGTTGAGCACCGTGCCGCCATGATCGCGCCGTGCTGGGTGAACGCCATCGGCAGCTTGCGCCGGCCGCCCCAACTTGATGTCGCAAATTGCGACTTCAAGTTGGCGAACTCCTCGGCCGTCAGCTCGAAGATGAAATCCCGTGGAAACCGTGCGAGGTTGCGCCGCACCTGCTCATTGAGCCGGCGCGTCTGCACGCCGTAGAGCGCGGCCAAATCGCTGTCGAGCAAAACCTTCTGCTCGCGCAGCACGTAAGCAAGGGGGCCAACAACACCGGCGCGCTGATGAACGAGAGCTCCAGCTTCGATGCGCTCAACCGCCTGCGCACGACACAAGTGGCCGGCGCCGCCCAGCAAACCATCACCATCGATGCGCTGGGCAACATCACCGCCAAGACCTATACCTGGGCTAGAACTCCACCTTCATCCCGAGGTTCACGCGGCGCTCCGACACGTCGGACCTGCCGAACAGCTGTTCGTAGTCGATGAAGGCGGCCACGCCGCGCTTGAACTGGGCTGACAGGCCCAGGCTCCACAGGCCGAAGTTCTTGTCGGCCTCGGCGTTCGGCTCGGCGACCAGCTGCACGCCAGAGCCGACCAGCGTTGCGCTCAGGTTGCCGTCGTTGCGCTCGCTCTGGCGCTGCACTTCGACCCGGCCATGCGGCACGAGGATGGCGTAGCGCGTGGCGAAGATGAGCTGCGCTTCGGTGCCCAGCGCAACCGCGTTGGACCGCAGGCGCTGCTCGTTCACCGAGAGCGGCGTGTCGCCGGTTTCGGTGTAGCCGTCGACCTTCACGCGCAGTGTCTCGATGCGTGCGTAGGGCGACACCACCGTCGCGCGGCCGAGCAGCTGGTAGCCGGTGGTCAGGCTGATGCCGCTGCCGGTGCCGCGGGTGTCGGCTTTTGCCTGCCCGCCGGTGGCCGTGTTGCGCTTCAGCGAGAAATCGTTTCGCGCGAGCGACAGCGCGGCGTCGATGTACCAGGCGGCTGCGGGTTCGAGCGAGCCGTAGAGCGTCAGGCTGTTGCCGCTGGAGGTCTGCGCGTCCGACAGGCCCGACAGGTCGGAACTCGAGCGCGCGTGCCCGAGCGACGCGCCCAACACCGCGCGCCGGCTCAGCCGGTAGTCGGTGCCGATCGAGATGCCGTCGGTCTTCACCTTGAGCGCGCTGCCGGTCTTCGCCTCTTGCACGGCCAGCGTGCCCATCATGTAGGCGCCCCAGCCTTCGCTGCGTGTCGCGTCCGGGCCGGATTCACCGGCCCCGGTTGCGCCCGCGGACGACAGGGGCACGTGGCGCCCGTTGATCTGCACCGTGGTGTCGTTGACCCACGCGGCGTGGCTGCCCTGGCGCAGGGTGCGCATGCGGGACTGGGCGTGGTCGAGCTGGATGTGCATGCCCTGCATCGCCGTGGTGGTGTTCGCACGCGCGGCGGCTGCTGCTGCAGCGGTGGCCGCCAGCTCGGCGGCACCCACGGTGTAGGCCTTGGTGCCCCGCACGGCGGTGATCACGTTGCCCAGCACCGTGACGTCGACACAGGCTTGGCCCGCCTCGGCCGCCGGCACGCTAACCAGGCAGTAGCGATTGGTGCCGCCTTGCAGGGCGACGGGGTCCGTGCCCCAGATCAGCGTTCCCTGGCTCACGATGCCGCTGGCGTTGGTGAACAGGCCGGACGCCATGCCGACCACCGTGCCGGCGCTGTTGACGCGCGAGCGCGTGAGTTCCGTGCCGGCCACCGGGTTGCCCTTCGGGTCGCGCACTTCCAGCGTGCCGCCGAAGATGCCGCCGTTGGCGTCGATCACCAGCCCGTCGGGCGGCAGCACGCGGAGGGTCGTGCCGGGCGGCAGCACCGACTGCGACTGCGCCAGCGCGGCGTGGGCGGCCAGCATCAGCGCAAGACCGGCCGCGATGCGGGCGTACGAAGGGAATGACAGATGACGAAGGTTCATGGGCTTCAGCAAGAAGAGAAAGGCGTTCATTGGCTGCGCGCGGCCTGGCTGGGGGTGAGCACGAAGTCGCCGGACTCGTGGCCGGCAAAACGGATCGGCGCGTACTCGGGCTGCTGCGTCACCCGCAGCCGCTGCGCCAGCAGCGCGAAGCGCGCGTTGACGGCGTTGAACAGCTGCTGCGCCTGCACCGGCTCGCGCAGGTTGGCGAGCACGTCGAGCAGGCTGCGCGCAAAGATGGAATGGCCGCCACCGCCGCCGTCGACCACGGGCTCCAAGCCGCCCGAGGTCATCGCGATGCGCGAGCGGTTCTTCTGCAGCTGCCGCAGCGCGGTGCGGTGCGCTTCTTCGGAGAGTGCGTTGTCGATCTCGGGCACGGCCGAGCGCGTCAGCGTGCCCGAGTAGCACGAGTCGGCGATCACGAACACGCTGCGTGCCGACATGGCGGCGAGCTGGTCGGTCACGTCGATGATCGACACCCAGTTGGCCACGTCGCGCTGCTCGCCGTCGACCGGGATCCAATAGCCTCGCTGCGTCACGCTGTCGATCTCGCCGTGGCCGGCGTAGTAGATCAGCACCTGGTCGTTCTCGGTCACGCGCGAGCGCAGCTGGTTGATCGCGGCGAGCAGCTCGCGGCGCGAGGCGTCTTTCACCACCGTCACGCTGAAGCCGAAGCGCTGCTCGAGCACGCGCTTGATCGCCGTCACGTCGGCCACCGGCGTGTGCAGGCTCTGCAGGTGGCGGTAGTTCTGGTTGGCGATGACCAGCGCGTGGCGCGCACCCAGGCCGGTGCTGGGCGCGGCGGCCAAGGGGGTGGGCGTGCCCGTGCCTTCGAGTGCGATCAGGAAGCTCGACTGCGTCACGTTGCCGCGCGCGTCGGTGGCGGTGATCTCCACCCGCGTGGGCTTGGCGCCCAGGGTCACGCTGCTGTTGAACAGGCCGTTGGCTGCCACCGTCTGCTCGCGCTTGTTCACGCTGAGCCCGCGCAGCGAGGTGTCGGCGCTCACGCGGCCGCTGATCGTGAAGGGACCGGGCGCGGCCTTCACGTACACCACGTCGTCGCTGCGCTGGGCGAGCGTGGAGATCACGGCCGGCGGGTCGATCAGCTGGATGCGGGGTTTGTCGCTGGCGGGCACGATGCCCGAGGCGCGGCGGTAGAGCGCGCGTGCGCGGGGCACGTCGCGCGGCACGCCGGCGCCGCGCTCGTACAGCGCGGCCAGGTTGACCATCGCGCGCACGTCGTTCTTGGCCACGGCGCGTTCGTACCAGAGCGCAGCAGCCATGTAGTCGGGCCCGCCGGCCACGCCGCGCTCGTAGAGTTCGCCGACGTTGACCTGCGCCTCGGTGTCGCCGTCGTTCGCGAAGGGCAGCCAGATCTTCATCGCTCCGCCCGGGTCGGTGTTCGCCGAGACGTATTCGCCGCCGGCCGACTCGCATTCGGCGATCGAGATGCGCAGCGGCCGGCGCGGCGAGATGGTGGTGCCGAAGGCGCCGAGGCGGCGCACCTGGCCGATCGTGAGGCAGTCGACGATGACCAGCTTCTCGGCCGGCACGGCCTGCGCATCGGCCGCCTTCATGCGGCTGAACACATCGCCCGACGGGCCGGCGCAGGCCGACATCAAGCAGGTGACAAGGGCCAGGCTACCAAGCTGCCGGAGCGTCATTCTTAGGGTCATGCAGGGTGGGTCCGCGAAAACTCGCGCAAGTCTAACCACCCGCTCCCGCGGAAGCGTGACGCAATCGTTACCAATGGATCGGTGGCCGCCCGGCAGCGAGGCGGTCAGCGATGACCGCCTCAGCGGGTCGGCGCTTCGCTCCAGTCGGTGTGCTTGTTGCAGCCGGCGGCGAGCATCACCTCATCGGCGGTGTCGCGTTCGTCTTCCGTCTTCGCGTCGACGCTGACCACCGCCCCGCCGCGCATCACGGTCTCTTCGTAGCTGCTGGCGTCGTGCGGCGACGAGCCCCAGTCGAGCACCCCTTGGAACAGATCGACGAGGTTGCTGACGAGGCCGCCGGTCACCTGCTCGTCGACCTGGCGGCGCAGGGAGTCGTTGGCAGCGCCTTCTTCCGGGCGCAGGCGAACGGCCGCGGGCTGCAAGCCTTCCTCGATCAATCGGTGGGCGGCGCGCTGGCCGGCGTTTCGGTCATTGAAAGCAAAAAGGGCATTGGCCATGACTCGACCTCCTGGAAGTGAGACCTGAAACCCGGCAATCGGCGTACCCGTTGCACGCGCTATCCGCCGTGCTTCTCGCTCTCGGTGGCCGACAGGTCCCAGGCGGCGATGAAGAGCGCGGCCGCCATCGGGCCGATCACGAACCCGCTGATGCCGAACAGGCTCATGCCGCCGAGGGTGGAGATGAGCACCACGTAGTCGGGCAGGCGGGTTTCCTTGCCGACGAGCATGGGCCGCAGCAGGTTGTCGACCAGGCCGATCACGACCGTGCCCCAGGCGATCAAACCGAGCCCCTGTGCCATCTGGCCGGTGGCCAGCAGGTAGATCGAGATGGGGCCCCACACCAGCGCGATGCCGCCGAGAACGTCACCGCCCACAAGATGCCGCCACCGACACGCCGGCCAGCAACAGCAGGAAAGCCTTTCGTTCGAGATCGTCGGTCCGCATGCCCTGCGCTGCGGGCAAGCGGTGTTCCGCGGTGGCCTCAGAGCAGCGAGCCCGCCAGTTCGCGCAGGGTCTGCCGGGGGTCTTCGGCGATCACCGCGCCGTGCGACACCAGGATGCGCTGCAGCGACGGAATGTCGGCCCACTGCAGCAACTGCGCGCGCAGCGCGTTCTTGTCTTCGACCATCGCCATCTTCACCACCCGCGGGATCTGCGCTTCGTCGCCGGCAAAGCCCGCCACGCGCAGCAGCCAGTTGCCGAAGCCGCCTTCGCTGCGGATGTTGCCGACCAGGTCGTTGAGCACGAGCGTGGTGCCGTTGCGGGTGCGCACGAGCAGCGCGGCTTCGCGCTGGCGCGTGCCCGGCACGGTGATGAAGATGACGTTCGGGTCGTCGAACTTCGGTGTCGTCGAGTCGACGCCCACCACCTCTTCGACCTTGTGGCGCGAGCCTTCCGGAGTCACGACTTCCATCGACGGGTAGCGGTCGTACCAGACCTTGGCGTCGAGCCGGTGGATGTCGCTCGGCACGATCAGGAAGGCGGGGCGGCCGTACTGCTCCAGCGACGCCATTTCGTCTTCATCGAGCGCGATTGCGCTGAAGATCACCAGCCGCCCGTCCTTCAATCGCACCACCGTCATGCGGCGCGGCAGGTCGGTGAGCGGCATGTGGAGCTGGCCCACCACGGTGAGGATGTTGTCGTCGATCTCGGAGAGCTTGCCGTGCGGCAACACGGTCCATTGCTTGAAGGGCTTGGTCATTGAAGGCTCCTTGGAATGCACTTGCGTCCATGGTGTGCCTTCACGGCCCCTGCGCCTGCCAGCGCGGGGGCGAAATCGCTGTAGTAGCTGTCCTACCCCGGAACGGTGCGCGCGCTTTCGAAACCCGCCGCCGAACACTGCGCGACACTGGGCGGCCACGCAACCTGGCAGCCCGGCATGAAGTTCATCGAACACGACGATCCTGAAGACCCCGCGCGCAGCCCCGAGCTGCGTGCAGCCGCTGCATCGCGCAGCACCTGGGTCAGCGTGGCAGTCAACCTGTGCCTGAGCACCACGCAAATCGTAGTGGGCGTGCTCGCCAAGTCGCAAGGGCTGGTGGCCGACGGCATCCATTCGCTGTCCGACCTGGTGGCCGATTTCGTCGTGCTCTTCGCCAACCACCACAGCCAGAAGGCGGCCGACCGCGAGCACCCCTATGGCCACCAGCGGTTCGAGAACGCAGCCTCGCTGGTGCTGGGCTTGCTTCTGCTGACGGTCGGTCTGGGCCTGCTGTGGTCGGCGTTCCTCAAGCTCGAAGAACCCGACAAGGTGCCGCAGGTGCACGTGGCCGCGCTGTGGGTTGCGGTGGCCACACTGATCGCGAAGGAGCTGCTCTTTCGCTACATGCTGCGGGTGGCGAAACAGGTGAAGTCGAGCATGCTGGTGGCCAATGCCTGGCACGCCCGCTCGGATGCGGCCTCGTCGCTGGTGGTGGCGGCCGGCATCGTCGGCAACCTGGCCGGCTACCCGATCTTCGACCCGATCTCGGCGCTGATCGTCGGCTTTCTGATCATGCGCATGGGCTGGGGTTTTGCGTGGAGCGCGCTGTCCGACCTGGTGGACCATGCGGTCGACGAGCAAGAGGTCGAGGCGATTCGCCGCACGCTGGCCGACACGCCGGGCGTGAGCGGCGTGCACGACGTGCGCACACGCAAGATGGGCGACATGGTGGTCGTCGACGCGCACATCGAGGTCGACGCTTCACTCACCGTCGAGGCCGGCCACGACATTGCGGTGGCGGCGCGGCAGCGCGTGCTGCAGCACCACCGCGTGCTCAATCTGATGACACACGTTGATCCTTGGCGTCGGCCTGATCTTGATCACGCAGCGTTGTCGGCGAGCCCGCCACCACCGGGCGATCGGCCGCCTCGGTGAGTGTCATCAGGATGTCGGCGTACCAGGCGCAGTTGAGGCCCAGCGACTCGTCTTCCTGACGGTCGCGGGTGCGCATGTCCATGCGTGCCGAGTGCACGCCCAGCAGCTTCCACGGCAGGTCGCCTTCGGGCATGTCGGCAGCCGGCGCGCGCATCACCACTGGCGCACCACTGGTGCCGCGGTGCGTGCGCGCGTCGGTCAGAAAGAAGCCCTGGCCCTGGAAGCGCAGGCCGAACGACGAAGCGATGACCGCCTGGCGCACGACCGGCAGGTGATGCAGCGTGTCGTGAAAACCGAGCGGGAAGCCGACGATCAAGAGCGCCGCGCCGACCTCGATCTCGCTCAGTGAGGCTTGCAGGTGTTGCGGCGTGAAGGCGCGCAGCGCGACGGAGGCCGGCAACGCGCTGCGGTCGAGTTCGATCACCGCGACGTCGATCTCGCCCGACGGGTCTTTGCCCTGGTGCCAGATGCTCTTGCCGTTCAGGTACAGCAGCACCGAGAGGCCGGTCGAGCGCGTGAGGTTGGCGGCATCGGTGTGCAGCTCGATCTCGATGCGGTCGGGGTAGTGCTTGCTCGGCTTGTCGATCACCACGTGGCGGCTGGTGACGAGGAAGAGGCGCTCGTTGCGCAGAAAGAAAAAACCGCTCGCACGCGTGAGCAGGCGGGTGCCGTCGAAGGTGGAGATCTGCGTGGCCGTGAGCAACAAAGGTTCTGTCATCGCTCGATATACCACCTTTCGGGCTCGACCCTTGCATGCAGTGGGCCGGCGCGCCAGATGCTCGACCATCTGGCGCGCATACTCCGCTGGTGAGCGACGGCCTCCAGGGACCGCACAGCATGGCTGCCGACACGGCAGCGCGACCCAGGAGCCCGCACATGATCCGCATCGAACTTCACGTTGAGCTGACCTACGAGATCGACCAGGGCGGCGCCGATTTCGTGTTCAACATCCATGCGGCGCACACCGCGCGGCAGACCATCTCGTCCGAGAGCCTGGTGCTGAGCCAGCCCGTCACGCCGCAGATCCACACCGACCCCGTCACCGGCAACCGCTACATGCGCCTGCGCGGCCTGCCGGGCGAGCTGAAGCTGTCGTACATGGCCACGGTCGACATGGAGCACCACCGCGCCGACCCGGCGCAGCTGCCCGAGGTGCCCATTCGCAACCTGCCGCCCGAGGTCATCGGCTACATCTACCCCAGCCGCTACTGCCAGAGCGACCGGCTGGTGAAGATGGCGATCAACGAGTTCGGCCAGCTTTGGCAGGGCCACAGCCGGGTGCAGGCGATCCAGGAGTGGGTGCGCCGGCATGTGAGCTTCACCTCGAACACCAGCAACTCCAACACCTCGGCGGTCGACACGCTGATCGAGCAGGTGGGCGTGTGCCGCGATTTCGCGCATTTGATGATCGCGCTGTGCCGCGCAGTCAACATCCCCGCCCGCTTTGCGACCGGCACCGACTACGGCGCCGACCCGGTGCTCGGCCCGCCCGACTTCCACGCCTACGTGGAGGTGTACCTGGGTGACCGCTGGTACATCTTCGACCCCTCCGGCACGGCCATCCCGATGGCCTTCGTGCGCTTCGGCACCGGCAGAGACGCCGCCGATGTGGCATTTGCCACGATCTTCGGCGGTGTGCGCTCCCAGGCCCCGGCCATTCGCGCCTGGGCCGTGGAAGACTTGGCCCGCGGCATCGTGATGCCGTATCGCTGCCGCGAGGCGCTGTCCACCGACAACGGATCGGTCCAGTAGCCGCCGGCAGCGAGGGTTCGGAAAACGGCAGTTTGGCCCGTCTGATCCACAGATCGGCCACGGCTCCGTTTGCGTAACGTACAGGCTTGAACACCGCAAACTCGCAGGAGCGTGCATTGAAAACCCCCAAGCAGCGCCTTGATGGCCGTCATCTCTACGTGGACAGCCTGGCTCACAAGCTGGAGGCGATCGAATCGGGCCGCGTGCCCATGCAGCCGCTGACCTACCGCGTCAACGCCAAGATGCTGCGCCGCGCACTGATGACCTACCCCGAAGCCGGCTTCGACGGCCACCCCGCCGTGGTGTGGGGCGTGCTCGAAGAAGCCTTGGCGAACATGTGCTTCGAGAGCACCGGCTACCTGCCCACGGTGAGCGGCGAAGAGATCAAGCACATGACGGATCGGCTGATCGAACGCTGCCGGCGCGCGGCGCCCTGAGGTCAGCGACTTCAGAGGTTCATCTGCGCGCCGCGTTGGCGCAGCCACTCTTTGCGCTCGCGGTAGTCAGGCATCACCTTGTCGACTTCGTTCCAAAAAGCGCTGTTGTGATCACGGTGGTGCCTGTGGCACAGCTCATGGACCACGATGTAGTCGATGATCTTGGCGGGCGCCATCAAGCATTTCCAATGGAAATGCAGGCTGCCGTCCAGCAGGCAGCTGGCCCAGCGATAGCCCAGATCCTTGATCAGCAGCGGGCCGGGCGCGACACCCACCCGAGCAGCGTAGTGCGCCACCCGCTGCGCGAGTCGCGGCTCGCCTTTCTCGATGTAGAAGTTCTGAAACGCTGTCTGTGCGGCTGATTTGCCTCCCTGCCCGACCACGCTGCGCAGCAAACAGAAGCGCCCTTCCTTCAACTTCAGGGCCTCGTCTTGCTCGGCCACCAGCTGCAGGCGGTAGCTGCTGCCCAGGTACAGAAAGCTCTCTCCATTGACCCACTCGCGCACCACGCGGGTGGCGTTGAGGTCGCGCCAATCGGCCAGGTTGCGGTAGATCCAGAGGCGCTTGGCCAGCACCGTTTGGTCCACCTGCTCGGGCGTCATGCGCCGAGGTGGGCGAACGCTGATCTGGCCGTCGCGCTCGATCACGATGTCGGTGGTTTGGCGGTCCGCGCCCGGCAGCAGTCTGTAGGCGATGTCGTGCACTTGTCGGTGTTGCATGTCAGTCGCGCCTCGCGCGCAGCAGTTCGTCATGGCGGTTCTTCGCCAGTTTCATCACTTCCACAGCCACGCGTTCGCGATGGGCCTTGAGCGCGCCGAGCTGCGTCTTGCCGATTGCGGTCTTGATCTCGCCGCGCAGGCGTTTTTGCTTGTCGGGGCTTTGCCAGAAGTCGATGCTGCCGATCGTGGCCTGCAGCAGCTCCACCAACGTTTCCATCAATGCCTTCAGGGTTGGCTTGTCTTCGGGCCGCACCGGGCCATCCGCAAAGCCCACTTGCACGATGTGTTCGTAAAAGGTGGTGGCTTCGCGGCTCATGCCGTCTTCGCCCTGCTGGCGACCCCGCGACGCCTCGGTGCGCAGTTCGGCCAGTTTGTCGGCCAGCAAATCCCACTGATCGTGGTGACGCTCGATCAACGCGTCCACCTTTTCAGACAGGCGTTTGTAGAACGCCGGATCCTCATCGTGGTGAACGGTGCAGTGTTTGCGGATGGCGTGCTCCATCTCGCTCGCTTTGGCTTCGCTGTTGCCACCGGCGTGATCGCGCAGACGCTGCAAGAAGTCCTCTGCTAGCAACTCCACGGGCGCCACCTTCGGGTTGATGCCCAGGCTGATGAGGTGCTCGTTGATCAGCGCCTTGACCTTCTCGCCCGCATCGCCAAGTTGCAGGCTCGCGTCCTTGTAGCGCTCCTTAGTCACTTGCAGGATGTAGCCGAAGCGCTTGGCCGGCACGCGGTAGGGCTGCGCCGATGCGTGGGGCAGGATGATGTCCAGGCTCATCAGAAATTTCTTCAGGTACACCTCGAAGTCGGCGCGCTGCCGCTCGTCTTTCAGTGCCTTCACGGCGGCGTGCACCACGGCCGCCTCAGCGGCTCCATCGGCGAGCTGGCCATTTACGAACGCCGCCAGCTGTTTCACGCCCAGCGCTTCGAACAACTGCAGCAAGCGGTGGTAGCGCTCGTCGAGCACCGGCAACTCGGTGCTGATGTTCTTCAGCCCGTCGTGCAACTCCTGCAACTCGTCGGTGGCGGTGTAGAGCGTGAGCGCTTCGGTCAGGTGGTTGGCCAGGCCGATGTAGTCGACCACGTAGCCCCGCTGCTTGCCGCGCTTCACGCGGTTGGTGCGGGCAATCGCCTGCAGCAGCGTGTGCTCGCGCAGGCGCTTGTCGATGTACATCACTTGCTCTACAGGCGCGTCAAAACCGGTGAGCAGCATGTCGCAGACGATCAGAAAGGCGATGCCGGTGCTCGCCTTGTCGGGATCATCGAGATCGAAGCTCTTGCGAAAGTTCTCGACCGCGTTCATGCGCGCAGCCTGCTTGCGCGCCAGGGTGATGAAAGCCGCCTCGTTGGCGCCGTCGGAAGACACCACCACGGCCGCCTTCAGGAACGCGAGCTTGCGTTTGAGGGCATCATCGGTCTCCACCGCGATGCGCGCTGCGAGAGCCGCCTCGATGCCCGCCTGGTAGCGAATGCAGGCCAGCTTGGAATGGCACACCACCTGGGCCTTGAAGCCATTGGGCAAGATGTTGTCGACGTAGTGGCGCACCAGGTCTCGCGCAATCGCATTGATGCGTGCGGTGGCTTCGAGAATGTCGCCGGTGGCACCGTACTTCTTCTTGATCGCAGCCAGCTCTTCGTCGCTGCGTTCGCGAAACAGGTCTTCAAACGCTGTGTCGAAGGCATGCTTCTCGTTCAGCGCGCTGTCGGCCGTGCGGCCTTCGTAGAGGATTTGCAGCGTGGCGCCGTCGTTCACCGCGTCGAGCAGGCGGTAGGTGTCGATGTACTCGCCGAAGCGCTTGTGCGTCTTGCGCTCGCCGTGGCGTTCGGTCAGCAGCGGTGTGCCGGTAAAGGCCAGCCGTGTCGCGTTGGGAAACGCCTCGAACAGGTTGTCGCCCAGGTCGGAACTCTGTGTGCGGTGGGCCTCATCGATCATCAGCACGATGCGGTCCGAGGTGTTCACCGCGCCGAAGGTCTTGCCTGCAGGAATCGCCAGGTAGGTGCCCAGCACCTCGGCCACCGCGTTGCTAAGCACCGGCTCGCGCTCCTGGAACTTGTGCACCATCACCATGTTCAGGTCGGAGCTGTCGGTACCCAGCTGCTGCCGCAAGCCTTGGGTGCTGTCGATCACGTTCACCCGCCCACCGATCAGCGTGGCGGTTTCGCTCAGCTGGTCTTCCAGGTCGTGCCGGTCGTTCACCAGCACGATCTTGTAGTCGTTCAGGTCGCGGCTGGCACGCAGCATGCGGGCCAAAAACACCATGGTCAGCGACTTGCCCGACCCCTGCGTGTGCCACACCACGCCGCTGCGCTCCATGGCTGTGCGGCCTTCGCGCAGGCGTTCCATCACCTTGTTGGCCGCACGAAACTGCTGGTAGCGGCACAGCACCTTGATGCGGGTGCCGCCTTCCGTGTCCATGAACACCGTGCAGGTGCGCAGCATCTGCAGCAGGTTGCCTTTGGTGAGCATGCCCGCCACCAGCTGCTGCTGCGCATTCAGGCCGTCGAGTGCTGCGTCGACCTGCGGGTACAGCGTCTTCCAGGCGTAGAAGTGCTCTTCGCTTGAAGTGATCGTGCCGTAGTCGGCCTCCAGCCCTGAGCTTCGGATAAGCAGCAGGTTGCTGTGGAAGAGCCGGGGCTCGCCCTCCTTCAACCCTGCCCGCTCGGTTTCGGCACGGCGGCGCATGTAGCGCCGCAGCTGCACAAAAGCCTCTTGCATCGGGTTGGCGCAGGTGGCCGAGCCCTTCTTGCACTCCACCACCGCCAGCGGCATGCCGTTCACGAACAGCACGATGTCGGGAATGATGAACTCGCGCACGCAGCCAGGCGTCTCGATGCGGAACTGGTTGATCGCATGGAACTGGTTGCGCTCGGGGTGGTGAAAGTCGATCAGCTGCACCACCGGGTCGAGTTCGCCGGTGGCCTCGTTCACGTCCACCTGCGTCTTCAGCAGCAGCTCGTGTACCGCCTGGTTGGCTTCGAGCAGGGTGCGGTTGGGCTGGCGCAGCAACTGTTGCTCGAGCTCGTCGAGCTGCCGCGGCGTGAGCCACTCGCTGCCGTCGTGCAACCGGTTGATCGCACTTACCGCCTGGCGGAACACACCGGGCAGCCACCACGAGCGAAAGCTCTCGCGCACGCTCGGTGCGGCGGTCTGAGGCACGTTGGGGCCTTGGTCGATCACCGTCCAGCCCTGCGCCGCCAGCTGTTGCAGGAAGGGGCGCTCGACCTCGGTGTACTCGCTCATGCCCTTGTTCTCACAGGCGCGCCTTCAGCCGCCTGCCGGCAACGGTCAGGCGGTATCGCTGCTTGCTGCTGCGCGGCGCCTCGGGCAAGGTCATTTCCAGCACGCCGCTGGCCAGCGCGGGCAGCAGGTAGGTCTTGCGGAAGTGCTCCGCATCCTTCAGCCCCAGGGCATCTTGAAGCGCCTGGCGCGACAGCTCGCCGCTCAAGGCCGTGACAACCCGGCGCACTTCCGGGGTGACTTCCGGGGTGACTTCCGGGGTGACTTGTTCGGCCAGCCCTGGCGGGCCCTTCGCCAGCGCATGGGCGGGCAGGCGGATCACATACGCCGCGCGGTCGTCATCCGTCTCAAACAGCGGCGGCGGCGAGCCGTTGGCTGCCATCGCCTTCAGGATCTTGGGCACGCCCGTGCAGCGCCCCTCCGTGAGCTCCAGCTCCTTCAAGAACTCGCCAATGCGGCGGTTTCGATAGCGGCGGCTCACCGCCCGCCCGGCCTCGAAGTCTTCCAGACGAATCGACCTGTCCGGACCCGGAAAGCTCAGGATCGCCAGTTCGTCGCGGCTGATGCGCACCTCGATCGGCTCGCGCTCCTCATACGAACGGTGGTACACCGCGTTGACCAAGGCCTCTTCGATCGCCGCATAGGGGTAGTTCCAGACGCGCGTGGCTTCGGCGCGGTCCGGGTGCTTGATGACGGTCTCGTGCAAGAAGTTGCGCTGGATGTACCCCAAGGCCTCGCGCGTCAAACGCGCCAGCGGCCCCTTGAACACCTTCTCTTCAAAGCGGTCACCGCCTGCGCCTTCTGGGAACCACACCACGTCGATCTGCGTGTAAGGGAAGAAGCGGTCGGGCGCCTCGTTGAAGAACAACAGCCCCACGTTCTTGGGCCAGGGCGATTCGTTCGGGCCGCCCACCAGGTTCATCTGCCGGCCCAGGTCTTCCACCGACATCGCGGGCGCATCGTCGGCCAGTGCACTGCCCACCTCGCGCAGGTAGTCGAGCATCAGCGCTGGCGACAAGTCGGCCACGCGCGCCTGCTGGGCCAGCCGGTCGTCCCACGGCACGTTGGCCGCCAGGCTCAACAGCTCCTGTTCGGTCTCGCCCTTGGCCTCGACCGTGCTGCTGAAGCGGCGCACGTAGTAGTGCCAGCTCTTGTGCTTGGCCGAGACCGATGCCGGCGCCTTGTACGGGCGGTTCATGCCGCCGGGCACCTGCAGCACGATCAGCGTGCGGCCCTCGACGTGCTCGATGCTCAGCAGTGGAAAGTAAGCCGGCTGGATCAGCTGGCAATGGGCCAGCAGCTCCTGCTGGATCTTGTCGAGCTGGTTCTCGGCCAGGCCCACCGGCGGAAACACCGGCTGGCCGTTCGCATCGCATTCTTGCCCGATCACCACATAACCGCCGCCCAGGTTGGCAAAGTCATTCGCGAAGGCGCAGACAGTGCGCAGGATGGCATCGGGGTTCCAACCCGCCTTGTATTCGATGCGCTCGCCCTCGACCGTGCGCTGGCGCAGCAAGTCTTGCAGGTTGATGGGGAGCTTGGTGGGCACGGGCAAGTCGGGGCTGCGTCTCACGGCATCTGCGGCAAATCCTCAGGGGCCACTTGTATGGCTTGGCCGTTCTGCCACACCACCGCGTACTGGCCGAGTCGGCGCTTGCGATCCAGTGCCTGGGCGACTGCTTGCTGCAAGACCCGCAGGGTGGTTACCCCCTCTGCCGTTGGTGCGACGCCTTGATGAACGACGACGATCTGCGGAACGGCGGCAGGCCCGATAGGGGGTTGGCTCATTGCTCAGACTCCTTGACCAGCTGTTGGTAGTAGGTAGGGTGGTGCAGCTCGCGCTGGGCGTCGGTCTGCTCGAACACCAGTTCCGGGATCGGCCCAATGTTCATGAAACAACGGCAAAAGTCCACCCGGTGGCTGAAGTCTGTCAGCAGATGCCGCAGGCTGCGGGCGAATCTGCGCTCGATGTCGGCGGACGGGATGTCGTGGCCACCGTGGGCCACCCGCTCGGCTACGCGCAGGTGCGACATGGCTTTTTCGGGCAGGGCGAGGTAGATCAACTCCACCCGCCAGCCCTCGATGCGCAAGCGCTGCACGAGCTTGAGGTAGCCGCGCCCGGCCAATGTGGTTTCAAACGCGAAGTTGACACGACGGCGCACGCAAGACTCGACCTCACGCAGCAGCAGCCTGCCCGCCGCAGCCTGCTCGCGCTCGGGTGCCAATGGCGAAAGGCCCGCCGCAATGAGGTCGGCGTTGATGAAGTGGTCGCACTGCGCCACCTGCGGCAGGTATTGCAGTGCGAAGGTGGTTTTGCCAGCGCCGTTGGGGCCGGCGATGATCCAACAGGTGGGCATCAGGCGGGTACTCCTTGGGTGGCGATCTTCACCGGGACTTTGCCGGTGAGGAGGTCTTGCATGAGGCCGAGTTTCTGATCATTCAATTTGTCGAGGCGGCGGATCTCACAGGCGATCCGATCACGTGATATCGCTACGGCTTCGACGATGCGCGTCTGTTCCTCTTCTGAAGGAACGAAAACGGGTACGGCGTTAAGCATCCTTCGATTGATTGTGTTGAGCCCGGAACTTGTAGCGCAAGTTCGTTCCCAGTAGCGCTGCACGTGATGTGAGTTCATCCACAACAGAGCGAAGAGAGGGCGCATGCCTAGCACACGTAAGCGGAATAGGTGGTTTTGAAACAGCATGCCTTCCGCGTCGCCATTGACCATCGCGCAGCGCCCGATTTGTGCGACGTTGGCGTGCCCTTCGACCACAAGAAGATCGAACTTTCGCAGCACAAAGTCCGCTTCACTGGGTAGTGCTTCAAGCATTGCCACGTCATGCAACCGAAGTTCGTCTCGGTACACATTTGCAACCCGCAAGTATGGGTGCGCACGTTTCCCCGGCCGCCGATGCGGCCCGAGTGTGATGCCCGCGTCGATGGAGCAAGTCTGACCACAAGACGACACGCGCCATTCATTCGGTAGCCAACCAAGTAGGGTGCGTTGATACAACTCAGGCGCCTGCTCGTAAGGCGGGCGCAGTTGGCCGTTGGGCAGCACGCCGCGGGTGAACAGGTCGTGCATCAGCCCGGCCTTGATCTGCTGGTGCTTCTCGATCAGCGCTTCGGTCTTTTCAATCGTCGTGTCGAGGCTGGTGAGGATGGCGGCGATCTTTTGCTGTGCCCGCTTGTTGACCGGGATTCGAAGCGGGTGCCTCTCCAGATCGGCACGAATGATGCCGTTGATGCTCGTGCCTTGGTTCAGCTTTTTGATCTCCTCCAACTCCTTGGAGAGAAGATAGAAAACGAAAGAGGTGTCTGCTTTGTCTCCGTCAACGTAGACACCCGATACGTCTTGGCTGATGGCGATATCGAACGGCGCGATCGCGAGCTTGCCGACGCCGGTTCTCGTCACGACAAGAAGGTTGCCGGCTTTCACGATCGATGTAGCGCTGGAGCGAACGCCCGCATCGGACACGAAACGCCGAATTTCTCCAATGCCATGCGATGTGAAGTCAGCTCCAGTGACCCAGGGCGTGTGCCCGTTCCAAAAGCGTGCGTTGTCGGTCGCCGGTGTGCCGCCGTTGACGATGCGTTGGCATAGCTCACCGAACTTGAGTTCTCGCCAACCCCGTGGCGACAGTTCACTCATACCCCAACTCCACCAAGAACCCTCTGAACGCAGCAGCTGCCGCATCCCGCTCGGCCTCCAACTGCTTAGCCGTCACCGCGTACTTGCCCCACAGGTTCTCCAGCGCCGCCACACATGCCCGCTGATCCACCCGCAGGTACTGCCGATAGCTGTCGAACAGCGTCTCCCCGAGGCGCTGCACGATCACCACACGCGCTTCGTCGCGGTTGATCTTCAGGCGGGCTTGTTCCACCAGCTCGTCGCGGTTCTTCTGCGTGCTTTTGATGAGTGCCTTGAGCGTCTTGGCTTCGTCTTCCAGTGCCTTGTGCTGGGCCAGTTGCGCCTCGATGCGCGCCACCTCACGTTGGTGGTCAGCCGGGTCGCCGAACGCACGGTCGCGCTTGGCGAGCTTGAGCTGGCCCTTGGCTTCTTTCAATTGCGCCTTCAGGTCTTTCACCTGATCGGCGGGCAGCACGCCGCTGCCGTCGGTGTCTTCAAAGTCTTCTTCGCTCGCCGCCGCAAACAAGGCCTGCAGCTCGGCCAGGCGGGCGTGCTGCTGCTCCAGCTCGGCCAGCACCTTGGGGAACTGACTTTGCAGAATGTCTTGGTCGGGGATCAGCTCGGCGCCCCAGCCGCTGGCGGCGATGGATTTGAAATCGGGCGTGAGCTGCTTGTAGTAGTTGGCGAAGGCGCCGCGCACCTGGTAGCGGGTGAGCAGGGTCTGGCCGTTGGTGAAGGTGTGTTCGATGCCGTTGAGCAGGGTGGCGCGCAGGGAGTAGACGTTTCGGTTTTTGATGGGCTCGCCATTTACTCCGTTCGGGCTGAGCCTGTCGAAGCCGGCGCCGTGCACTGCTTGCCCTTCGACAGGCTCAGGGCGAACGGAGGTGGGGGTGGGTGTGGGGGCGAGGCTGTCGATCACTGGCAGCTGGGCGTGCCACCATGCTTCGAGTTGCTGCATGAATTGCGCGTGGCGCTGCAGCACCCCAGGGTGCTGGGCCACGTGAGCGGTGATGGCCCGTTTGTCTTGCAGCGCGGGGCTGAAGTCCACATACGTGGCATCTCCAGGGCGCGACACGAAACAGCTCTCGCGCAAGTCCGCGTAGTTCTGCCAGAAGTGCGCCAGCGTCTCGACTTCGCTCAGCGGCACGCCGCCATGCAGATGGGCGCGCACGTCGTGTGGCTCGGGCGGTGGTGCGTTGTCGACATACCTGCGGATGTTGCAGTTGTAGTCTTCCGCGGCGATCTCGGCCACCGGCACACGGCGGGCGTAGGCGGGGATGTCGTGGCCGGCGCGGTAGGCGTGCACGATCTTGTCGATGTCTTCGGGGCGCAGGTGGTTTTGCGCTTTGCCTTCGCGGTATTCGCGGTCGGCGTTGATGAAGAGCACGTGCTTTCGATCAGTAGCACCGGCCTTGTTGAGCACCAGGATGCACGCTGGGATGCCGGTGCCGTAGAACAGGTTGGCAGGCAGGCCAATCACGGCCTCCAATGCGCCGCGCTCGATGAAGTGGCGGCGTGCCTCGCGCTCTTCACCGCCGCGGAACAGCACGCCGTGCGGCATGACGGTGGCGAGCTTGCCATCGGCCACCAGCACGGCCAGCATGTGCTGCACGAACATCAGGTCGGCCTTCTTGCCCTTTTCGGGCATCCACACCGGGAAGCGGCCCGGGTGCTTGATGTCTTTCTTGATGTAGTTCTGGCTGAAGGGCGGGTTGGCCAGCACGCGGTTGAAGCGCAGGAGCTGGTTGCTCTCGTCGTGGTGTTGCGGCTCGCGCAGCGTGTCTTGCTGCTTGATGTTGGCGTCTGGGATGCCGTGGAGCAGCATGTTCATCTTGCAGATGGACCAGGTGGTCCCCATCTTTTCTTGGCCGAAGAGCGACACGCCGTTCGCATCGCGCCCGTGCTCGCGCAAATAGTCGCGGACCTGGATCAACATGCCGCCCGAGCCGCAGGTGGGGTCGTAGACGCGCATGTTCTCTTGCGGGTCGCAGATCTCCACGCAGACGCGCACCACCTCGGCTGGGGTGTAGAACTCTCCTGCCTTCTTGCCGGCCTTGTCGGCAAAGTCTTTCAGCAGGTATTCGTAGGCGGCGCCCAGCAGGTCGGGGAACTCGAAGTCTTCATCGCGCAGCGGTATCTTGTCGAAGTTCTGGATGAAGTTGACGAGGGTGTCGTCATCCAGCGTGTGCTGGCCGATCTTGCGGTTGAAGTTGATGGTGTCGCGCAACACGTCTTGCAGCGCGTCGATGTTTGCGTCTTCCAGTGCCGCCAGTGCCTTGTTGAGCACCGAACCCACGTTCTCCTTGACGTGCTTGAGGGCGCTCCAGCGTGCCTGCGGGGGAACGAAGAAGTACTTGCCGGAGTACTGGTCCTCGTCTTCAAGATTGGTTGCAATGTCGTCGGTGCTCAGGCCTTGCGCCTTGCCTTGCTGGCGAATTTCTTCTTGCCGCTGATCAAACAAGTCGCTGGCGCGCTTGAGGAACAGCATGCCGAAGACGTATTCCTTGTACTCGCTGGCGTCCATGTTGCCGCGCAGGTCGTCGCAGGCGGTGAGCAGCAGGGATTCAAGGCGGGCGAGCGTGAGGCGGGTGCGAGACATCGGCGGGCGTCATGGGTCGGCAGGAATGCCGGGAACCGCCGGATTCTCCCTGTTCTGCGCTCGGCCTGGTGCCGCGGCCAGCGGGCCTGTTCAGCCGGCTTTGGGGTCAGGGCATGGAGCCCGCCGATGAGCCTCAGGCGATCGATCGCAAGGGCGTTGCCGCCGGCTCTCGCTGAGCGCCACCGACTTCGTCATCGAAGTCATCCACCTGGATCACCCGATCGGCGGCCCGCAGGTACGCGAGCGCCGCAGCCGGGTTGCGCGCATTGCGCGCCACCGCTTCGAGCGAATGCGTGCGCCGCAGCGCCTGGTTCAGCTCGGGCAGTTCGTCACCCACGGCCTGCGCGTATTCGAGCGCCTGCATCAAGTCGAGCAAGCCCCCGTTCTTCGGGCGTGACAAGTCCGGGCACAGGCGAGCGATGAGCCCGGGGTTGGCGCGTAGCGTGTCGGCGAAGGCAATCAGGTCGAGATCGCGCAACGGCGCCAGGTGGCGCGTGCCACGCAGGAGCACCGGCGCGGCCATGCGCAGCAGCGTCGACGGCAGGTTGGCGTACAGGTCGCGCAAGGTGGCGGCGGCCTGGTCGAGCTGCACTCGAATCGCGGCCCGTGCGAAGGGCAGCATCTTCGGGTCGCCTTCCATCTCGTAGCGCCACACGCTGGCCGACGCCATGTAGAGGCACGACAGCACATCGCCCAGGCGGGCCGACAGCAGTTCCATGCGCTTGAGCTTGCCGCCGAGCAGGCCCATCGCGAGGTCGGCCGTCAGAGCGTACTTGGCCGACAGCGCGGCGATGAGTTCGGCTTCCTTGAACAGCTCTTCGGGCGGCATGCCCAGCACCGGCGCATGCACGAGGCTGCGCCACAGGTTGCGCAGCACGTGGCCCGCATGCGCGAGCAGCGCCCGGCCGAGTTTCTCGGGGTCCTTGGCCTGCACGGCGGCCATCTCGTTCAACACGTGCGGGTGGCAGCGGATGGCACCCTGGCCGAAGATGATCAGCGCCCGCGTCAGCAGGTTGGCGCCTTCGACGGTGATGGCGATCGGCGCATGGCGGTACGACACGCCCAGCAGGTTCTTCGGGCCGGCGATGATGCCCTTGCCGCCGAGCACGTCCATGCCGTCGTTGACGGCGCGCCGCCCCGCTTCGGTGAGGTGCACCTTGAGGATGGCGCTGGCCACGCTGGGCCGTGCGCCGGCGTCGAGCGCGGCCGCGGTGTAGCGGCGCGCCGCATCGGTGGCGTAGAGGCGGGCCGAGGTGTTGGCGATGAGCCCGGCGATCGCGTGGAACTTGCTGATCTGCAGGCCGAATTGCTCGCGGATCTGCCCGTAGCCGTTGAGTACGAAGAGCGTGGTCTGCTGCATGGCCGAGCCGAGCGCCGGCAATGAGATTGCGCGGCCGGCGGCCAGGCTTTCCATCAGCATGCGCCAGCCCTGGCCGACCTGCTTCTCGCCGCCGATGATCCAATCCATCGGCACGAACACGTCGTCGCCGTGGATGGGGCCGTTCATAAAAGCCGAGTCCATCGGCCGGTGGCGGCGGCCAATCGTCATGCCGGCTGTGGGCACCGGGATCAGCGCGCAGGTGATGCCCAGCATCTGCTTGTCTTCCGGCAGGCTTTCGTCCACCGCCTGGAAAGCCAGGCCCACGACGGTGGCCACCGGCGCGAGCGTGATGTAGCGCTTGTCGAAGCGGACCATGAAGCCGCGCACCCGGCGGCCGTCGACCACGCGTTCGGTGAGCACGCCGCGGTCGGGAATGGCGGCCGCGTCCGACCCCGCGTAGGGCGAGG
>Ga0307515_10007350_pt1 | contig 21796 bp, 19 predicted proteins | sample 17_EM_MG_FD_194513 | JGI IMG/M metagenome (GOLD analysis project Ga0307515, IMG submission 194513) | Populus trichocarpa ectomycorrhiza microbial communities from riparian zone in the Pacific Northwest, United States - 17_EM | ecosystem: Host-associated > Plants > Roots > Unclassified | place...
TCTTGTTTTTGGAGTTTGTTAATTGTATCTTATCAAAATGGCGTTTTCAACAACCAATGATGTGTTTTTGTATGCTTTGCAGCTTGCAATATAGATTAATTTGGAATCGGTATTGTACGTTTCATATATTGTATTTTTGCCAATGATGGCGGTCAATAATTCCGTTATGAACGCGAAGATTAGTGCGATGACTTGATTACCAAATATGCAACAACTAAAACTGTTGACGCTCCGTTGACGCTCATTTTCAGGATGCGGCAGGGAGCATTGTGCTGTTGTTTTTGCCAATAAAGGCTGCCAATAGTTGATAAATGGATGTATGCAATGAATTGGAACATAAATTAACCAAGATACGAAGCTGAAAATCGTTGACGCTCCATTGACGCTCATTCTCAGAATGGGGCGATGACCATGTTGCTGTCTCTTTTGCTAATAAAAGCTGCCAATACATCGATTATGCCTAACAGCGACCAAAGCACTGTTCGATTACCGTACTTACATAACCACGAATCGTTGACGCTCCGTTGACGCTCATTCTCAGAATGGGGCGATGACTGTGTTGCGGTCTCTTTTGCCAATAAGAGCTGCCAATACATCGGTTATGCCGAATGGTGACCGAAGCACTATTTAATTACCGTACTTATATGACCACAAATCGTTGACGCTCCGTTGACGCTCATTTTACTTTATTGTCCATTCGTCATCTGCTGCCATCGACAGTAGTTTGCATCATGATTTGAACTTATGGGAAGTCTTTCTGCCAGATTAAGACTTGGCCCTGTGGCAAAGCAGAGCACATTAACATTCTTGCACTGTTCGCTCACACATGACTAAAATTTATGTTTCTTGCCAAAAGCTTCATTGGGCCTGCTATACATCTGTTTATCAACCGATATTTACAAGCTTCTGCTCACCATTTGTCCATAATATATCTCTAACTAAAACACTCAGTCAAGATACATAAAGAAGCTGGTGATACATTGACGCATTCTGTCCTGCTTTTTCTTCACTCCCTTGTTCCTTCTTGTTTCGATTGCATTGACCATCACCAACACCGTTTCAGCCTGTCTCTTTGACTTCTGTGTAGGCCGAATCAATCCGGGAAAATTTGACGCGGGGCTCACATCCCGCTGCTCTTGGGATTCCGGATCCTCAATGCTTTTGGCTTGGTCCATATCGGATTCAACCTCCGCCGCGCAATCATATTCACTGTCATTTGGATCATCTAAGTCCCCATTCCAGTTAAGCCAATCATCAGTGTCCGAAATGCTTTCAGGTGCACTATCTTCGTCACTTTTGACTGGATGACGGTTGATTCTCCGGATTCGGCAGACATTTATGATTTGAGTTCGTCCTCCAGGGAGGTCATTTGCAGACAAAGGTGGTGGCAATGGAGATCTTTCTAACAATTTGAATGCAGCCGCACCATCATGTTGAAAGAGTGACCAGGATGCTTTGACAATCACTTCGGTGTCCGAAATGTATCCCACAGCAGCCATCTGCTTGTTTTGAGCGCGAGATTCCTTCTGTGTCGCACGTAGGTTTTGGCTGACCTGCCACATCTCCAAAAAGTCGTGAACCTTGGCCATTCTGTGCAGTTTCCATTCCTCCGCCTCTTTCTGCATTTCCGAGTCGCTTTCTGTGTTCGCGTTATCCAATTCTGGATCAGTGCCTGGCAAATTCTCGTTATTGGGTCGAGCGAACTGCCTTACAACAACTTTTTCGCGAAGGGTCTCGCCTGTGGTTTTTGACTGCCTGCAGCCGCTATCATCTCAGCCAAGGGAAAAACTGGCCTCCACTCCGACACCATGTGCTATGATGATAGAGAATATGTCACGCGCCACATTGGAGAAATCGGAGTACTTTCCGTGCGTTTCCTCCTGTTGATGCCACCAGTCCGTTATGTCCGGTATCCAGAATGTACTGCTAAACTCCATTGGGTCGGAGTGGTAATCATTGAGATTTGCATCAATTTGCCCCCGGTTCTTTGGTGCTTCAGGTGGCGAATTCACATAGAGCCTGGCGGCGGTCAATATCCGCGCAACGCGATTGCTTGGTCCTGGTGTCGTCTCAGCCACGTTGTTACGCATTAAGTATTCTTCATCATCGCTGGATATATCATATGGATCAAAGGATGATTGACAGGATCGAGAAGCCATTGCAGAGGAGATGTGATCGCTGCTCAGTAAGCTTTGGTATTTATTGACGGGCACGCGTCGATGTTTGGCGCAGTATTCATTCTCCACATACTGAAGAAAAGCCTCTTGGTATTGAGTAGTATAGGATGTCTCGTCCTCAGTATTGATATCCATTTCCTTGTCCCACTTTCTGAACGATCGCAACTTCCGGAAAGGATTGAGGATATTTGCAGAAATTAGAAACATGCCTGTCGTTGGAGTAACTTCTGCGTAGTATTTGGACAGCGTCCGTAGAGCTAACTTCACCACGAAGAACAAGTCTTCATTTCATGCAGCGTTCCTCTTTGACAAAGCTCGCATCACACCATCCATGTGATCAAACATGTCATTGTTCACTGTGATAACATGATGAAATGTGACTGTATGCCTCTTCGACATCCAAAGGGTCCAATATCTGAATGGCCTCAATTATTCCATGACATACTTCACAATCGTCCATTCATCTTGAATTGTGAACAGTGGCCGGTATTCGGTGGATTTTGGATTTTGAAGCCATTCACATGTGAATTCCCGTAATCGGTAGGCCCGCTCGAGTAACTCCAGTGTAGAGTTCCAATGTACCTTCACATTCATAATCGGATGTACTGCAATGCAGACTTTGGCTTTTTGACAGTCAATGAACTCGTTTCGACAACCAGGTGTCAGCGTAATTAATACAGCAAGCATTCTCCGCTATATGAAGGTCAGTTTCAGGACTTTCAAAATCTCATGAAATACGTACTTTGTCAAATATCTTTGCCAAACCAGGTCTCATGGCCGACACCATGTTGATTCTAGCATTGCTCTCTTTTCGAAGTCTTTGAGTCTTCCCGATGTCTATACTTTCGTTCTCTCCGAATTGCTGATCGCGCTCATGGGCTTCCCAAGACTTGGTGCGGCCTTTTACACCGAGACTCCTCATGGATGCACCTAAAGCCAGCTGTATGACGTGCGCCATGCACGGTATGTGGTTCGTCAATGCAGGCCACTCGATTCCAGAGCCCTCAGGTGTAGATTGCAGCTCGCATATCATCGAGTAATTTGAGGAAGCATTATCTGTCATAATACCACGCAAATGGCCGTTGGTGAGCTCAAAACGATCCAGCACATCCTTCAAATGTACAGCTAGCCTTGCTCTCGTATGTTGGCCCTTGACCTATCATCCTTAATTGGCTATCGAAACGGCAGAAGAATACGCGATCAACCTCATCGAAAGCGAGTTGAACTTCACGCAATGCCCAATTTCGATCCATATAGTAAGCAATGACTGACATTATGGCCAATTTGTTCGTTCATGTCCATCTGTCCAAAGCTAAACTAACTTTGTTTTGTGACGGCAATTGCTTCTTAATTGCATCCACTGTCAGTGCATATTCCCTAAGGCAAATGTTGCTCAGGGTTGTAGCGGACAGTAGCACAAGGTCATCGCGTAATACCTTATATGACTGCCCTAGCTCGAGATTTGATATTGCGTTCCACAGAATATGATCCGAAACAAATCCTAACATGATGTATCGACTCCATGTGTCTTGGTGAGATTCGAAAGTGGCCAAGTCTTTATATGCCAAATTCGAACGTTTTGTCTGCCATTTTAATTAATATGGATTAAACCGGTTGTCAAATCTGATTTTCCTCTGCATACTTACTATTGTGATTCCTAGACTTCCTTGCCTCTTCAAGATGGCCAGAGCTGTTTCATCAACCATTGTACTAGTCAATTCGTTAACTTCTGTCTCCGTTACTTCGTTTAACTTCGCGATGTGAGCTTTTGCAAGCAAGTGTGTCCCCATTGAGCTGGTCCCATGTTCTGATGGATGGCGAAGAACTTGATGACAAACGATACATATGATGCTAGGGCTCCCGGTCTCTTCAATTCCGCAGTGTAAATAGAATCGCCACGACGGCGCATGTCTAGAATCATTCCAAGCAATAGGCCGCTTCGAGCCTTCATTCATTGAATCCCACCACGCATCAACAATGATTTGCAATGTAAGGTCGCTCAAATCACACAATAAAGACACGTTCATTTTTGGATGAGATCATAACCTCGAGTAAAGAGGTGTTCAATGATTTGGAATCTGACATGGCGGTAAGAATTAGAATGCTGGTTGATCCGACTCGAAAGACTGGCGTAACTGACAATACAGTAAAGCAGCCTGCAACCTCTAAATTATTGCTTCTACAACTACAAGCAAAAAAATCAGATCTGTAAGACATTGCATGCATATTTGTGATGTTGTATAAAAGGATAGATTGCGAAGACTGACCGCGTAAAACTTGATTTAGGAACTGCACAATGCAGTACATCGCTGTGTAGCGATCTGAGCATCCACGAAAACTGTTGACGCTGTGTGGGCGCTCAATTGTAGGAGGCGGACGCGATATCATCACTTACATTTTTGCCATTAAAGGCTGGGGATGAGTTCATTGTGGGTTATCTGCGTTCCATTGCCGTTAGATTATCCAACATGCAGGATCAAGAATCATTGACGCTCTGTTGATGCTCATTTTGCGACAAGGTTACGATCTTACCGGAAGCATTTTTGCCTAGAAAGGCGGCCGATCGTTCGATTATGAGTCAATGTCGCCACACAACCCTTACCTTTTCCAAGATGCAAGGCCAGAAGTCGTTGACGCTCCGTTGACGCTCATTTTTAGGACATAGTAGCGATGTTGTCGCAACCATTTTCGCGTAGAATGGTGTCCGATAGTTCGATGATAGTTCAATGTCGCCACGCAGCCCTTGCATCTTCCATGATGCAAGGCCAAAAGCCGTTGAAGCTCCATTGACGCTCATATGTAGGACATAGTCCCGATGTTGTCGCAACCATGTTTTGCCTAGAAAGGCGGGCGATAGTTCGATTATGAGTCAAGGATACACCGGAACCATCTGAATTTTCAATGATGCAATGCCAAGAATCGTTGACACTATGTTGACGCTCATTTTTAGGATGTTGTAGCGATATCGTCTTTTGCGTTTTTACCTATAAAGGCCGCCAAAATTATGATTATGGTTACATGCCGTTGCATAGCCCAGCAATTATCCAGGATGTAAGACCAGAAATCGTTGATGCTCGGTTGATGCTCATTTCTATGACAGGGCAATGTGCGTGTGGCTTACCATTTTCCCTACTAAGCCGGCCAATATTTCTTCTTTGGATGGATGCGACTATGCCGGCGGGTGATTGCTGGATAGATATGACTATAAATCATTGATGCTCCGTTGACGCTCACCTTTGAGCTTACCTTAGAGACCTACTGACAGTCATTGGGTGCACAACAATTGTACAAAACATGCATACAGCCTCTATTGGCAGCCAGTATACAATTTCTATGTAATATCATTTGAATCCAAGATCTTCGAGAAATCTCAGCTTCTGAGCCACCACTATACACGTTATGTACATGATTAATGACGTAGGTCCATCGCGTTTCAAACACTTTTGGCCAGCAATTTATGGCATAACACTCCATGCACTAGTTTCAGATATTTATAGGCTGACTTCCTCACCATTCCTTGTCTAGCTTATCCTCCTCGATGTCCATGACGTACCACAAGCAGTTTTCAATTTCTCGACCATGAGCAGGAGGTCTGAGCGAAGAGATCTATAGTTGGCTGCATGGATTAATGCAGCCTGTCGGCTGTCATTTGTCCGAGTTTCGCATGTGCTTTGACCGCTACTTCTGTCAGTCATATGACATCACTGACTTAAACTCTGTTAGTAAATTTCATCTCAAATTTAGGTTTTGCTTTATCATTGATACGTAACAGGCAACATCATATAAAGATCGTCGTTTGTCAATAAACCTGATTTGGAGTTTAGAACATTCGGATGGCCCGTACGACCCTTGCACACACACTGACGAATAATCCTGTTTAAAAATTTGGTCACTGATATCCAGAAAAAGCTGACACGTAACAAGACAGGTTCACAAATTGCTTTTACACGAGATACATCGTCAAAAATACCGATTTGGCTATCTACACTTCCGGTGACGCAGGAGCCGTCACCAGGTCTTCGTCCGAATCTGATATCTATCTGGTAATTCACTACGGACGCTATATGCAGGGGTAAAAGCTTACGGGTTGGACTGGATTCGCAATCTCTGTCTGTGATGAATCGGGCACCGCAGCGGGCATCGGCGGTACTATGTGATTGACTGCCTGAGGTTTCTCCGAACCCAGCCTCATTTGACTACGTCGCTGTCGAGATGTCACTTGCGGCATTTGTGATTGTCCGGGGACGATATCAAGAGCCTGCATAAGCTCTCCAAATGTTCTCGGTGATGGTGTGGCTGCAGTCGAGTCTGTTTGGGGCTTCCCAACAGCCGGCAGCTTCAATTAAGTAGTCCCATACTTCATATCTCTCTCACGGAAGTAGTCGGCCGCATCCCCCCATCCCTGTTGCGTCAGTTGGTCAAGCCTGATCTGCTTCTGCCGAAAGCTCTCCATGCGGTGCTGTACTGTTTTGGAGATTGTGCCCATCACCCAGCCAGGTTCGTCATCCTCGCTCAGTTTGCCATGCCCTGTATCTTCTTCATCATCATCCTCATCTTCCCCATCCTCCTCATCTTCGGAACTTGCAAGATCACTCAGACTGTCTCTGATAGCATTCAACATCTCCTCAAATGTTATTTCAGGCATTGTGGTTGTCAATCGTCCATTTTCAACATTACCCATATGTTCCTGCTCTTGCATTATCGCTGTCTCTGCGTCTTGAACTCGCTGTCTTGCCACTGCGGTCTCTCGCTCCACATAATCCTTGATCCATTTCTCTCTCTCTTCGTTGCTTAAAAAGTGCGTTTCCTGTCATTTCTCCGCTGCAAGCTTCTTTTTGGGTCATAAGCTGCGCAATGCTCCCAACGCTCGGACCCTTTGTGCCTCCAAGCCACTCTTGCCTTTGTTCCCCTGATGACGTCGTCGGGTGGAATGCTTTGTCGATTTGCCATATTTGCCCGCCGGAAGTGGCGAAAGGTTCTTTTTCCGAGCATTGACCATTGTATCTTGTATTGAACTTGTTGTTGGGCGAGATGTTTGGATGTTGCAAGAAATGGACCACATGGAGGCAAGCTGCATCTTTTATGTCAAGGTTGGTAGGTTTCATCAATTCGAACAGAGCAAAATCAGCGTTTTGACCGTCACTTCATTTGGAATAGTCATGCTAATAGTAAATTATGACTTGATAGTTAGCGTGTGATTCATGTAACATCCCGGCAATGTCTTGAGAAAGCCATCGCCAGACGTCGTTTCCGTCGAAGAATGAACTTTTTATATCTATCAAACATGAGATATCAGCTGTCGTTCATCTCGATGTATCCCTGAAAACCAACAAACAACGTCGGACCGACTGACTGAAATTGCACGACCGTTGGAATCCCCTGCAGTTATACGAAGCAGGAATCAGCTTCAATTGAACGTGCAAGTTGGCTGTCACTCATTCCATTTTGACTTGTAGCGCACTATATAATCTTATGCACTTCCCACTTCTTTTCGTGATCATCTTCCTCAGGTTTCTACAACAGCAAGCCATGGCTCCCGAAACACTTCCTCCAGGTGCTATTGGAGCCGAATCAAGCCGAACGACAGGCGCTTCACACAATGAGCCACTTTGCGAGACACCGCAGCAATGCAGACACCAGTTAGTCCACCGCGACGCTGCAATGGTAGCCACCGAAACTATGACCCAGGACGAACATTTGAAAAAGGTACGTAAAACCGGAAGCAAGAAAAATAGGAAGCAGCATGCGATCGGATGTGAGTCAATCCATATCTGTATAGACGATGGTCAACTGAGAATATAACGCACAGCTGGCGTACGTAGAGAGCTACGTGAGCAATTCATCGCTTCCTGTAACGGCGAATCTCCATGGTCGACCAGGGCATTTGTCCGCACAGTCCGTGAAATTGAACATCACGATGTTGTCAGTTCTGGGATTTTTGCCGACGAATTTCGTGATAAACGTCCCCGGGAATGGACCACACAGGCTCTAAAGACCTTAGAGGAGGCTACGCAGTCGTATATGGTTGAGGTACTACCCGGATCTCACTGTAGAAGCAGCATCTAATTTCCTGGAGGTTTTCAACATGTCAGCTACTATGGCAAGACAAGGAGGTCGGGTACAGCTTGAACAGTCAGACATGCGTCTTGCCTTGAATATGGCCAAAATGGCCAAAGGATGGTTTTCACGCACCGCTATAGAGGGAACGCAACAACTAATCAGGAAACCTCATGCCGAAGTCCGAGAAGAGAAAAAGCGGGGTGTCGAGTTTCCTGGGCGCAACAAGGTGAAGGCTGCGATCGAAAGACACCCGGCAATGGTTCGCGAAAATCAAATGGATGGCTGCCTTCCTTGCCAAAATGGCACCGCAAACAATGCACAGACACGCTGGAGGCGCAAAGGCAAGGGTACACCACCACCCAAACCGGCGCCACCTCGGCCCGAATCGCCACCTGTGCCATCTGATGACGAAGAGAGCTCCGAAACAGAAGGTATGCCACCTGCATATATGCAGATGCATACTCCGCTTCCCAACGCTCAATTTTTGCCAAGGATCGCATGCGCGATAAAGATTTCATTCCAGATTTGCTGACTCATGATGGTCCATTCACAGGTTAGTACACTATCAGCTGCGTGGTAATGCATCTGACAGCCATTTTGATGACGAGGGCAGCCGTTTTAGTGAATCTAACGGCGAAGACGAGAGTTGACTGAAGGGAACTGGAATTTTGAGTATTATCATTATCTACAATCAGCGGACACTTTAAAGTATATTTTGAAGGGTATATTTATATGCATCATTAAAGAACGATGTAGTAATAAAGGAGAATGTACATCAATAGCACAGAAAGGCTGCCAAAAGACCATTATTGATATACTATGCCAAAGGGAATGGTTCTATATTGCGGATACGCCTGTGGCAAAATGAGCGTCAACGGAGTGTTAACCATGTTTGGCTTAGCATCATGGTTAATCTGGATGGCGATTGGTCGCAGTGATGCATAAATGATGTGCAGGCTGCCTTTATAGGCAAAAGCGAAATCGATACACTCCCTGCCCGTTTCTGAAACTGAGTGTCAACAGAGCGTCAATGACTTTTGGTCTTGTAAGTCAGGTAATTAATCAGAGACTTGGCCATCTTGATGCATACTTAGAGTATTGGCCGCCTTTATCGGCCAAAGGGAAAGCAACACGCTCCCTGCCCGATCATGAGAACGAGCATCATTGGAGCGTCAACAATTTTTGGCCTTGCATTATGGTTAATCAAAGCGCTATGTGGCCGTTAATGGCTATATACAAAGTTGTGACCGGTTTTATAGGCTAAAACGTTCAGTATCACTGGGTGGCAGCTTTGAAGATGAACAGAATTGTGGTTGTCCGGGAGGCTGTCGTGGGAAGGTTGCTTTTTATCTGCCTTTAAAGGCTACCAAATCCCGGTTTATAGATGTCTGCGATCATTCGCCAATTAGATTACCCAAGATGCAAGACCAAAAATCATTGACGCTCCATTGACGCTCATTTTCAGATTGGGGCAGGGAGTGTGTCACTTTTTGATTTGTGTATAAATGCAGCCGATACGTCATTTATGAACGTCTACATCCAATTGCCACTCTGATTGCCCAAGGTGCAAGACCAAAAATCATCGACTCACCGTTGACTGTCATGTTCAGGATGGGGCCGGGAGTGGTTCTCGCTTGTTTTTGATCAGAAAGGCGGCCAATACATCAGAAAAGGACAATGATATACCAATGTCAAGATTTTGCGATGAGCAATAGGAAATCTGAATGCGACCAGAAATAGAAATACCCGAATACCGGAACCGGAGATTGGAACTGATGGGTGTAGCCAAACCTGGCAAGACCCACAGGTTGATGAGTACGGGTCCGGGTTTGGCCCTCCAAGATGCAGCGGGTCGGGTTACTGGACTGGTTTGGAACCGAACCGAACCGTTTCAGCGGTCCGAACCCGGACCGCTGGCGGGTCACCCGGACCCGTTGCTAACACTACCCTACCTGTATATTGTACTTCTTCCTTATCAATCTTATCCTGCTCTTACCCAATGGTTTGTGCATCACTACCAGTGGCCTGTGAGGCTCATTTGGGGGAAATAAGATTATGGAAATCTAGATTAAGCTTGTGCAGCGGAATGTAGGTGAGGGAGATCTGGATCAAGGTCTTCGTCCAGCGGGAACAAAGTCATGCACTTCTAAGTGTTCGCCTAGCAGGATTTTAGTTATGGAGATCTGGATCAAAGTCATCGTCCAGCAAAAACGTAGTTACAGAGATCTATATCAAAGTCTTCCTACAGCGGGAAAACATTTACAGAGATTAGAATTTCGGTTATAGAGATCTAGAGCAACATCTTCATCCAGCGGAATTAAGGTTACAGACATCTAAGTGTTTGCATAATAGAATGTCGGTTATAGAGACCTAGATCAAGATCTTCATCCAGGGGAAATAGAATTACGGAGATTAGAATTTCGGTTATGGAGACCTAGATCACACACTTTGCCTAGCAGAGTATAATGGAGAATCACTGAAGATCCGGGCCCCAACTAGATACATATACTATGATGAGTGCACTCTGCAGGACACTCTCCCTTCCTCCTCCTACCTCTTCTGCTATGCTTTCAACAACCCTCATCCATTACCTTCGAAATGGGGAGAAGAAACATTCAGAGATCCAGGAGCGATGCAGTGGCCAAATCCAATGCCACCAGCTGATCGACGAGACTGCTCAAGGCAAAGTAAGATAGGGAGGAAGCGGAAGAAATCCCTTGTTCTAGAAGCGAAGATGAGTATACTGAAACACCACGCCCTTCATCCAAGTCCTCATCTCAGCCGCTGGTAAGCTTATACCCCGTTCCCTGGGTGCCATGCTAATGTCGGATATAATCCACCAGATGTGGAACGCACAGACGACCAACTCTCAGATGTACCGGATGATTTCGAGGATATGGATGACAAACTTCACCGTGACTTGGTCACTGCTACTCAAACACCTCCAAAGTCAAACGCGGCCACCAGACACGTGTCGGCTGCTGCTGTAAAACCACCATAGCAGACCATACTGAAAGCACCCACTAGTCTCTCGTTGCCCTCCTCCTCATCATCGCCATCCGTGGATAAACCCCTGTCAACGCCGGCATCTGGCCCTGTGAGTTACAAGCAAAGCAATAGTTCTAGTGAAATGGCCTTCATGGCCGTGACCTTCCATTCAAGCCCTCGAAGTTCCCAGCAGATACGTGTTGCACCTAATCAATATTCTGAACCTCGGGAGGCCAACAAGACTAAACCAGGACAGCATTCGAGTGGTATCGACCAGTTCGAGGGTCCATGGATTAGACAAGTTGCGGAACACGCTTCCATAACCACCAGGTGGAAGACATTGTTCAATAACTCCTTCCCTGACGATGTTGAAGAGCTGGCTGCTGCTGCCTGGATGACGGCCCACGGATTGTGGAAGTGCAGCGATAGTGTCCCCAAACAACCGGCTCTTGAACACGTGTCCTATGCAAGTCCCATAGATGTTCTGTGGTTCTATTATTGACTTTGAGCTACAGATCAGAAGATTTCACAATTCCGTGCGAAGCACCGCAGTCTTGCAGTATGGCATAAAACTGAAAGCGATTCACCAACTCCTGGAGATGGAGTCCCCAAAGAGGAAGGGCAAGGTCCGCTGGCTGCTCGTCAATGAACAATATATCTTTGACATGACATACCTAGAGGCTGGTATCATACATCCACTGCTATGAATAATGCTGATATATATCGTCAGACTCGCAAGGAGCCATACGTTGGCAGCTACATCGCCACCACCATTCACCACTTTCTTTCGAGGTGAACAAATCCCTGGGCATCCAAGATTCGTGCAGCCTGGCACAAATGTCACCGGAGTTCGTCTTTCTAATGGCAACACCCTTCCAATGGCACCTCCGCTTCTACATTGTCGCGGGCAAGGATGTACAAGCGCTGCTGATTTAACTCGATAAACGCTGGTGGTGATTGATCTTTCCAATGGCGGCTGCACAATGACTGACCGTCGCAGCGATCTACAAGAGGCATCTGGAGATGGGGGATAGTGCGTATACGACGCCTGAACCGTCAGATAATGCCATGGCCTTGATCAGAAATATGGTTCTACTTATAAGAAGACAAAATGGCAAGGCAGTCCAATGTATATGGCTCCCAACACCGACGGCATTGCCCGCATGCGAGGAAAACATCGGCATGAAGAAAGAAGGACGAGTGGCTTTTGATGCGTGGCACGACTCGGATGAGTCTGAACGATGGCCATCATCTGTAAGGTTAGGAAGCATACCGGAGGTCATGCGCCCCATGCTACCTAGTTCAGAGTTGAATGCACCGCACCTGGAGTAGTATTGACTGTAAGGTTCGACAGGACAGTGTCCGTAGGTTTGGCTACAGAATGGAATGCAGTTTGCAGTGTGGAGTTACGGTTTGGCTAAGGAATGGAATTTAGTTTTGCGGTGTCGGGTAATGGTTCAGCTAAGGAATGGAATTAAGTTTGCAGTGTGGGGTTATGGTTTGGGCAATGGACAAGACGTGCTGCTAAAAGTATTATATTTGGTAGTGAAAGCTTATATTGTAGTGTGAATTGTATAGTGCAGTAGCTCCCTTCCAGCTACCGGAAGATCATGATCATCATGCCATAGCTCTCGTAGACTACTGCAACTCTGTGACCATCATACCATCGCTCCACTGGAAATTGTTCAATAATACTCATAGACTACCGCAACTCTATGATCATTGTGCCATACCTCCACTGGGAATGGTGCCATTGCTCTCGTAGACTACTGCAACTAGGTAACCATAGTCCCCTACCTCCACTGGAAATTCTACCATAACCATTGTAGACTACCACAACTCTATGATCAATGTTCCATAGCTCCTCTGGAAATTGTGCAACAGCTGCACTAGAACTCCATTGACCAATGTGCGATAGTTCATGCGGAAATTCGATGAATATACGGATCGCAGCATATGATGCCCATTCAGAACATTCATAGATGTAGTGTGGACTCGACTTGTAGTTGCTGCAGGTGAATTGTGCTATTGCAAAATGTCCCTCCTTCTTCCGGGAGCGTAATCCAATCCTATAGAGTTAGCGTGGGCTCGACTTGTAGTTGCCGCGTACTCACAGTGCAATTGTAGAATATCCACCCTCCATCTAGCGGCACTGCAGCGTTCCCTATACACACAGCGGCTGAATACAAGTGGTCATATTGGATAGTGGAGGTCTCCGTACATCCACCGGATATCCCGATATCCCTTCTACCAATGCATAGAGGCTGCAGGGTTGCACAAGACATGATCAGTCCGATGATAGTCCACTCATACACCCACCGGTCGTAAATCCATCCTTCGGCCCACCCGCAGATGTCGATGGACCGACTATGGATGACTATAGGCTGGGCGTCATGCAGGGGTCCACCGGAAGCTTGCTAAGAGCTGCGTGTGTGGGCGAGTGTGCGTAGTGCGGTCTATAGTCGGTTTACACTTTTGCAGATGTGTACCTCAGGTACCAGTTCAGTGATCTTGGGGACTTGTAGCAGATCCTCCTGGTATCTTATGAATTGTTCTTTTACCTCTTCAAACTGGATGTTGTCTTTCACCAATGCAACTAAACCTCTGTTTTTCTCTTAATCATCATTCAATACCAATCATACTTAACTCAGAGGGTTACCTGATACTGTAACTCCAGACAATACAATACAACTTCCAGTGCCTACAGTTCTAATCAATTGCTGATGGAGTTGGTGTCACCAATGTGATGACAATCAAGAGGACCTCTACTGGTTTTCTTATTGTTGCTGCAGCTGGCGCATGTCTGCAAGTCAAAGGAATGCCTAAACAATAATGTCCCTGACAATTTCCTGGTTCCTTTAGATTGCAATTAGTAAACCAACCAAAATGAAGTCACAAGGATATCATCCAGTGGAGTCAGAATACAGGGTTATCATTGCTAATTCATCCTTGGTGACCTCAGTTCCATACAGATTCCAGGGGCAAGGTATGTTGGACTGTTTCTGACATTCTTCTTTGAATGCATCAGCAAAATGTAAATTTATTTAGAAGCCATAACTGAACAACTCAGCAACTCTGAATAATCACACCAAACCTGCTAGATACTTCTAGATGCTCTTAGATAGATGGAATACAGAGTGATGTACTCTCAGGTACACTGAGACAACTTCTCCAATACTCTCCAATACTTTGAAAGGTGTGGAACTGAATGCATGAATGTCCTGAAAATTGTACTATTAGTTGTATTCAAATGCTACAAAATCAATCTATTTGAATGTACAAAATTTCAGAGGTGTTGGAACTAGTGACTGCATACCCGTGACTACTGTGGTACACCTCAACCATGGAGAAGTACTATACTTGAGTGATTAGAATCATGTCGATATGAAATAGTTCAGCTTGTGAAACTATCTGACTCCTGCACACCTTTATTCAGGAATTCTAACTAATATACAGTCCAAGAGGTATCTAAATCCACATGACTATTTACAAGCAATAAGCTATTGATTCTGTCCAATACTGCATTCTCTTGCACCAAATGTGCTGGTACAACAATTGCTCCAATGGGTACAATATGCATCATATTATTCATTTTCACAATATGGATTAACCCAACAACACATTGATCATAACCGTGCAGATCATGGAATCATGTTGCAATTTCCACTGCATCCTTCTGAGCTTGAGGATGAAAAACCCATTGTTGAGTCTTTTTAACAGCTCTAAGAAAAGGTCAAGATAGTTATTCCAGAAAGTGGATGTTCCCGAAGTTGGAGGATTGCAGAAAGTGGAGGCCAGCAAAAGTATAATACAGGAAAATAATGAACTCAGCCTTGGAAGGTGTTAGCAAGGTCACATTCCATATATTGGATCTGGATGTTATGAGATTCAGGCGTGATCCCTTGGTTGGCATTGGTATCTTGGACTTTACAATTAAGTTCCAGACACTTAACAGAAGTTGGGCAGTGAAATGGTTAATGGTAGTACAACAGCCAATTCTGAAGAAAATGCATATACTGTCTATGAGTACATTCCCATCATATCTGAGTGCAAGTCGATTAACTTCCTCTGCACAGTCCAGTTATGCATAAGAATGGAATTGCTGTCCGAAGTCGTGCATTCCATAATCTACTGATCAATTCCAGCGTAATGATAATCTGATACTTCTGCATACTCTGCAGACATGAATGTATTTCAAATGATGTACCTGTTGTAATACAAGGCAGAAACAATAGCTCTTGCTAGTAAAGGTGATACTATAAAGAACAGGCTCTGCATGTATTTTACCATGAATTCATATTGGATAGTAGGTTGACATGAGTTGTGAACTCAATCTCATATGAGCCTCAAAGGGCAACATACAATAGTGTCACCTCCATATAGTGAAAACCTGTATACCTGTTATTATACTTGAGAATCAGTCGAATGTAATTCGGTTTGTTGGTAGATCAATATTTCACTTTCACATTGTAGATATATAGACAGTTAGAAATATCAGTGGTGCAATTGTCACCTGAATCCATTTGCTGAATTGACTCCAATATATGGCACACAAGATACTTCTTTAGCTATTCAATATGTATTGTGCACTCATCGATGGTTTTCCAGAGTTTATGCATGTTCAATGCTTCCCACCAAACTTCAGTCTTAGTCTGGTGGACGGAGAAATCCTTCTTTAACGGCATCTACACAGGTGAAGTGATAACATTAATCACTCTCTCCTGCTGATCCACAACACCATCCATATCAGCCATACTCTTGATGCTGGCATTGTTCTCAGGATTGAATTGACAGACCAGAAATTCCATATACTTCGGGAGAGACATTTTTGCTGCCCTAGACACCTCGTCCTCTGTAGAAGTCTTCTTTTGAGCATGGATTTTAGAGTGCATACTCCTGGAACCTGTTGCCTTAGTCTCTATTTCTTGCAGAAGTTGTCACTCATGAGATTGGAATAATTAATCAAAAAGCTTGAATTTAACATGTGTCACTTGATGCATTTTGTACTTTAATTGCACTTTTGTCTTCTTTGGATTAGCATTGGACCATTTGGTTGCTGCTTCCGAGGCTGTATTCAGGCGCACCAGAAATTGCTTTCACTATGTTGTAGTAACCTTTTCAGCCCTATACTTATATACATCCATTGCAGCTCAAATTTTATAATACTTTTATACTCATATCTCATGAGATTGTTTTGCCAACTGTTTATCCACATTGGCCTTCACAGACTTTGACATTTTGTGATCGTAAAAAGCACCATTCTTCTTCTAAAATTGCTGGAGTGCATCATCTAGTGCTTTGAAGAATAGATCAGAGTGATTATGTCGGCTAACAAGCAGAGAGAATGTACACTATGCATGCACTGCATCCACTTCCATTTCTTCAGAGGCTGTTTCTGCTGCAGTTTTCTGTCTTTATTGTAGCGGACAAGATTTGAAGCACAATTCACTTCCAGGGCATTGACTATATTTGGGACATTGCTTCCCTGGCAGATGCTAGTTACAAAAAAACCAAATAGTCAAGACATGATATGGAGACCTGGATATTGTAGTACTGATGTGAATCAATTGTTGAACTGATTGTTGACATTTCTAGCTATCAGGTATTTGAGCAGCCAGTGCAATAAGTCCTCAATTCAACCTAGTTGCATCTAATGCAATTAATCTGGCGGCCAAAGCTGACGAATCTTACAGAAAGGGTATTGCCAGAACTGGTTACATACTGAGTGAACACTAAGAGTGTGCAGTGGATCAATATTAGTTTCCGCCAGAAGCTCTGAGTAAATGTATTGATCTGTTCAGATATTGAGTGGTTGACAGCTTTTAAACCCGATAAGCACACCATTGGGAATTTCACACATTAGTAGTGTTGGCAACGGTTCCAGGTTACCCGGCTTGGGTCCGGGTTGGAACTGAACCAAAGGCCCCGGTCTGAGTCAGGAACCGCCAAGCAATCGGAACCGCCTGGTCTCGCCGGGATTGTTACCTGTGGTTTTTTGGCCAGGTTGAACTCGGACCGCGGTTCCATTTCAAGGTTCCTGCAACTTCGGCTCCAATTAAGTATCTGAGTTCTGATTGTATCGTGACATGATGAATGTGCAGATTGTGCAGTTTTACGAGCTCTTTCATCTCCAGCATCCAGATTGGTGATACAATTGATATTCATTGAGTGGCTGTGAAATTGAGGCAAATGTTTAGCGAAATACGTGGGTTTTCCATAGCGACTCAATGAATATTGGTCTGATTGAAAATCTGAATGCCAGAGGTGCAAGAGCGGCTGAAACTGCACAATCTATGTATTGATCATGTTGCGGTATGATCAGAACTACAATACTTAATTGGAGCCAAAATTGTGAACTTGGAATGCCGGGTTTGTGGTGGTGAAACCGGCCCATTTCAAATGGTCCGGGTTTTTCGTGTGGTAAGACCCGTTGCAACAGTCCGGTTGCGGGTTGAACTGGACCCGCAACTGACCCGCAAATTTGGACCTGTTGCTAACACCACACATTGGGTATAAGCCATTTGAGACTTGAGCAACAATGTCTTATTCTGGATCATTTTCAACCCTGGCAGCCAAAAGAGGATAATATTGAACATGGAATGCATCAGCACAATCCCAATCCAAGCCAAGACCAGATATGTTAAGATCTATTAGTTGGGACAACACAGTTTGAACCATATGATGCCATGCCACATCTGTGTTTTTGGTACCTGTCAGAGCATATGGGATCAGCCAAACATGAATGCTGACACAATATTGAGATGTACAGCAGATACCTATTCGTATATCACCAATAGTGAGATACAGTTGGCAGGTATGTTAGTCACCTGAATAATTGTTCAAGTGAGTTTTGTCAGATGTACAAATGACTGGCACAATAGTTGCTTTGGCAGGAAGTGAATTTTGCATATCCCACCCACATTCACCCATATTCATCTCACAGTATCTTTCGTGACTTTCCGAGTCATGGATTTGCACCTCCTCACATCGGCGGTGCTTCTGCAATGGGAGATGGGTTACAAGGAACTCTGTACATTTGAAATTATTAGTGAAGTATAATATTCCAAAAATATATAACTGATCTTCGATCGTACTATGATTGCTGAGGCGGATATCAATTTCAAAGAGTTGCGTTTGTAGTACATCAGCTCATTGCAATCATTTAATTTTCATGTTGCCTAGTGCATGCCTCAGTTCTTAATTGGTCTATCATTTGAATCGCTAGCTAACTAAGTTAGTCTGTTGAATGGTGTATGTGGAACCAAAATGGATTGCATAGATTCCTTTGTTCTGAGACTTTGCAAAACGCATTGTACACTCCAGGTGTTTTGCCTTATGCTGTCCCCCTGCGTTTTGCACTCCAACTATCTTTCTATAAGCCTTTGTCTGTGTTTGATTAGGGGTTCATGTCAGATTTGTCTTCTGGGGGTCAACCATTTCTTCTTTGAGAGTAATCTCAGATGATGCTGTACCATGTGCATTGTCTATTGGTTGATCATTAGGCGACAAGCTCATTGGTGGCCATTTAGCTGCATCTACTGCAGTGGACCAAGATGGCTCAGGTCCATCCCAGTGTGTAAGTGGTAAAAGGGTGTTAGGTAACAGCCTGTCATTTATCGGTATTGGGTAATATTGGTTCTAATGAGGTTCCAGTCAGATTGTGTCATGCAAGATCATTTTGCCGATAAAGAATTTGACACTATTCCGGAGGGTGCTACCTGCATTTGAGTGATTATCAGTATATACTGACTTGGTAGAATCATGTTGGTGCTTCAGAGCGTGCCTTGGAGCCTTGGAAATATTGGTTTGAAACCGAGAGAACTCAAGTTAGTGTATCACATGGACAGTGGCATTGTACCCCACCGGCTACAGAGCGAAGGTAACACAAAGTCAGCTTACTATCAGTTTCATCAGCAAGATGTAAAATGCTACAAAAGCTACATAGAAATCGCCCTCATACTCCTGTCCACCTTACTGGTGCTCCTAAGTAATTCCAGACACTCCCAGGCCCCTCTGAACATATGCAATGAACTTTCAGATGCTGCAAGCGCATTCTCAGGTGCGCCTGAAAGCGCCTGCAGTTATGAAGGTGGATTCAAGATACTACTATATTTGACTTATAGGAAAGTCAAATTTTGACATAGCTGAGACTTCTGTGCAAGTCTGTGGGAGACTTCAGAAGCAGCTGAGACCTACTGCACAGGTCTGTAAAAGAAAACAATAGCATCCGATGAGACCATTGTGCAGCTCTGCGGGAGACATTAAACTCGGTGCAGTTATCTCACATCAGTGGTTTATATGGTCCGATAACCACCAGCAATTCCCACTATCATATTTGTCGCTGTTACAAACACAAGAAGATTTCATACATCATAATATGGCGTGTAATATCTGTCTAGGTCTATGGATATATATACATACAGTCAATCAGGATGAAGACTGTGCTTGAGCACAATTGGAGGAGCACCTGGAGTTGCCGATTGAGTGAATATGGAGATGCACTGTCACACAGTGATGGAGTGAGTTTGGAGATGAACTTGGCACCTGACATCAGGTGAACTCAGAGGTGAGTTTGGGGGCTACGATAGAGCAAGCTGGGTGATGGACTTGGAGCCAATGATCTTGGGAACTGGAAGGTGATGATGGATTGCATTTGGAGATGCACTTTGTGGCCGAGATTGAGTGCACTCAGAGATGCAGTGGAAAGTCATGATTGTGTGAACTTGGAGATGCACTCCTGGGTCGTAGTTGATCAAGGTTTCTATTGCCATTATAGGCCAAGATTATATGAACTTGGAGGCCATACTGAAGCGAGATTGGAGATGCAAGTGCAGACCATGGTCAAGTGAACTATGTGATGCACTTGGACACAGTGATTGAGTGAGTTGCAATTTGCCTGCTAGGGTTGAGATTAAGTGGACTCCCAGCTGCATGTGGAGGAGGTGATGGTGTGCACTTACAGTTGCACTCTGAAGTTGGAAATGAGCAAGTTTGGTGATGCACTTGGAGGGAACAATCATATGAACTTGAAGTCTGGGATGGAGCAAGGTTGCAGATACACACCAAGGCCAACGTAGTTGGAACTCTGAGATCACCCTGGAGGTAAGGATTGAGTGAAATTGGAGGTGTACTTACAGATGGTCAATTGGGGGGTGGTTGATCTGGCGAAAATAGATCATCAGGGAGGCAGGACAGGAGCTGAGACTCAATTTATTGTTTAACTCGTAATCTTCAGAATATACAGCGCAGAGTACCACAACGCCTGTGAAGAGATGAATGATTCGAGATGAGAAACTGAATGGAAGTGGGAGACAGTTGATCTTGGATTGATGATTTACTTGGAATATGCTGTACTCAGCGGTAACTCATCATTGTCATCGGAAAAAGTGCAAATCAACTATAGACTGCGCTACGCGCACTCACGCAGTCACGCAGCTCATAGCGAGCTTCCTGTGGTCCCCTGCGCAACAGGGCAGCCTATAGTTGTCTAAAGTCGATTCATAGAGTTTTGCGCGTGGGCCTATAGAACTATATACAGCTGGCGGCCGGAGATGGACCTATACCAATCTTCACTGCCTGCTGTCTTCACTGCTATACTGGTAATGTACACTATTGCTGAGAGCCCGCTTGAGCGCCTGCTTGAGAGCCTGCTTGAGAGCCTGCTTGAAAGCCTGTTTGACAGCCTGGTTGAGAGCCTGCTTGAAAGCTTGCTTGAAAGCGTCTTTGAAAGCCTGCTTGAGAACCTTCTTGAGAGAGCCTCGCATTGGGAGGAGTAGAGTTTTCCACGGGAAACTTTTGGTCGATGGAAAACCCTGAGTTTGTGGAAGCTTTGGCTAATAGAAGGCTCTAGGTCTGTGGAAGCTTTGGCTAGTAGAAGGCTCTAGGTCTGTAGAAGCTTTGACTAGTAGAAAGCTCTAAGTCGGTGGAAGTTTTGATGCTGACGTTGACGTAGCCAACCTACTTGTATAAGTACAATGATCACAATCGCCAACACCATCACCATTGCCATTGCCATTGCCATTGCCATCTTCTCCGTCAACCCCGGGCCGAATGCACACACATACGCCCACACTCAATGGGAAGCGGGCACTAGATTCCGCTGCAAAATCTGAGTCGGAGATCTGCTCTCCCCTGGATCCAATTGTCCACCTTTCCTGTAGAATCTAAGACTACAATTGTCAACACCGTGAGGATGAGGCATCTTGAGATCATGTCGCAGTGGCCGCGCGAGAGATGATGTTCAGACTATGATATCGACCGACGTCATGATTTCGGCCACCATATGCCGCCTGCCATCTGCCACACACCACACGCCACATGCCGCCCGCTAAACACTGCCCACTATACGCCACCTGCCTCACGCCTCCCGGTGCCTGTCTTCTGCAACTCATGAGGTCTCTGGATCGAGTATGCAGGAGTGTACATGGGAGCGTATAGTCAAGCAGGCTGGGAGCAACGGGGACGACGGGTAGCAGGAGGGGAGCTCCGCCATCTAGCCGGCCAGCCCGGAGGCGGAGGGGATTAAGGGACTGTCATACTCTAAGTAGAGTGAATACAGTATGATTAAAACA
>Ga0307515_10007351_pt1 | contig 21794 bp, 15 predicted proteins | sample 17_EM_MG_FD_194513 | JGI IMG/M metagenome (GOLD analysis project Ga0307515, IMG submission 194513) | Populus trichocarpa ectomycorrhiza microbial communities from riparian zone in the Pacific Northwest, United States - 17_EM | ecosystem: Host-associated > Plants > Roots > Unclassified | place...
AATGTGGAATAAAAATTTTTTTTTAATTTTTTTTTAAACTTCATTATTTATAACATGTATAATATATATTCACATGAATTTTTTCATATGAAATATTAAAACTTTAAATATTTATTTTTAATTATTTTGAATTGACCTGGATTGACTTATGAAACTTGAGACCCGGTCTTTTAACCGGGTTAACCTCCAAACCAGATTTGATAACTATGATTAAAAGTCATAAAGCTTAACTGCTATTTTCTCTTCATTAGTAATACATAGTGTTATTCATTTTTGAATATTTTTGTAAATTAAGTTGTTTTCTTATGTTTTATCAAAGAGAATTATTTTAACCAAAATTTCTTAATTTTCTATTTCACACCTCCCCTTGTATTAAACCCTGAAAATAATAATAGAAACAGCAAGGAAAATAAAATTCACTGATCCCATAAGCTAATTAATTAAGTAAGAAGGGTTTCAATTAAAAATAAATAAATAAATAAATGGAAGGGAGGGGAGGGGAGGGGGCAAAAAGGGTGAAACGTGAAACCATGCAGTGCAAGAAGCCACCTTTTTGGTTCTTTCTAATCACAGTCACAGCAGAGAAAGACAAAGGAGGATGTAATCCACGTGGCATTCAGAGAAGCCACCAACGTGTCACCCTTATTTCTCCTGAAAAATATTATAAAGAAAACCAGCGCGTGTTATCCACTCCCATCTTCTTCTACTCCGTTTCTCTATTTCCTACTACGCTGCCCAAAAGCACGCTCTATCATATTTCCCCGCCATTAAAAAGACAAAATTAAAGGTGGCTGTGGTGTTATTGGCATTGACATTTAATTGCTATAATAAAGAAAACAATAAAGGGTCAGGCATTTCGTCGAGCATCTGGAAGAATCCGAGCACCACCAGACCCACCTCCACACGGCGTGAGGCCGCCGTTTACCCCCACCGAAAAGGTTGAGATCTCGAGGAGCTCCACTGCCAATCAATTTAACAATGAGAACGGTCTTGGCTCTGGTTAGTTTATCATTTCATGTTACTGCTTCTCTTAAGAGTTTCTTTTTTTTTTGGTAAATGATGAGTATTGGTTCATTCCATGAGAAAATAGCACAAATTGAGCTCTATTTTGGGGATTTTTTTCCTGAACCCAGAAGCAAAAGCACATGGAGGAGTTTTTGGGCTATCGAAATTGTATATAGAATCTAACCCTGTTACCCTGGTATGATTTGAAGGGCTGTTTGGTTTCTGGGATAATTTTGTAAGGCACAAACTGTTGATTAAGAAGAATCTGAAGAGAGAATAGAAAGAATAGAGATAAAAGAAGAATAGCAGATTAAGAAAGAACAGAGAGGAAGAGAAAATAGAGAGGGAGAGAGAATAGCAGATAGTCTGCAAAATTTATCAATTCTCATTGTTACCTTCCAAGTCTCTTACAATTCTCTTTATATACAATGGATTCCCATTCTTTACGTCAACTAACTAATCCTAACTGATAAAACTATTAACTAACAGTTATTATAACCTCCTAACTAACATTCCAAGTGTGATTCCATCAATGCACTTGCTGCTGCTGCTTCTTGTTGCACTCCTTCGCCTTCATCATATCCTCTGGTTCATAACAACACCCTCCCCATCAAGAGATTCTTGTCCTCGAGAATTTATATTGAAATCTGGAAACTGCCTTGATAATTCTTCTTGACCATGACATTATTGGATTCCTCTTGCCACATAGGTTTTTCAAAAACTTGCACCAACATTGTAGGTTTGAGAATCTTCTGTCATTTCTTGAAAGAAATATGACCAAAAACATTAGGAACGCACACAAGATAACGGGACCAACGATTCCTGGATCGAAAACAAGGATCTTGTGATGTTTATTTGCAGTATTTGATATAGGAATAACAGTAGGATTTGGATTTGGATTCAAAGGAAGGAAGCCAAAGGTTCTACTAAAGTTCCAATTCGCAATCAAGTGAAGCTCGGTGCTTCCTTCTGTAGAACTTGAACAACTCATATAAACTTTCAAGACACTCAAATCATTCTTGTAATCAATCCCAGCAGTGATCAAAATCTCCACTCTTTAATTCAATACCCTGTAAGATTGGTTCAACAATTTTGATTGAATTAAGGCTATCGATATCTAAAAAAAAATGGTGATCATTTGGATCTTTGAAATGGGCATCAAGCCTGGTGTCAAACTCACTACTCACAAACTTGTTCTTGGTCAACTTAGAAGAATAAACAAGATCCAAGTATCCTCTAGGCCTTGTTGAGAAAGAAGATGTTGTATTGGATTCATCATCACTAATCTCCTTCTCCGTCATCTCATCTTGTTGTTCCTCTATTTTCATTGATGAACTCAAAAGAACACGACCACCATTAGTCTTCAACTTTATTTTCACCCCCAAGAACAAACTTGCAACTTTCTTCCATTTTTGTGTTGATCCTTGGATGTGGTACAGTTCCATCAGTTGTTGGGTCATTCTTTTCACCTGTTAGTAGACCATTTCTTCCTTTTTTTACAACTTCCTGATTGTTCACTATCGTTTGCAATATAGGCCCTTATTGAATCCAATTTTGAATTGAATTGATCATTCTTCTTGTTTTGTTTTTCTCAATGTCTGTGATTTGCTGCTTTCCACTGCAAGAACTCCTCGTGCATCTGTTGCATTTGCTCTTCCAACTTCTTGCCTTGTTTCTCCAGTGCTCTAACCTTGTTACTCTCCACCATAGTTGCTAGATAATTGTTACAATCAATCAAATGACAGTGGATCATTTGTGGCTCTGATACCAAATGTTAAGGCTTGCCTTAACAAACTGTTGATTAAGAAGAAGAATTTGAAGAGAATAGCAGATAGTTTGCAAATGCCAATACCCTGGTATGATTTGAAGGGTCTGTTTGGTTTCTGGGATAATTTTGTAAGGCACAAACTGTTGATTAAGAAGAATCTGAAGAGAGAATAGAAAGAACAGAGAGAAAAGAAGAATAGTAGATTAAGAAAGAACAAAGAGGAAGAGAGAATAGAGAGAGAGAGAGAATAGCAGATAGTTTGCAAAATTTATCAATTCTCATTGTTACCTTCCAAGTCTCTTACAACTCTCTTTATATACAATGAATTCCCATTCTTTACGTTAACTAACTAATCCTACTAAACCTAACTGATTAAAACTATTAACTAACAGTTACTATAACCTCCTAACTAACATTCCAAGTGTGATTCCATCAATGCACTTGCTGCTGTTGCTTCTTGTTGCACTCCTAGCCTTCATCATATCCTCTGGTTCGTAACATAATTGAAGTTGAAAATGAAAACCCGGTATTGGCATTCATTTTCTTGGAGTGTTTCCATTTTGGTCCTTTTCTTATGTTTAATTTTTGTATTTTTTATGCTGTAGAACACGGAACAATGTGAGAGAAAAACCAGTCTGTGATTTTGCGATTGAAATAACTGAGAATGAACTGGGTATGCGATGTGATGTGAGTAGTGTCTTCTTGGTTTTGTCTTTCCAATTATTAATAGTGGCTTGCTAGACACTATTTGCTTGAACTATTTCGTCAATTTGATCGAATTCAGTGCATACCCCCCGCGGTTACTTATGCTCCCTCACATGAGAGTAGGGATGCATGCATATGTGCAATGTATGTTCTGTAAGAAATGTATTAGAACTGACCAATTATGTGGCCCTCTTTAATGTGCTCAAGCAGATTGCAATTCATCTATATCCTTGACCGTAGTTTGATAGTATTAATTGGTTGGTATTGATAATTGATCTATGTTTGTGCTTCAGATATTGAGCTAGTATTTGATAAGGTCTTTTGGATGTTCTTTTTCGTGACTCTCTACATGCTTGTGGGATGCTACTCTTAGGACTGGAACTTGCTAACTTAATATTACTTTCACTTTTTTTTTCTTACCACTCCTCGCGGAAGAAGATGCTCGGAGAATTAGTTCTGACAATGTCCTTGAAGAACGAGATTCTCGTTATGATGCGTTGCTTAGTCAAATGGTGGGCAGAATTAAATCTAAGCCCGGAGGAAAGCTTGAAACGGGTGAGGTGGGTTATTGGGATTCACTCTTGCTGTTTACATTTTTCAATCAACTGTTGATTCATAGATGCTATTATTTATTGCTTGTCACTTAAACACCTTTTACTGTTCTCCTTCCCATTTCTTTTAGAAAGATCATATAACTTTATTAATTAGAGATAATGGCAACCTGAAAATTATATGCTGCAACATGTTTCTCTCTCTTCAGATCGTCATTTGAAAATCCAGTTGGATTTCTTGACAGGCACCTGTGGTTGAAAGGTACGATAGGCCCATGCCAAAGCTGAGAAACACAAAACCTGATTCTGGCAGATATGAAGAAAGGCCTGGTTCTCCAGGAACTCTGAATGTAGCACAGCTGCGCCAAATAATGCTCCTGTATCAAGGGAAGGCTGATGATCATGAAGGACCCATGAATGCCCAGCAAGTCGCTGAGAAGTTTTGACTTGAAGTTGCACAAGTTCAGGGGGTCCTGCAGTTCTTATCACTGCCGCCAGAGGATAACAATAAACAGAGAAGCAATCGGTGAAAGATTGTGGGCTTTTAGGATATGCTGTTGAATAAGAAAGCAGTCAATGCCAGAATTCCATGTCCTTCATTATAGAGCAAATCAGCAAGATACAAATATACTGTTAGTTGCCGTTCTTGCGAACAGAATTTTGGACAACAATTTGTCCTGTTGAGTATGTCATCAGCAAATTTTGTTGGTAATCTGATTCTGACCACTAATTGACACTATTTGCTTGTACATAGAGTTGGGGAACTATTCCCCTCCTTGTTTCTTGTGCTGATATGTAAAATGCCAGTCTTGTATGTTTTATCAACTCCGAGTTATGCAAGGCTTTAGCAAACAGCAAGGTGGCAATGGAACTTCCCGGAAGACATCCAGGACCTACGTGCAACTTGGGACTCCATAAACTTCCATCCAAACCCTTCCATGGATGACCATTGCGTCTGGAAAGGCCACCCCTCAGGTGCTTTTACAATTGATTCTGCATGGGAACTTCCCGCCACTCTTTCATACTCTGGCTTGCTTCTCTAGGTCGTCTGTGCACCATGAATAGGCTGCACATGGCTCAAATAGAATGCGGTCTGCATACGGAGACTCATGATCACTTATTCTTCCATGGCCACTACTCTAGCTCCTCAGTATGGGGAACCATCAACAACAAAGCTAACATGCAACTAGTGATTCTTCCATGGCCTGCTAGCTCTTGGAATCATCTGCTTCTCTGAGCTTCCACAACTTACCAAAAGAAGAACATCACCCACATGATTGCTCGCCTCCTTCTATCCACCATGGTCTACTTCATATGGCAGGAAAGGAACAACAGAATCTTCAGCAACTGCTACCAGCCCTCTCAGACAACTAGTGAGGAAATCTACTAGCTTATCATAACTCACATAACAAATATGGAGCACAAATGCACCATCCCAGCCCTGATCTGAGATGTTTGGAGCCTCCTGGATCCTTAGAGTAATGCTCCAATGGCTGCATTTCTTTTTTAGTTTTCTAGTTTGTAGTTTTCTTTTTTCTGTTCTCTTTTTAGAATTGGCTAGGTAGTTTTGGAATGTTGCACATTCCAGTCTCCTAGCCTATTTTTATTTTAGACTTCCCTCTCTTCTTCTTTTTTTTTGCCCTTTTTGTACTGTTCCTGTGCCTGTTATTTCAGTTGGTTTTTCTTCTTGTTTCCTGGTTCTCCGAGAAGTATGCCTCTCATTCACTTTGTAAGTTCCTTCTTCTTCAATACAATTAAACCTTTCCCAAAAAGAGAAATAGCAAGGTGACAATTTACATTCAATGATGTTGAGGTTTCGCAATGGACTGCACGGTCAGGACTTGCCACTGCAGTAGTTGGCCGTTGCCACCCTGTGGCCTGTTGCCCGTAACTAGTATGTTTCTGGTCACAAACTTATTCTCCGGTGATACATGAAGGGTGGTCTTAGACGGGTAGTGGTTCCATGGATTACATTGCTAAGATCCCCAACGTTTATAACCGCTGCAAATTCATCAAACAATGGTCAGATGCCCAAATCAATAAAACAGCAATTGGCGACCAAAGTGTAACAAAAGAGCAAACCCAGAAACTTGAGGATTAAATTTCCGAACAAGGTCCCCTGTAACATTAAGACGAGAATTCATGCTCCATAGCCAAACCATTGTGCTCCAATCCCCTTGATTCCCAAGAAGATCTCAACGTTGAAATCCCGCTTCTACTAAACAATCAAAATACATATAACTAAACCAGCAACAACAGAGCTTCCACCATGTGTGAACAAATTTAGAGATTTAATGAACAGTCCATGATCTCCAGTGGCATATAAATAATAGCATTGTCTCCTGAAACGTTTACCTACAAAAAATGACCATACCCTCTAAATTTTAATTTTTACCTCGTTTACTCTACAAGCATAAAATCCAGCCTCTAAAAATGACTAATCAAAATATAACCACCCCCACTTCCTTCTGTGGGGGCAAGAAGAATGGGACGACCAAAATGCATAAAAAGAGAACAGAAAATATTTTGTTAGATTCAAGTCAAAATAGACTCCAGCCAGTCTGATGTGAATTCATACGCCACAAATGTTACAGCACCAGCTGGTGCAGCCTTGACAGTTGATGGGACGATGCCTTTATAAAGACCAGCCCAGCCCTCCGTCTGCAAAATTCGGCGAAGAGCATCAAACATGTTTCTGTAAGCACGATGCTCGACTCGACCACCATACTTTGGGTGCCTCTGTAGTCCTTCAATCTGTAGCAGCCAAAAAACAAAGAAAAATCAAATATCATTGACAGTGCTGCAAGACAGAAATAGATGGCAACAGCACTTGTTAAAACTCAAGTTTTTTGACTAGCAAATTGATTTGGAACAAAGATAAGCTTTTAGCAATCAACATTAAAAATGCATAATCTACCTGAAACCTTTTCTTGACCACATCAAGAGGATGACAGACAAGTTTGGCACACGTGCCAGCTGCTAACCCGCAGATAAAAAGCTGAAAGCTTGAAAGGTTATCATCTGTGCTTATGGAGCTTGTGGATGACGATTTGTGATGGTTCCAGGCCTACAATGAATCCTGTAAAATGTATTACCGTCCAAAACAGCTTGGTATGTATGTGTAGAAAGCAGGATGAAATATCCACCAAGTGCATGCAACACACATAACCTTCTTTCAATTCTTGAATAGTGTTGGTTAAAATTTAAAACTAAATTGCAATTCTTAACCAATTGACCAGCTGTAAAGAACTAAATTTAGACCTTGATGACTGGCCAACAAAATCCATGACAGAATAGCTTCTCCATTGCCATTAAGTTAGCGACTGCTTTGATAGAAATGACAAGGTGTCTCTCCAGCTTTAACAAGGTGATGTTTTATTTAAAATGAAAAATTATTCATACAGCAGAGCAGATAATTCCAATTGTCTCACTCTCAATATATTTCCACCTATAATTTGAATAGTGTTGGTTAAAATTTCAGTGTGTAACGGGTGGATAATCCCAAAAGACCAAGAACGCTATTTTTTTCAAATGTTTTACCAGCACACTAGATTGACTTTTTGACCAAATACCATTCTTGTTCTTCCAATTCCAGATAAAAGTTATTATCCCTTTAAAATCTTACCGTGGTCCAGTGCTTAGACACTTGACTACAAAAAGAGATCTGAATTCTTACCATGGTCCAGCGCTTAAATGTATCGTAGGTGCCAAACTGAAGTCCAGCATAAGGAACAATCTCAACCAGTGTTGGGGATAATCCAGCATATAAGCCTCTGAAGCCACGAGTTCTGACAATATCAACAAATGCTGACCTCATTGTTGGATACACCTATAAGGCACTAATCAGTCAAGCAGTAAAATGTAATAAAATCATTCTAAGGTGTCTGGAAATAGTGTCTGAGAGACAAATGAACTGAATAGGGTGAAGTGAATTATATACACTCCTTTATGCAGTCAACTTATTTCTGCATAGTACTTCCACTAATCAAAATCATCACAGGGAAAATTCAAGAGAGTCGCCCATGTCTCTTAGAGAGCATAAGAATGACACAAATAATCATATTCTATACCTTAGGTTCACCCTGTGAAGCTAGTATGGTTCTTAGAAGATCAAATGGGTACGACCCAACTGTAGCTGCACACCCTGCTAATGCTCCGCTGGCATAGGAGAGGTAAGGACTCAACTGAATATGATCCTCTGCATCATATTAAGCAAACAGGCCAATAAAAGAGACCTTCAGGATACGTATACAGGACAGATATTAAACATTTCATCACCTCCAGTGCCATCATATTTTCAAATAACATTGATACAATGACCTTCACCAGCATTAGGTATAAAATATAATAAATTGACAGTCAGAATCTGGACCATATGTTTCTAAACATACAGTAGAGCATAATACAAGTAGATTTTCCAGTAAAATTGGGCCAAACCTGTCACCATACATAACTTCATGCTAATGTATTACAAAATTTGAATCAGTTTTATGTTAATCTGAATGTTGAATCAATCTATAAGCAAGGGAAAACAAAATAAAAAATGAGGTCATATTTGATTTGTACATGTCTATGTCATCCATTCACTAGTCAAAAATATTTTCATTAAGTTCAAAAGAAACCTTTACTGACAACAGCTAAACTACGTAATAGAACATTCATTGCCAGAATCAAATTTAGAGATGATATTAATCTGTTTATAATTATACCTGTCTTAGAAGAACCGGCAGCAAATGTTTTCAATTTGTGCAACACCGCAAATTGTATGGCAGTGTATGGCATAACCATAAGTAAAGCTGGGACATTTCCACGCCAAAAACCCTACAGCATGCAATCATCTTGGATAAAAAGCAGGAAAATGGTAGATAGCCTTCACAAAATTAGTGTTTGAAAATATCTAGAAGGAACTCCCAAGAACAATATTTGGAAATCATAAACCATCCACTATACACAATGGCATGGAGTGAAGGAACTGTGGTATGTAGCAATGTGTAGAATATCTACCGCTGAGATTAGTAGCTAAAAGAAAAGCAAGTTTCATTTACCTTTACTACCTGAAGAGCATGGATAGATAAGTTAAAAAATCACATTCTCAAATTCTGGGCTCGGATCCCTCTAGTTATCCAAAAAAAAAAAAAATCCAATCCTCAGAAAAATAGAAAAGGAACCTACATTTGAAAGACATTCCATCACTTTAATATTTATACCACACCTCGACTGAAGCTAAAACATAAAGTTGGTAAATTGGGAGTAAACCGCCTGGGGTTCAGCAACCCTGCTTCTGTAAAGTTCAAATCATTGGCTTAGATTTCTAAATACTCATCTACAACAAGTATCATTAAATCAGCAACAGTGTACCAATTTTGATTTACACTATTCAAATAAATCATCCATCCAAAAATAATAAACAGAAAGAATGCATCATACCGGTAAACCTTCCTCTCTAAATATATCCTTTGTTGCTTGCAACATTCCTGTGTACTTTGATGGTGCAGTCACATTACTGCGAACCAAAGCCCACAAAGACGTTGGCTCCAGTTGAACCTGTCAACAAATACACACCCCAATATTTTTCTTAGTGTCACCTCTCGACACTTTTTGACTCATAAAATAACCTATATACAACCATGCATTTGAAAGACAAACACACAATAACTAACAACAATATATAAATTAACATGGAGATCTCCTTAGTGTACAATAGAAGAAACCCCTTTTCAACTAAAGATCTATACTCCCCATTTCCAGGCCTCCATCATGAACTTTAAATTCTTATTCAAGTTGCATATTAATTCCATTCACATGAGCAACAGAACTTTACAGATATACTCTATTGAAAAGTGTCCATTAGAGAAACAAACATTGACAACTTCTTTTTATCAAACAAACAGAACCTTACAGACCAATTTATCAAGACAGTGAAAACCCCAAACAAGGAAGTACAAAAATCGCATTGTTTCATTGAGAAAAACAAAAACCCATCATAGCAAAACAATCAAATTTCAAACCCACATAATTCAACAATTAATAATAATAAAAATAAAAATAAAAAAAGGACCTGGAATCTGATCTTGATGACATCAAGAGGAGATGTAACAGTACGTGAAATGCCACCAGCAATAGCACCTGCTGTTGCATCTATTAACGCCCTTTTTATCTGCCCTCCTCCATCTGCTGTTGCTGGCTCCTCCCCCTCCATTCTCATTATCACTGATTAAATATCCCTGAACCGAACCGAACGCCCCCTTTCCCTTTCTCAAGCAATACCAACAATAACATAAACCCAAAAAAGAAAGACCAGTCAGTTTAAGGAAAAGAGGAGAAAAAACTGAAAATGCTGCAAAGATTTAGTTAGGGTTTTCAAAAGAATCTCGTGATACTTGGAAAGAGAAAGAAAGAGAGGTAGAGGCGAAGCCATTTCTGTTTTTTTCTTTTTTTGGGGTTTAGTTAAATGGTAAACGCATGCCACCTTATTAGAGGATTTTTGAGCGGCTAGATGAGACAGAGAGGGAGAGAGAGAGAGATTTTGCTGGGTGGTTGTTAGAGAGGAGGAGGAGACTAAAATCTTTCGTGGTTCTTTTTTGTTACAATTACAACAGTCATTCTACTTTACTTTTGTCCTGTCAAGTCTATTACAAGAACACTTATTTTTAAAAATCCTTTTCAAAGGGCGGTAAAATCTATTTTTAAAAGTATATTTATTTTTTAAAAATATTAAAAAATATATTTTTTAATATTTTATTTTATAATTTTAACTTCTTGATGTTAAAAATAAAAAAAATTTAATTTTTTTTATATATTTTTTAGATAAAAATACTTTTAAAAAATATCATACATTATAATATCAAATACGTCAAAGCGATTTTAAATGGTTTTTCACTTCAAAATATATCAAATTAAAGTTTTTTAAATGTTTTTAAATGATTTTAATGTATTAATATAAAAAAATATAAAAAATTTATTTTAATTAGAAAATATTTTAAAAAATACAATGCATCATATTATCAAATATACACTGATCTGAATCAAATGCATTACTTAATTCTTTTTATTTCCATCTAAAAAACAGAGAGGTGAAGATAGTTGAAACATAAAATATTTTATTTTATTTTTATTTTGAAATGTTATGAATTTATTGAGAAATGTTTTTTAAATACCAATTTTTTAATATATATCTTAATTTTTATTCTTTCAATAAAATATATATTTTTCCCTCTATATATCTATTTTTTATATCTTGAAACACTAAAATCAAACTCAACTAACACAATAGAATTTTCCTCATATGTGTTACTTTAAAAACCTCAAAATATTTATAGCAATATGCATCAATAGAATTAATTAATTTGTAACTAGCCCATATTTAAACTTTAGGAGAAGGCATTTTCTAACCTATTTAGAAATATGGTTGCGGTTGCTTTTTAAAGTGCTTTCTACTCAGAAAAACATCAAAATAATATTTTTTTTATTTTTTAAAAATTATTTTTGATATTAGCATATCAAAATGATTTGAAAACATTAAAAAAATATTAATTTAAAATAAATAAAAAAATAAAAAAATTCAAATTTTTTTTAAAACGCTTTTAAAACACAAAAACAAAAAATAAGTTAAATTTAAAAGAAAAACGTCTAACAATATCTTAAACATAAATAATCAAGTTTTATTAGGTTATGAAGTAACACTTCTCTGTTTAAAAGGTTTGATATCTATAATTTAAGAAATATTTAGTTCTCTTAAATTAAATGTGATAATATAAAAAATATAATAGTTTGGTTGATGATGATTTATCAATACAATACTCGTAACTCAAAAAATATATTAATTTTGTATAAATATTGAAAGGAAATATATAATAGATAACATATAATTTTTTTAAGCTATTATTGAAAATATCATTATTTCATGTTTTGCTAAAAAAAAAAAAAACCTAGTCAAATTTATGTTGTGCAAATATCAAAACATGATTTGTGAGCAGATTCACAACAACACGGGAGCCCATTCACAAGTATATTAAAAAAAAAAAGAGTTTAACAAAAAAGATATTAACGAAGATAACATTGTAATTTATATAGTTTTCTAACTGGCTCGGCTATATTGCGGTCATACTACAACATTTTACCAGTATTTGTTTGTTTTTATGTTTTAAAGAGCTTTATAAAAAAATTAATTTTTTTATTTTATTTTTTTATTTTAAATTAATATTTTTTTGATGTTTTTATATTATTTTGATGCGCTGATGTCAAAAATAATTTTTAAAAAATAAAAAAAATATTATTTTGATATATTTTCGAGTGAAAAATATTTTGAAAAACAACTGCAACCACACTTCCAAATACGTTCTTAGTATATGTTATGATGTAATGTAATTTATTTCCTCTATTATTGGATTCTCCTCCAACATGAGGACTTTGGAAGGGCATCTCTTATATGGTTAAGTGGGGTAACTCAAACATGATTTATGAAAGTGGTGAGGGTTATACTTGAAAGTAATCTTTCTTTTGTCACTCTCATTTTCAAAGTGTATGATTACTCCTCTATGAAAATTTGCATTTTAAGCTTATGCTTTTCTCTTTATAAGAGAATTGCACTACTTGTTTGGATTTTTATCATAATAATTAGTTGTAAATTAGATAATTGATTGTGCAATTTTTGTTGAACGTAAAAATATATCTAGGTGTTGTTAAAGTGTTTTCTAACAAAAGAAAATTAAACCATATGATGGTTGACTCGATATAAACTTTATTTTTGATTTTAAACTAAACTATGTAAAAGTTGCTTCGAGTTGATTCAATTGACTTGGTGGGTTTAAAAGCAATAAGGACTACTAGTAAAGACATGGTTTGACCTAAAAAAATCCAAGATGATATTTTAAAAAAATATATTGAGACGGTGACACATTTGACTCTACTGTGTTTAATAACTTTTTTTTGTAAACTATTTTTTACTTAATCATATGATAAAAAAAATAAGCACTTGTAAAATTGAACATCAACCAATATCAAGATATTTATTTGAAATCATGATGACCCCATATAAAACAAATTAAAATAAATTATGAAGTTCAATTTTCAATCAACCGAAGTTAACTAGCCGAACTCGTGACCCGGGTCATGTACTCCACTGGGTTTAATAGTTATTTTTTTTCTGAAACTATTTTTTATTTAACTATACAATAAAAAAATAGATGTTCGTAAAATTAAGCAATAATTAAATGTCTAGACATTTTCTGAAACCACAATAAATTTATATAAAAAAAACCAAAATAAATTATGAACTCTAATTCAAAATCAACTAAATTCTGAAGGATAAAATTTATAAGAAGTCAACAAAAATCTAATGTCGAAGGACTAAATTGATAAAAGAAAGAAATAAAAGATGAAAAAAAGCAAGCTAGGCCAGACGCACAAGCCTAGGTGCCCTAGCATGTTTGGGCCTTAAAAAGCTCGAGTGTGTGGGTCTAAGGCAAGCCCACGCTCTTGGCCCATCTTTAATATTTTATTTTTGAAGGGTATTTGTTTGGAAAAAAAAATGACATGTTGTCTGTTGTGGCAGATGACACGTTATATATTCCCCAAAATCTGACCATCATTGTCGCACGTCACCTGCGCGGCGTCCGTTTGATGATTTTTGTTTTCGTTTGATTGTTCTTTGAGTTCTTGGGAGTCGCCACCTAGTATTTAATTGAGGGTTACTAGGAAACCCAAATGTACTAGTCTTGTAAGAGATTCACGGGTAAGGGACTGGTTGTAGTTAGGGAAGGTATTAGCACCCCTAACGCACCCTACTTGAGGTAAGCTGCTTCGTGACTTTGATGTGTTAAAGAAGTTTAAAAAATTATCTTTTCATCGAATATTAAAAATACGACTTACATATAAATTCGTAATCCTTTATCGTGAGCAAATCAAAATATTAAATTCTTCTTTTGCCTTTGCGATTTTATCATAAAATAAATAAAAAAATAAAAACATCCATTAAACAAATACAAACACACACATTCACTTTTACTATATATATATTACACACACACACTACAAATTATAAAAATTCAAAAACTAAACAAAAATTACATTAAACAATTTAAAAATTACAAAACAGCCCCTAAAAAATCCTGGAATTGCCGGGAACGGTTATGTGAAGCCTCAAGAACAGCAGGAATAGTGGCGGCGCGTCTTCTCTATGCGCCGCCGCTAGAAAACCCAGGCAAGTAGGGGTCAGTCACAGCTTCCTCCCCTCTTCCTGTCCTCGCCGGTGTGACCTGCAAAACACCCAAAAACACAATAGGCAGTTGATTTTAGTTTTTCTTTCCTTTGTTTTCAGATCTGCTTCTCTTTCTCTTCTTCTTCGCTTCGAATCTGCTTCTCTCTACAAATCGGTTCTTTTCTTTTTCTTTCCCATTCTTCTCTGTTTCAGGTGGCGGCAAGACAAAGGGGGCCGCCGGCTGCTAGGCTTTTGACGGGTCTGGCCGGCGGAGATGGAGAAGAGATCTGCTGTCGCCTGCGACTGCTGGAGCTGTTGTGGAGATATCACCGGGGAAGGCCGGTTTGTGGTTCTGGTGTTGCTTCTCTATTACCGTCAGTGGAAGGGTTGAGGGAAAACTGAGAGAGGAGATGGACGATGGAGAGGGGAACTTGTTCAGTTTTGGAGGAGAAGGGAGTGGGTCTGTGGAGGCTGGTTTACAAAGATGGAAGGTCCACTGGTTGTTGGCTCTGGTGAAGAAGAAGATGGGGCGGTTGTGGAGGGAAATGGGGCTGCTTTGTTGTAGGTTGAAGATGAGGTTGGCTGTTTGTAGAGGGAAATGCTGAGGGGAGATGAGAGCAGTTGAGAAGAAGATGGGCAGCGGCGGCCGACTTTGGTTTTTTTTTTAGTCTCCGGTTTTTTTGCAAAAAAAAGAGGGGCTGTTTGTGTGCAGAGAGGCTGTTTGTCAGTTATGGAGAAGCCAAGTGAAGGAAACTGGCGATGGGAATGGAGGTCTGGTGGAGGGCTGAAGGTTTCGGTCAGCTGAGGGGAAAACGAAAAGGAGTCAGGGGTTTTTGGGTGCAGGGGATAAAGGCAAAAAATCCCAGAAGGAGGCTGCGGCTTGAGAAAGGGAGCGACAAGGGAAGAAGAAAAATAAAAAATCAGTGGGGTACGACTGCTCTTTTGTTTGGCTAAGTGGGGGGCGTTGTTGGCTGGTTTGAAGGAGATGGGTTTTTAGGGTTAGGTTTTTTTTGTGTTTTTCTCTAAATGTGCAACATTGCCCCCCCTTGTGTGTGTTGTAGAGACTTGTATTTATAGGTAAAAATATTGCTAGGTTTCCAAACTTGGTCCCTCAACTTCTTTCTTTTTTTTTTGTGTAAAATTTGATTTCTTATTATTTTGGATTGTCTTATCAACATCGCCTCGAATGAAGAAAATCGGTGATTTTTAAAAATAACGCGTTAAAAGTCGAACGCGTTCCAAAGATCTTTGAAAATTTAAATTCTTTTGAGACGATGCTAAAAATGCTAAAAATAATGCAAATATATTAAAAAATGTATTTTTTTGGATTTTTGTTGTTTTTCGCTATTTTTGGATTTTTTCTGAAAAATTATCAAAACATGGGTCAAAATTGGGTAACAACAGATGCCCTCTCTTTACCATGCTTACGAAGCAAAACTCCTCAATGTTTTGCATAGTAAGCTTTATAAAGAAAACTTGTCTTCCTAACTTGCTGAATATCCACTCATCTAAAGACCTTACTCTTTCTCTTTTCCTTCTCTTTTCTTTCTCTTCTTTCTCTCTCCTTTTCTTTTTTGTTAACTTGAGATCCCATCTAACGACCTCCTTTAACCAAAACCAAAGAATGTGTGTAGCTCGGTCAACCTGAAATCCTATCTGGCGATTTCCTTTAACCAAAGCCACCTGAGATCCCATCTGGCGACCTCTTTTAACCAAAACCAAAGAAAATGTGTAGGTCGGTCAACCTGAAATCCTATCTGGTAATTCCCTTTAATCCAAGCTACCTGAGATCCCTTCTGACGACCTCTTTTAACCAACACCAAAGAATGTGCGTAGCTTGATCAACCTAAAATCCCATCTGGCGATTTTCTTTAACCAAAGCTACCTGAGATCCCTTTTGGTGATTTCCTTTAACCAAAACCAAAGAATGTGTGTAGCTCGGTCAACCTGAAATCTCATCTAGCGATTCCCTTTAACCAAAGCTGCATGAGATCCCTTCTGGCAACCTCCTTTAACCAAAACCAAAGAATATGTGTAGCTCGATCAACCTGAAATCCCATCTGGCGATTCCCTTTAACCAAAGCTACCTAAGATCCCTTCTGGCGACCTCCTTTAACCAAAATAAAAGACAATATGTAAAAAGTGGTCTCATTGTAATGGGTGACCTACACAGGTGAAAATAATGTGAAGTGTGGTCTCATTGTAATGGGTGACTTACCTAGATGGAAGAATGTGAAGTGTGGTCTCATTGTAATGGGTGACCTACCCAGATGGAAAAAAATATGAAGTGTGATCTCATTGTAATGGGTGACCTACCCAGATGGAAAGAATGTGAAGTGTCAAGTGAAAAAAATAGGACTTACTTGGCGAAGTCTTGAAGGGATGACAGGAGAAGGGCTGGAAAACTTGGTGCTTCTTGATAATTCCCGATCGCAGGGTTTGAAAACTCGGGTCTTCTCAATTGCAAGGTTGATCTTGTCATTTCTTTGAGATTTTCCTAATGGTAGGGTTCATCTCATCTTCTTTTTATTCCATGATCAAAACTGATTCTTTATTATCATCAACGCAATGCTTCTTTCTTTTTCCACAATCTTGCTGGACCTCATTGAGGATTTTTCCTGTAACAATTCAAAAACAATTGTGCAATGTTTTGAGGTTAGATGACATGCATGCATTCTTACCTGATTTGGAATATAGGTCCCCCTTCTTTGATCTTCCATCGTCATAAGGTGCCTTTGTTTGCATTCCGAAGCCTTCTTTGTCCTTCTGATTTTCCAGCTTATTCATGCGCTAGCCATCCACTCAGCTGTAAGTGTCGTGCCTATAATGCGCTGTCCGCGATGATTACTCTTCTCATTGTTTATCAAGCATGAGTGTGCCCCCAAGTGTGGTGTTGTTTGATTCATCATGAATGAGCTTAACCGATCCTTCATCTCCTGGATTATCTTGAGAATTGTTCTCTCATTGATTGTGCGCATCGTGCCAACACCTATCAAGACTGTCAATCAGTCATAAACTTGCCTCAAGCTAAAATAATACTCTTCAAGTATATGTTATCACCAGTCTTCTTGGAAACTATCTAGTTGTCTAGATATGCATCTCATAGCTTGCAGTACAAGGCTCATCGTTGTAAGCTTAATGTTCTTCTCCATTGATTTCTTTCATCTTGTCGAATCAGATTGTGAAAAGAAATGCATTGGCATCATCAATGATGTTCATTTTATCACCCGTATTCATGCGATGAAGTGCGCCTTTGAGCTCCAAAACAGATGGTCCCACAGTCAGTCTTGGTGGTGTACATCTTTCTGACATTCATTCAAATGCAACTATGCGATAACATCTATCATAGCCATGTTTCAAAGGGTAACCCCAAGATGAAGATAAAAAGTTGTCCCTCAAGTGCAGTGTTGTTTTCAATTGCTATTGGAGTTCACTAGATCATGGACTGTCTTTGAATAATAGTGTCCCTGGTGTGATCTGAATGTGCTCATTCATTGATTATCTTTCTTTAAAACACATTGTCCCCCGTCACCGATTCTTCATTTAATCATCTTTCTTTGCCCCCCAGCTGAGCTGAATGTGCTCGTTTTTCCTTTTCAGGGTCCACTGTATTGCCCATGGCTGTCTCAACTTTTCAAGGAGTGTTGAGAAGAGTTGATGTCATTTTTGTCACGGATTTCGCAAACTCGATCAATGTTTTTTTTTTATTTGACAATCCTTCTTGTTCTGGAATGAAATCTCATATTTCAAAGATCATGTCTATTAAGTCTAATTGTTGAAATGAAATCAGAGAGATATCTATTTTGAAAAAGATTTTGAAAATCAAGCTTCTTTGATAAAAAATCCAACACACGTCATTCAAAATATATAATCCTTTGATTGTCTTGTATTTTGAAAACTGAAATTGACCCGTTGCAAGATTAAAATGACTTTTTTTTTCATGGTTTTTTGTATCCATTTTAAACTCTGATTTTGGGTATATCTTTTTGATGGTATGTGGTGAGGTGACCTTCTGTGGATTTCAAGAAACAAGATGTTCAAGTCAAAACTTGAGGCTTTATCAAGAAAGATTGTTTCTTTTTTTTAGTACCAATTTTATCAACATGCATAATAACCAGTAGCTTAATTCATGAAGTCACGACCCTTATAGAAAAGCTCTTTCAGTTTTGAGAGCGCCATTTATCAGTTCAGATTGCTTACTTGATCGAAAATGGATTTTAAAAACACGTAATGCAGGCTATGGTTCATGGCTATGAAAGAAAGGGAAATTCACAAGCTCAAAAAGGTGTTTGAGGGTTTCAAAGAATTAGGATCAACATCAACTATTCATCAATTCTCTTTCTCTTGTTGTCTTTGTAGAGAAAGTGACATATAACCTTGTTAACCTCAAAGATCAGAATTCTCTTAACATAGATCATAAATCAAATCCAACTTCTTCCTTGATGAATAACCAATCTAATCATTAGAGGCTTTATCATTGATACCAAAAGACAATGTTTGTAACTCAATATTTTTTTTTATGGTTTTGACTTTTGGCGTATGCTTTGTCTTTTCTTAATTAAAACCTCTTTTGCTCTTTCTAGACTTGATAGGCGTTCTCCTTCCTTAATCTTTGACTTGCCTTTAAGTGTTGGCAATTTCCACTCTTTTTTTTTCATAGCCTTCCTCAAAGTTTTCTCACATGCCCCCAGTCTATGGTTTCTTTCTTTTAGCCCTCTCTTAATTGTTGGACTTTTGTTCTTAGCCTTCCCCTTATCCATTGATTCTAACATTGTCTTATCTTTGCAAACAAAAATATCTTATTTGCCCCCAGTGTGGGGTGCGATCCTGGTCAGGGTTTCTTGAAAGAAATATTCTATCAGGCTCAAATGGGGACCACAAGGGATATAATCTTTAGAAAGTGAAGGGATAACAAAAATGGCCGTTTCTCATTTCAAGCAAGGTCGTTAGAACCAATAAATTTAGACCTTATCCAGTGTAATGATTTGGACTTGTAAGAATCATGATTCGCAAGTCCATAACTACTGAATCCACTACATGTAATTATGCATACTGCTAAAACTTAGCTACATGGTGGGTGATTCAGTTTCATGTGTGAGCTCAAAATTTGTTTGGTCACCCCATATTGTTTATCTTGCCATTTTAACAAATATCGAGTCATTTCTGCAATCAAAACACTTTTAATCTTTTAGTATTGACTAGCCTTAATTTTGCATGTTGGAGTTTGATCAAAATATTTTTTCAAAATACCCTTTGAAAGAAGCATCTCTTGATTTCAAAATAACAGGAAGACAAAAGAAAGACATGTTTCGTTCAAGGATGAGATGTGACCCCAAAACAAAATGCAAAATGGCAAAAATCCACAACAAAATGATTGACAATTCAGCACCATTCTTGGATTAGCTTTTCTGGCAATATTTATGCTTTTCCAAGCATTTTCGATCTTTTTTTAATCTGAGGATGTTCTAGTGACAATATGGTTGATGACATCATCTTTCACAAACTCAACTCGCTTCTTGCTCACCATCATCCGGTCTCGATTCTTGAAAAATTTGCAACTATTCAACTGAATGGCCCAAGACCCCACCATAATATTCACATCTCTTGTCAGGATTATACCACCTAGAAACAGTGGTTGTATGGGATTTAACGGAGTCGAGGTGACAAATCTGGAGTGTAACAGATGCTAGTAGACAAACTTGAGTGGATAAGGTATATCAATCCTGGTAAAGACATTTGAGCAATAGCATAGCAAGTTCTGACTAGGCCAAATAACTAAGGTTTCTCACCTTCATGATCATCTTCTGATTCATCTCTCATCATTGTTCTAGCACTCATGGTATAACCTTCAATCTTTCCCATCTTCATAGCTTGCTCAATTCCTTCAGCAATCCTCACAACAACATTATATCAATCATCCAATGTTGTTATTGTTGTTTGAGGATTGTTGGAACCTCCCAACAACTAGGTAATCTTGATAGGGTGCAGCACCGCTGCTGCCGATGCGTGGAATCATGCATTGTCTCTACTAGAAGAGAAACTGATGAATTTGAAACTCTTATGTCTCCTCTTCGATTCCTCACTGGTGGTGCAACAAACAAGCACCAATAGAGGGAGTTCTGCTCTGTTGAAGTTTCAGTCTTCTTCATGTTTTTCAATCTAGGCATGTATCTTCTCTCTATTTTTGCGTTTTAATTCTGATACTGGTGTTGTTACCCATTTTTGGGTTCCCACAAAACAAAAAAAAAGTGAAAATGAGAAAATACAAAAAATATATCAAAAAAATATTCGAAAAAAATTCAAAAAATAATAGGAGCGAGAAAAGGATGCTGAAATGCTGAAAAAAGGACAAAATTGGTTGAGAAGGTTAAAAAATGCAAAATATTGAAATTTGACAGTATATTTTTGACTGGTGAGAGCCCTGTTGACAAAGAAAATTCAAGTTGAGAAAGAAAAGTCTAAAATCAGATGTTTATGGATTCAATTAAATTTTATGTAAGGTTTAATTGAATTTATAGAGGGTTTGATTACAAGAAAAAATTGATTTTTAAGTCAATTTAGGCTTTTATTGGAAGAAATTAAAGTTCTGGTATGTAATTATAATTTTAAAGAGTTGATTTGGTCAAATCAGGGGCTTAAATGCATAATTATTGAAGTTTGGTGGTCAATTAGGGACTTGATTGAAACAATCTGAAACGAAGGACCAAACCGGAAAAGGCACTAAAATCAAGGGATCCAATTACAATTTATCCGGAGGGCTTGATTACAAAATTGTAAGAACATCCAAGGACTAAATCAGAAATATCCATTTTGATAGGAAGACGGCGCCGTTTCAGAGCACTATTTCATCACTTTTCTTCACAGTCATTTCAGTAGACAGTGGAGCCATTTCAGCAACAAAAACAGCAGATTGCTTTAATTATGGGGAATGTTTCACGGCTACTATTCCTCTACATGCCGTTACCAAGCCGAACGTTGCACCGCAAGGTATTTCTTTGGCTTATAAAAGCCAGAGAAAGACGATGAAAAGAGGGGAGAGAAACACAGAAAAAAAGAACGAGAAGGAGGAAGGAGACAACAGAAAAAGAAAACAGTGGGGGGAAGAAAGGAGAAAAGACGAGATAGAGAGGGAAAGAAAAAGAACAGGAGGAAACAGGGGGAGAGAAAAGAAACGAGAGAGGAGAGGTGAAAATGAGGAAACACAGGAGGAGAGACAGATAGAAGAGGGGAGAGACAAACGAACGAAAAAAAAAACAGAGGGGGAGACGATAGAGACAGGAGGCAGAAGGGAAAGGAAAACACAAAAAAAAAAAAACAGAGGAAGAACAAACAAGAAAAAGGAGGAACATGGGCAACATAAGGGAATAAAGTCTGGAAAATCACATAGGAGCCAAACTAAGCAAGAAGAACCCGGCGTGAGAACGTCCACCCAACAGAGAAAAATAAGAAGAAAAAACATCACCATCAACTTCACCTTTCTACAACACCATCCGCAAGAACCAGAGGCAGCAGAACAAGGAATCGGTAACAAGAAAAGAGACGAAGAGAAGGTCAAGGAAGCAAGAAA
>Ga0307515_10007352_pt1 | contig 21793 bp, 20 predicted proteins | sample 17_EM_MG_FD_194513 | JGI IMG/M metagenome (GOLD analysis project Ga0307515, IMG submission 194513) | Populus trichocarpa ectomycorrhiza microbial communities from riparian zone in the Pacific Northwest, United States - 17_EM | ecosystem: Host-associated > Plants > Roots > Unclassified | place...
TCTCCTTCGAGGAGGTCCGAGATCGGTGGTTATATCCCGTAGAAGCCTCTTGCGCCTGAGCGCCACGGCCGGCGCCGGAGCCCTGGTCACCGCCGGCTGCTCGAACCGCCCTGGCGGCTCGGCGACGGCCGGGGTGACCACGCTCTGGTGCTGGCCCGGCGGCCTCAGCGAGAAGGTGCTGGCCGACGCCGCCACGCACTTCGCCGGCACCACCAAACTGGCGTCCTCGGTGCTTTCCGGCGACTACAAGCAGCAGCTGCTCGACGCGCTCGACCGGGGCAAGGACGTGCCGGACATCGTCGGGATCAAGGGTGAGGACATCGCCTCCCTGCTGCCGCGGGCCGACCGGTTCGTGGATCTCAACACGCTCGGCGCCGCCGAGGTCCAGGGGCAGTATCTGCGCTGGAAGTGGCAGCAGGGCAGCACGTTCGACGGCCGGCTGGTCGGCTTCCCGATCGACATCGGGCCGACCGCGATGTTCTACCGGGCGGATGTGTTCCGCAAGGCCGCTCTGAGCGACGTGCCCGACCGGGTGACCGCGGCGATGGCGTCCTGGGACCGCTTCCTGACCACCGGTCGCAAGATCGTCAAGGCCGTGCCGGGCGTGCGTCTGCTGGCCAGCGGCACCCAGATCTTCGGGCTCCGGATGAGCCAGAGCACGAAACGCTTCGTCGACGAGGGCAACCACTTCGTCGGGGATCAGCAGCACGTCCGGGTGCCGTGGGACTGCGCGGTCCGGCTCGGCGAGTGGGGACTCAGCGCCAAGATCCAGAGCGATGCGGAGAGCTGGGGCAAGGACCTCGCCGCCGGCAAGTTCGCCGTGGAGCTCGGCGCGGCCTGGCATGCCCTCGACATCCAGCAGGTGGCGCCGAAGACCGCCGGCCTGTGGCGGGTGGCCGCCGGCCCGGCCGCCGGGGCCAACTCGGGCGGCTCGTTCCTGGCGATTCCCGCCGGCGCCCGCGACCCGGAGCAGTCCTTCGGCATCATCCGCTGGCTGCTGTCGCCGGAGAACCAGGCCCTGGCCTTCACCGACGCCGCCTTGTTCCCGTCCACCCCGGCGGCGTACACGCTGCCCGCGATGACCCAGCCGGACGAGTTCTTCGGCGGGCAGCACACGGTGCAGGTGTTCGGCCCGTCGGCGCAGAAGGCACCCCGGGTCTACGAGGCGCCGTCCGACGGGACGATCTACCAGGTGTACGCCAAGGAGCTGCAGAACGTCGAGAACGGCACCAAGACCGCGGCACAGGGCTGGCGGGACGCCGTCGCCCAGGCGCGCTCACTGGCAACCAGCCTCGGCGTGGATTGACGGACACCCGGCGGCGTCGAGCGGGCGCAGGTACGCCTCCGGGCGGGCCGCGATGAGGTCGACCGAGCGCTGGAACCAGCGCGCGCGGCTGGCCATCGACTCCTGCCGGGCCGCGATCTCGTCGACGTTGGCCGCGGTGATCGGCAGACCCGGCGTGACGAGCCAGCCGCGCGGCAGCGGCGAGCCGTCCTTGGCGTACGCCGCCTGCAGCATGCCCGCGACCGCACCCTGCAGGAAGGGTTCCGGGGAGACCAGGATGAGCTCGCCGGAGCGCACCGCGCGCAGCGCACGGCGGTCCAGGCTGAAACCGCCGGCGACCCAGGCTCCCCGGGTCCGCGACCGGATCGACGCCAGGTTGTACGCGTCGGCGTCGCCGGTGCCGAGGAAGGCGAGGGCACCGGGGTTGGCGCCGACCAGGACCCGCCACGCCGCCCGGTTGGCGACCGGATCCTGCTTGGTGTCGAACGGGCCGAGCACCTGGACGTGCGGCAGCCGGCGGCGCAACTCGTCGCGGATCCCGGTGACCCGCAGGTCCAGCGCGGGCGCGCCGGGAACCGAGGTGCCCAGCACCACCACACCCGTCGCCGCGGCGGGCAACCGGCCGGCCGCCTGCTCCGCCAGCATCGTCCCGAGCAGGTAGTTGTTGTTCCCGACGTAGAGCGACACCCCGGACCCGGCGGCGGGCGGCGAGTCCACGGCCACCACCGGCGTGCCGGATTCGACCGTCTCGGCGAGCGAACCGGCGAGCAGCTCCGGGCTCTGCGTGAAGACGGACAAACCGCCCGGATAGCTCATCCGCAGGTTTCGCAGCGTGCTGAACTGCCGGGTGGTGTCGCCGACGTCGGTGCCGGACTCGTCGTGCGCCACGCCGCCGATCCGGTCGACGCCGAAGCCGAAGCCGACCGTCATCTCCTGGGTGACGTCGAGCGCGGCGTCCGCGGCCAGGAAGGCCACCGCGGGGTTCGCGGCGGAGTGCTGGGGCGCGTGCACGGTCACATAGGCCAGGGCCGCCGCGCACAGACCGATCACCCGCAACCAGCGCATACCAGGCTTATCGGCGCGGGGATCGCGGAGCCGAGCGTTTCGCCTTGCCGCCGATCCGCTCAACCTTGGGCGTACCCGGTCGAAGTCCCATAGGGGTGGCGGAGGACGAGCGAGCAGAGGTGGGTGGAGTGCGGATATCCCGGATGCGCCAGCGCGCGGTTGCGCGGGGCGCCGTCGCCGCCCTGGCCCTCGGTCTCACGCTGCTCGCCGGGCTGGCCGTGGTGAGCACCCAGAACACCGCTCGCGCCGCGGCGGACATCGCCGCGACCGAGCAGATCAGCGAGCAGTGGAGCCAGGTCTTCCTGCGGATCAGCATCGAGTACGAGCAGCTGGTCGACTTCGTGCGGGCCGATGACGCGGTCGGCCGGGCACCGTTGATCTCCTCGATCGGCTCCGCGGAGCAGAACCTGCGCTGGCTCAGGGCGCACGGCGGCCCCTCCGACGCCCTGCAGGCACAGGCGTTGCAGAACACGTACGGCGGATACAGCTACACCTTGCGGGACCTGGTCGACGCGGACGAGCGGCACGACCGCCGGCAGGTGCTGCTGGACGCCGAGCAGGCGGCGTTGAGCGCTTCGGCCCTGCGTAAACAGGCCGCCAAGAACGTCGCCCGGAAAAGCCTGGAGATCGGCGTGGCCCTGCGCCTGACCCAGGAGCGCAGCCGCAAGCTTCAGCTCGCGGTCCTGGCGATCTCCGGGCTGGACCTGGCCCTGGTGGTGTTCTGCGCGCTGGTGCTGCTCGGCTACCAGCGCAGCACCGAACGACAGGCCCGGGAGAGCCGGCACCGGGCGACCCACGACGTGCTCACGGCGGTGGCGAACCGCGACCTGTTGGCCGAGCGGACCGACGCCGCGCTCGCGGCGGCGAACCGGGACGGCAGCAGCGTGGGGCTGCTGCTGCTCGACCTGAACAGATTCAAGGAGGTCAACGACACGCTCGGCCACCACGCCGGGGACGTGCTGCTGCGCAAGGTGGCGGACCGGCTGACCGCCGCGGCCCGCCGCGGTGACACCGTGGCCCGCCTCGGCGGCGACGAGTTCGCCGTCCTGCTGCCCGGCGTCGCCTCGGCGGACGACCTGCTCGCGATCGGGAATCGGATGCTCGCCGCGGTGTGCGGTCTCGCCGAGATCGAGGACGTCGCGGTCGACGTCAGCGTCAGCATCGGCGCCGCACTCTATCCGGCGCCCAGCAACGACTCCGCCGAGCTGCTGCGCTACGCCGACATCGCCATGTACGCGGCCAAGCGTGGTCACCTCGGGGTGGCGCTCTACAACCCGGCGGCCGACGATCACTCCCCCGAGCGGCTCTCCGTCCTGGGCGAACTGCGCCGCGCCATCGAGGTCGGCGAGCTCGAACTGCACTACCAGCCGAAGGTGCACGCCGAGAGCCGGGAGCTGTCCGGCGTCGAATCGCTGGTCCGCTGGCGGCACCCGACCCGTGGGCTGATCGGCCCCGACCAGTTCATCTCGGTCGCCGAGCAGAGCGGATTGATGCTGCCGCTCACCGACGAGATCCTCGCCCTCGCGCTCGCGCAGCACCGGGCCTGGGCGGCCGAGGGGCTGTCGTTGCCGGTGGCCGTCAATGTCGGCACCGCCTGCCTGCTGGACGAGGATTTCCCCGCCCGGGTCGCCGAGCAGTTGCAGCGGCACTCGGTGCCGGCCGCCGAGCTGACGGTGGAGATCACCGAGAGTGCCATGGTCACCGACCCGGACCGCGCCACCTCGGTGCTCGCGGCGCTGCGCGCGCTCGGCGTCCGCATCTCGATCGACGATTTCGGTACGGGCTACTCGTCGATGAGCTACCTGCACACGATGCCGCTCGACGAGCTGAAGATCGATCGCCAGTTCACCGCGCAGATCTTCAACACCGACAACGGTGCGGCCATCGTCGCGGCGATCGTCCAGCTGGCCCACGCGTCGGCGCTCGAGGTGGTGGTCGAGGGGATCGAGGACGAGCGGACGATGCTGGCCATCGCGGGGATGGGCTGCGAGATCGCCCAGGGCTACCACGTCTGCAAGCCGCTGCCCGCCGCCGACGTGCCGGCGTGGGTGCGGCAGTGGCAGCCCACCGCCCGGTCCCGGCAGGCCGAGACGGCGCTGGCCGTCGTCTCCTGACGCCGCCCGAAAGTTTTCGGCGACTTGCCGCTTCAAGCGACGCTCCGTCGTGCCCTCCTCGCCCCCGATCAAGTCGCTATATTGACAGAGTCCGATGTCGTGGTAGCTTTCCGAAAAGGTTTTCGCTCCCCTTCGCCGTCTGCCTGTCCCGCCGGCCGGCCCCAACCGAAGGATGTGACTTCGTTGTCCAGACCAGCTGACCCGGCGATCGCGCCACACCCGCGTTCCCGGCTCTTGCGGCGCCTCGGCGCCCCCGCGGTGCTGCTGATCGCCGCCGGCTTCGTCGCCGTCGCGGCGGGCAGCGCCGACGCGGCCGCCGGTTGCCGCGTCGACTACACCGTCAACCAGTGGACCAACGGCTTCACCGGCAATGTCACGATCACCAACCTGGGCACGCCGATCAACGGCTGGACCCTCGAGTGGGACTTCGCCGGAAACCAGCAGATCACCCAGAGCTGGAACGGCTCGTACACGCAGACCGGACGCCATGTGGCACTGCGCGACGCCGGCTGGAACGCCGCGGTGGCGACGAACGGCACCGCCGTCGCCGGCTTCAACGCCAGCTATTCGGGCAGCAACCCCGCGCCGACCGCGTTCACCCTCAACGGGGTGGCCTGCACCGGCTCGGTCCCGGCAACCACGCCGCCCACCACCGCCCCGACCACTACGCCACCGACGACGCCGCCGACCGGGGATCCGTGGAATCCGCCGGCCAAGTATCTGAACCCGCTGGCGGCGAACTGGAAGCACCAGGAAGACACCTATTCCGACTTGTACGGCTTCCGCAACTATCTCTTCGACCAGGTGATGGCGGCCCAGGGCAGCATCAACTACTGCGTTCGCTGGGAGTCGACCGCGACCGTCTCGGCGAGCCTGCGCGACCAGGTCCAGGGCGCGGTGCAGCGGCAGTTCCAGAAGTGGGTCGACCAGCTCACCGAGAGCGGCCAGGGCTGGAACCGGTGGCCCTACACGCAGGTGCCGGTCAAGGTCGTCGGCTGGGCCGTTCGCGACCGCAACCTGCTGCAGTGGTCGGACAACTCCGTCGACATCTACGTCAACGACATCCGCGAGGGCGCGCCGCAGTGCGGCGAGCCGTGCGGGCGGTTCTTCCACCAGGACGGCAACTACTCCGGCTGCCCGGGCGGGGCCGCGCACCACTACGACCTCTCGCTCTGGCTCACCCAGGGGATGGGCATCGGCGGGGCCGGCGGCGACTGGGGTCAGCGCATCGACAAGGACTACTTCGTCAACGCGCTCGCGCAGGACGACATCCACATCTTGTTGCACGAGATGGGCCACAGCTGGGGCCTCAACGACTTCTACGACTACGACCCGCTCCCGAGCGAGGGCTTCGTGATGAAGGCCGGCAGCGCAACCAAGATCACCGAGTTCGACAAGTGGATGCTGCGCGACTTCTGGCGCCACCTCAAGAGCCGCTACGGCCTCTAGGAGGACACGTTGAGGACAAAACCTTGGGCCCGGCGCTTGCGTACGGCGGGACTGGCGGGCGTGGTCGGGCTGGGCGCGGTGCTGGTGCCGATCGCCCTGGCCGGCACCGCGGCCGCCGCGACGGCGTTCACCAGCATCGTGGTCAACCAGGGCAACGGCAACTGCGCGGACGTGCCCGGCGGGGCCGCCACCAACGGGCTGCAGCTGATCCAGTGGTCCTGCAACGCCCGGACGAACCAGTCGTTCACATTCACCCCGGTGGCCGGCACGACGGACACGTACACGATCGGCACGGTCACCCCCGGCGGCTGTATGGACATCAGCGGGGGTGGCACCGCCGACAACGCCCAGGTGATCCAGTGGACCTGTCACGGCGGGACGAACCAGCGGTTCCGGCTGCCGGCGGTGCCGATCGGCGGCGCCACCAACACCGTCAACCTGGTCTCGGTGGCCTCGGGCAAGTGCGTCGCCCCGGCCGGGGACGCGACCGGCAGCAACACCGGCCTGGTGCAGTTGCCCTGCTCCACGGCACCCGGCCGGGTATGGCGGCTCCCGGGCCTCGCCGGCGGCACCCCGAGCCCGACCCCGACCTCGTCCACGGCGCGCACGTTCACGAATCCGTTGAAGGCGCAGGGCCCGGACCCGTGGCTCACCTACTACAACGGCTTCTACTACCTGGCCACGACGACCTGGAACAACACCATCACCATGCGCCGCTCGGCCACCCTGGGCGCGCTGGCCACCGCGGCCGACCAGAGCATCTTCACGCTGACCCGGCCCAACGGCGCCGGCACCATGTGGGCCCCCGAGTTCCACCTGCTCGACGGCCCCAACGGCAAACGCTGGTATCTCTATTACGTCGCCGGGCGAGAGCCCTACGACCTGGGCACCCAGCGGATCCACGTGCTGGAGTCCGCCGGCACCGACCCGATGGGCCCGTACGGCTTCAAGGCCGACCTGCTCGACCCGGCCGCAGACAACACCTGGGAGCTGGACCCCAGCGTCATGCAGCTGAACGGCAAGCTGTATCTGCTCGGCACCTACTACAACGGCTCGCAGCCCAACTTCATCCGGGAGCTGTCCAACCCGTGGACCGCGGCCGGCACCCGGCACCTGCTCTCCACCCCCGGCTACAGCTGGGAGACGGTCGGCGGCGGGGTCAACGAAGGCGCCGAGGTGCTGCAGCACGGCGGCAGGACGTTCATCGTCTTCTCCGCCTCGCACTGCTCGACCCCCGACTACAAGCTCGGCATCCTCACCTACAACGGCGGCGACCCGCTCAACTCGTCCTCCTGGGTGAAGTCGTCCACCCCGGTCTTCCAGCGCGACAACGCCGCCGGCGTCTACGGCCCCGGGCACAACGGCTTCTTCAAGTCGCCGGACGGCACCGAGGACTGGATCGTCTACCACGCCACCACCAACCCGGGCGGCAACTGCGACCTCAACCGCTCCACCCGCGCCCAGAAGTTCACCTGGAACGCCGACGGCACGCCGAACTTCGGCACCCCGGCCGGGCTGGGCGTCACGCTCGCCGCCCCGGCCGGCGAACCCGCGCCCTGACCACACGCCGACCCGGCGCACCGGAGCCGAGCTTCCGGTGCGTCGGCGATACTGTCGGCATGGAGTACGTGTCCAGAGTGCCGCGACCGCCGCTGGACGGGCTGATCGACGACCTTTACTACCTGGAGGGTGCGTCGCCGTACGCCCTGCTGACGCTGCCGGCAAGTCCGGCGGCGCTGCTCATCGTCAACCTCGGGGCGCCGTTCCGCATCCGCGCCGGCACCGACATCGAGACGGCCGAGTACGCCGACGGCTGCGTGGTCACCACGCCCACCCGCGCGTGGGAGTTCGGCTATCCACCCCGGACCCGGTCCGTCGGCGTGCACTTCAAGCCGTGGGGGCCGGCGCCGTTCCTGCCGATGCCCGCGGCCGAGCTGTGTGACCGGCCGGTGACGTTGGAGCAGGTCTGGGGCCGGCCCGCCGTTGCTGAGCTGCGGGACCGGCTGGCCACGGCGGACGGGCCGCACGAGATGCTGACGCTGCTCGAGGAGGAGCTGATGCGACGGCTGTGCGAGACCGCCGGCCTGGGGCTGGTCCGCCATACGGGCAGCGTCATCGCGGCGACCAGCGGGGCGGTGGCGATCGGCGACCTGTGGGATTCAGCCGGTGTCAGCAGCACTCATCTGGCACAGCGGTTCAAGGAGCTCATCGGCGTCACGCCGAAGCGGCTGGCCCGCACCTACCGCTTCGCCGCCACCGTGCTCGCGATCAACCCCGCCGGACCGGTCGACTGGGGCGACCTCGCCGGTGGCGCGGGCTACTTCGACCAGGCCCACTTCGGCCACGACTTCCGGGCGTTCACCGGGCTCACGCCGACCCGGTACGTCGAAGTCCGGCGGCGGTTCCTGCGCGACCATCCCGGCCACGTGCTGGACGGCTGGCCGCTGCCGGCCGATTGATTTCGTACAAGAGCGACAGCTCACGACACGCTAATTTGGGGGCACGCCAAGGCAGCAGAGGAGAGCCCCGTGGGCAAGGTGGTCATGTACGGCTCGGTGTCGGTGGACGGCTTCATCGCGGACGAGAATGACCAGCCCGGACCGCTGTTCGACTGGTTGACCAGCGGTGACGTCCCGTTGGACGAGAGCGGCTACGTGCAGGTGTCGCAGACCTCCTACGACTACACCCGGCCGTACTGGGACCAGATCGGGACGACGATCGCCGGCCGCCACGTCTTCGACATGACGGACGGCTGGGACGGAAAGCCTCCGAGCGGGATCGACCACGTGGTCGTCGTGACGCACCGGCCGCAGCCCGAGGGCTGGGACCCCGAGGCACCGTTTCACTTCGTTGACGGCGTCGAGGCAGCCGTGGCCAAGGCGCAGGAGCTTGCGGGTGACCGCATAGTCGAGGTCGCCGCCGGCGACGTCGGTGGCCAGGTGCTTGCCGCGGGCCTGGTCGACGAGGTGCGCATGGACGTCGTACCCGTCGTGTTCGGGTCCGGCAAGCGCTACTTCGGGTCGGTCCACGGGCAGCACCTGTTGGCGGATCCTGACGTGGTGATCCAGAGCAACCGGGTGCTTCACCTGCGCTATCAGGTGCGCCGCTGACCGATGAAGAGCCCGAATTCAGAAGTCACGGGAATTTGACCAGCGACAGGTTGGGATAGAGCTCCTTGGCCGACTCGTCGACGCAGGACGACAGAGTATGCCATTGCGCCTCGGGAAGGGCCTGTTGAAACGCGAACGGATCGATCGGCGCATTGTCGACCGCGATATCCCGTCGCCGCAGGCATTCCACAACGGCGGCATGCAGTTTCGTCGTCATCCGCGGCGGCCGTCCCCGTTTATAGGCGTCGGCCACCTGTTCGAGGTAGGCGATCTGACACTGGTCGGTGAGCCGGCCCAAGGTGTCCTGATCCATCGCCAGATTGCGGAAGAGAAGAAGTATCTTCTGTTGCTCGACCGGGTCCCATCCCTCGTTTCGCACCTCGACCTGGAACGGCGTCAGGCACGCCTGCACCCGCGCGGCCGCTGATTCGAATTCGGTCTTGCCAACCGTTCCCTTGGCGATGAGCTGGCGCTGCCACTCGATCCCAGCGGCGATCTCGTCCTCGCTGACCCGGGGACCCGCGGACGAGGGCGGGACCGGAGGGCCCTCCCCCTCGGACCGGCACGCGGCCGGCCCGAGGAGGAGAAGCACCGACGTCAGGACGCCGAGCGTCCTAGCCGGCATCCGCCACATCAGGGACGGTGCACCCAGGGGGTCTCGTCGGCCTGGCTCTTGTGCTGGCTCTCGACGATGCGGTTCGAGCTGCTCGCCGAGATCTCGATGTAGCCCGTGCTGTCGTACCAGCCGGTCAGGAAGCCGCTGGCCAGGGTCGCGCGCACCCAGGCGTGGCCGGAGCAGCCACCGGAGACCTTCTGGCTCCAGGCCAGCGTCGACGAGCTGTAGTACTTGTACGTGCAGCCCGACCGGGTCTTCGTGTAGCTGGCCGCGGCGGCGCTGGCGGGCTGCGGGGTCATGGCGACGGTGGCGATGGCCGCCATCCCGGTCGCCAGCGCGACCCGGACCGACTTACGCTTGCTGATCTGCATGGTTGAGCCTTTCTTTTGGTACGCGGTAATTACCAGTTGAAATGCGCGGCCGTTTCCGCGCAGGGTTCAGTCGTGTCCGGACCCCTTTACTCGGAAATCCTGCAAGACGGCATGCATCGCCGGCCGAGATCGCGCAGGCACGCTCGGACAGTGATGGGTATGCCGGTGACTATGGCCCGAAGGCATGCGGCAGCGAGCCGCCCTGACTCAGCAGATGGAATCAGGCAGAAGTCGGCTATGCAGACCGACGTGGACGGCGGAGACTCGTCTCGAATCTATCCTGGCCGTGCAAAGGCATGCCGAAGCGGCAGCAGCTGACATCTGATCCCCCGTAGATCGATCGCTACTCATTGAACGGCGTCGACGTTATCGGGCCCGCTATTGGCTGTCAAGGTGATCTCCATCGTCGGAGATGAATCAGTTCTTGAAGTTGCGCCGACCCGCGCGAGGCCGTCGAAATTGACGTAGTGGTTACAAGAACAATGCCAATTCCGGCGTGCACGATGCAGGCAAGGTGCCCGCATCGCGGGTACGATCATGGTGTTGTCGCTCGTCGGGATCGGAGGCCACGCATGCCAGGCGTTCGCCGGGTCGTCACCGGAATCGACGCGGCCGGGCGGTCCGTGGTGGTCGAGGACGGCCCCGCCCCGCGCGCGCACGACTTCGCCGCCGTTCCGGGCATGAGCACCGCCCTGATCTGGGCCGCGACCGGCGGGACGCCGTGGCACGCGGGCCGGCCGGATCCCACGCTCGGCGCCGACCCCGACGAGCCCGGCCCCGGCGAGGTGCGGTTCCTGGTGATCCGGTTTCCGAGCGACGCGGCCCTCGCCGACCCGGCGGCGGCCGGCGACGAGCAGCGGCTGATCTCGCCCCGGCTGCACGCACGCTTCATGGCCGACCGGGGCGGCATGCACACCACCTCGACCACCGACTACGTGACGGTGGTCGAGGGCGAGATCCACGCCGAGCTGGACGACGGCGTCCTGGTGCGGCTCCAAGCCGGGGACACCCTGGTGCAGAACGGCACCCGGCACGGCTGGCGCAACCTCGGCGATACCGCAGCCGTGCTCGCGGTGGTGATGATCGGCCGACCCTGACCGAACGGCGACGGCCAGCGGTCAGGCCGGCCAGGGCCACTCCGCATTGGACTCGATCCGGTGGACCAGTTCCGCGGCCAGCGCCAGCGACGACGTGGCCGCGGGCGACGGGGCGTTGCGCACGTGCACGGCGCCCGGCGTGGCGGAGATGACGAAGTCGTCGACCAGCGATCCGTCCCGGCCGACCGCCTGGGCGCGGACCCCGGCCGAGCGCGCGCCGGTGACCCCGATCGCCGCCACCGCCGGGACGTATCGCGCCGCGGCCCGGACGAATCGTCGGGTGCTTGCCGCCATCAGTGCCTCCGAGACGCCGGCCCGCCAGTGGGTGCGGGCCATCCGCCACACACCGGGCCAGGTCGCGATGTCGGCGAGGTCGCGCGGCCGGACCCGGCTCAGCCGGTAGGCGTCCCGGGCGCCGGCGAGCAGCGCGGTCGGGCCGAGCGTGACCCCGCCGCCGATCGTTCGCGTCACGTGCACTCCGAGGAACGGCAGTGCCGGGTCGGGCACCGGGTAGACCAGCGTGTTCACGACCGGCCGCGGCGTCGGGTTGAGGGTGAGATATGCGCCGCGGAACGGGACGATCCGCGGATCCGGCGACGCCCCGGACGCGACCGCCACCCGGTCCGACCAGAGCCCGGCGCAGGTGACCACGAAGCGGGCGGTCAGCCGGTCGGTCTCGGTGGCGAGGACGGTGCCGGACGGTCCCGCGGTCAGCCGGTCGACCCGGCTGCCCAGTCGGAACGCGACCCCGTCGGCCCGCAGCTCGGCCTCGATGGCCCGGCACACCCGGGCGAAGTCGACGATGCCGGTGGACGGGCAGTGCAGGGCGGCCCGACCCCGGCAGGCCGGCTCGAGCTCGCGGATCCCGGCCGCGTCCACCCGGCGCAGGCCGGGCACGCCGTTCGCCCGGCCTCGCTCTTCCAACTCGTCCAGCCCGGCCACCTCGCGGTCGTCGAGCGCGACGATCAGCTTGCCGCACCGCTGGTACGGGATGTCGTGCTGCTCGCAGTAGTCGTACATCCGGGCGGCGCCCTCGACGCAGAGCCGAGCCTTGAGCGAGCCCGGCCGGTAGTAGACGCCGCTGTGGATCACGCCGGAGTTGTGCCCGGTCTGGTGCGCGCCGACGGTGGCCTCCCGGTCGAGCACCACCACCGAGCGGCCCGGATGCCGGTGCCGCAGCTCACGCGCGACCGCGAGCCCGACGATCCCCGCACCGACAACCGCGATGTCGTAAGTCATCCGCCGCCCAGCCGCCCGTCGAATCCGCCCAGCCGCCCGTCGAATCCGCCTAGCCGCCCGTCGAGCCCGCCCTGCCGACCCTCAAGCCCGCCCTGCCGCCCGTCGAGCCCGGGCGGGCGACCCTCAAGCCCGCCCGGCCGCTCATCGAGCCCACCCGACTGTCCTGCGAGCCCGCCCAGCTGCCCCTCAAGCCGACCCTGTTGCAAGACCATGGCGTTGACCTCGGCCAGCCGCCGCTCCGCCTCGCCCGGCCGCCAGCTTCGAAACCCGCGCCCGGTCCGAGCCCCCAGATCACCCCGGCCAACCAGCTCGACCAGCAGCGGCTGCGGCGAGCGGGTGGCGTCCAGGTCGGGCATCAGTACCTCGTGGATCGCCAGGGTGAGGTCGAGGCCGCCCAGGTCGGCCTGCTCCAGCGGGCCGAGGAACGGCAGCCGCCGGCCGAACCCGTAGCGGCACACCGTGTCGACCGTCTCGGCCGAGCACACCCCGGCGGCGACCAGCGCGATCGCCTCCCGCTTCAGCGCGTGCTGCAGCCGGTTGCCGACGAAGCCCGGCACGTCGGCGTCCACCGGCACCGGCATCAGGCCCGCCGCGGCCAGCGCCCGCAGCGTCGCGTCGACCGCCGCTTCGCCGGTGCCGGCCGCCCGGACCACCTCGACCAGCGGGATCAGGTACGGCGGATTCCAGAAGTGCGTGCCCAGAACGCGTTGCGGGTGGGTGAGCCCCGCGGCGATCCGCCCGATCGGGATCGCCGAGGTGTTCGTGGCCAGCGTGACCCCGGGCGGGTTCACGGCGTCCAGCTCGGCGAAGATCTCCCGCTTGACCGCCAGGTTCTCCGGGCCCGCCTCGATCACCAGCTCCGCGCCCGCGCAGGCCGCCGCGACGCCGTCCGCCGTGCCGACGCGGCCCACCACCGCCGACGCGTCGATGCCCAGCAGTCGGCAGGCCGCGGCCACCCGGGCGGGCACGGCGTCGCGGCTCTCGGCGCTCGGGTCGAAGACCGTCACCGTCGTCCCGGCGGCCGCGAAGACCTGGGCGATCGCCGCGCCCATCCGCCCGCCGCCGACGACGGCCAGCCGCTGCGGTAGCTCATCGGTCATGATGCCGTGTAACCCCCGTCGACGTAGACGATCTGGCCGGTGACGAAGTCGGAGGCGGGCGACAGCAGGTAGAGCGCGATGCCGACGAAGTCCTCCGGCTCGCCGAGCCGCTTCTTGGGGATCCGGGCGTAGTTGCGCTCGCGGGAGGCCCGGCCGGCCTCGGTGTCGGCGAAGATCCAGTCGGTCAGCGTGGACCGGAACACCGCCGGGGCGATCGCGTTGACGTTGATCCCGCGCGGCCCCCACTCGGTGGCCAGCGTCTTGGTCAGCGCGTCGGTCGCCCCCTTCGAGGTGCAATACGCGGTGTAGCCGGCCGGGCTGCCGTGCCGGCCGCGGACTGAGGAGACCAGCACCATCCGCCCACCGCCGTCCCGGGTCGCCACGTGGTCGCCGAACGCCTTGGCCAGCAGCCAGGGCCCGCGCACGTTGGCGTCCATCACCGCCTGCCAGTCGGCCAGCGGCATGTCCTCGATCGGCGCCGGCTTGTTGTAGCCGGAGCCGACGAAGACCGAATCGCATTTACCGTACGCCGCGACGGTCGCGGCGATCATCGCCTCGGTGTCGTCGAGCGAGTCCGGCCGGCACACCAGCGATTCCGCGGTCCCGCCCAGCTCGTGGACCTCGGCCTGCACCTCGCCCAGCGCCCGCTGGGAGCCGGAGACCAGCATCAGCCGTGCGCCCAGCGCACCCAGGGCGAGCGCGACCGCCCGGCCCAGCGCCCCGGACGCGCCGGTGATCAGGATGGCGTCGCCGGAGACGTCGAAGAGCGCCAGCGGGTTCGCGAAGATCGCCGGCACGCTCACGGGGCCACCGGGTTTCCGGTCGGGATGCGGAACTCCTGGTCCGGGTCGATCACCGCGACCACCCGGACCGGGCTGCCGTCGCCCTGCGTGAGCGGTGCCGGGAAGGCCAGGAACGTGCAGCGCTTGCCGGTGACCGCGTCGAGCTCCCCGCCGATGTTCTCGATCCCCGGAATGCCGGCCAGCAGCAGGATCCGGTGCGCCGGCTCCCACTGCGGGAAGTCGTCCGCGACCTCCCGGCCGGTGTATTCGCGGTATTCGTCGATCAGGTGCGGCATGATCGGCCCCGGCCCGTGCTCGGCGATCCGGGTGCCCAGTGGGTGGTCCAGGGCCTGTACGTCGACCCCCACCAGCTTCACCCCGCGGTCGACGAGCCATTGTGCACCGTCGATGTAAAGCCCGGGCGAGTACGCGAAGTAGTCGTCGTTGTCGCCGAACAGCCGGTGCGCGCCGGTATTGATCATCACGATGTCGCCGGGCTCGATCCGCGGGGTGGCGTTCGCCAGGTCCTCGGCCGTGATCACCTCCCACTTGCCCTTGGGGATGGAGACCGCGACGCCGGTGCCGAAGAACTTGTAGACCTCGAAGTCCTCCAGCCAAGGGGTGTCCGCCTCGACGTGGATCGGCGAGTCCATGTGCGTGCCGCGGTGCAGGATCCCGTCGTACTCGACCACGTAGTTGTCGTGCATCGAGTGATACTGCAGCCGGTTCGTCACCAGGGGCGGGCTGAACGGCGACGGCCACTGCACCATGTTGTGGCCGAGCTCGTGGCTCAGGTTGTACATCCGCAGGCTCATCACAGGCCCCTTTCCAGGCGGTACTCGCCACTCGGGTCGAGGATCGCGACCAGCCGGATCACGCAGGCGTCGCCCTGGGCCCAGTTCCACGGCAGGGCGTGGAAGGTGCATCTCATCCCGGTGACGAGGTCGAGGTTGCGGCCGACGTTCTCGATCACCGGGAGGCCGGCGCGGGCGAGCAGCCGGCCGGCCGGATTCCACTGCGGGAAGTCGTCGGCGACCTCGCGCCCGGTGCGCTTGCGGTAGCGGCGCGGCAGCTCCACGACGATCGGCGGGAACACCCGGTGCCGCTGCGCGAGCGAGGTCGCCAGCGGGTGGTCGACCGTGGCGGTGTCGACCCCCACCATGCGTACGCCGCGGTCGATCAGCCATTGGGCCGCGGCCGCGCTGAGGCCGGGGGCATGCGCGAAGTACTCCATGCTGTCGGAGTAGCGGTGGTGCCAGCCGGTGTTGACGATCACGATGTCGCCCGGAAAAACGGCCGGCGCCGCCGCTTCGAGGTCGGCCGGCTCGACGTACTCCCACTCGCCCTTCGGGACGGACAGCACCACGCCGTTGCCGAAGAACGTCTCGAGCGGCAGCTGCCCGACGCCGAGGCCGCGCTGGGCCAGGTGGATCGGCGCGTTCACGTGCGTGCCGTTGTGCATCACGGTGACCAGGTGGCTGGTCAGCACCCCGTGCATGGCATGCGTAGCCACCCGCCGGATGACGATGTCCTTGTATCCGGGATAGACCGGCGTGTAGTGCCCGAACGGGTGGCTGAGCTCGACGAAGGCCAGGCCGGTGCCGGGCTCGCGGACCACCGGTGTCTGGGACATGACCGCAACCTCCTCACTGAGACGTGTTCCACGATGCGGATCGATTAGCCGTATGACGGACGCTACGGAGCCCGAGCGAGGGTGTCAACACCTTGCGAAACCGTTGTGGCGCAACGGTTTTCGGGCACACTAAAGGCACCGGCCGAGCGACCGGTTGACCCCGAAGCCGCGTCAGCCGAAGACGGCGTGCAGCTCCGCCCGTACTTCGAGCAGGGCCTTTGAGATCGTTGCCTTCGCCGTGACGAACCGCTGGGACGGGATCGGGATGGAGATCGCGAACGGCGCCCCGAACGGGTCCTGAGCGGCGATCGCGGCCGCGCAGATGCCCGGAACGTGCTCCTGAAGGTCGTACGCGATCCCGGTCTCGCGGATCTCCCGCAGCTCGGCCAGCAGAGCCGCCCGGGTGGTGATCGTCCGCTCGTTGTAACGCTTGAGCGACTTGGGCAGCACCGCGTCGATCTCTTCATCGTCCATCGCGGCCAGCAACGCCTTCCCCTTGGAGCTGCAGTGCAGCGGGAAGGCCGCGCCCACATCGGCGATCGCCCGCAGCTGGTGCTGGGTCGGGATCAGGTAGAGGACCCGCACCTGATCGCCCTCCAGCACGCTGAGATCGACCGTCTCGCCGGTGACGTCGAAGATCTGCTTCATCAGCGGGTCGACCTGTTGCCGCAGCTCCAGCCGGCTGCTGGTGGCGATCCGGATGAACTCCGGGCCGATCCGCACCCGTCCGGCGGCCGGGGCGCTGACCAGCAACTGCTCGGCCACGAGCGCCCCGACCAGCCGGTGCACCGTCGAGCGCGGCAGGCTGAGCTGGGACGCCAGCTGGGTGAGCGTGAGACCCCAGGGCTCGCCCTCGAGCGCGCGCAGGAGCTGACCCACCCGGGCGATGACTTGCACGCCGCCGGAATCACGTTCCATCGGGGGCATCCTCGAACCTCCTGACCGGCGACGCTGCTGTGGACATTCGCGGAATCATAGGACCCCTTCCGGCGTACGCGGCGGGCCGACCGTGTTGCGCAGCGTGCCGATCCCCGACACGGTCAGCTCCACCACGTCCCCCGGCCGCAGCCAGTTCTGCGTCTCCTGCTCCAGGATGCAGCCGGTGCCGACGGTTCCGGAGCCGAGCACGTCGCCCGGTCTCAGCCGGGTGTTCTCGACCGCCCGCCGCCGCAGCGCCTCCCAGCTGTAGTGCATGGCGGCCAGGTCGCCGTAGGACAGCTCGGCACCGTTCACCGTCGCGGTCATCGCACCCGAGCGGCCGTCGAACTCGTCCACGGTGACCAGCACCGGCCCCATCGAGGTGGCGAAGTCCTTGCCCTTGGCCGGGCCGAGGCCGACGCTGGTCTCGGCCCGCTGCAGGTCACGGGCCGACCAGTCGTTGAGCACGGTGAAGCCGGCGATCCGCTGATCGGCGCCGATCACGGCGGCCACCTCCAGTTCGAAATCGAGCATCGAGGTGCCGGCCGGGTACGGCACCGGCACGTCGGGCCCGCAGACGGCCGACGGGTTGGTGAAGTAGAAGACCGGCGCCTCGTACCAGAACGGCGGGACCGGCTGCCCGCGCCGGGCCCGGGTCGTGGCGACGTGCTGCTCGAAGGCGAAGAAGTCCCGGATCGACGGCGGCTCTGGGATCGGCGCGAGCAGCGTCACCTCGCCCCGGCGATAGCTCTCCGCCACCGGCGCGACGAGCCCGCCGGCCAGGTAGTCGAGCAGGCTAGGGGCGGCCAGCCGGCGGATCTCGTCGCCGTCCAGCAGGCCCGGCACCGGCCGCGGGTCGGCGCCCCGGCGGAACGTGCAGAGCCTCATGCGGGCTCCTTCGGGTACGGCATCACGACCAGCATGGAACACGGCAGGTTGCTCCGGTTGCGCACCGTGCGGGTCTCGCCGCCGGGCACGAAACACGAGTCCAGCCGGGTCAGGATGGCCTCGGCGCCGTCCCCTGCCGCGATCGCGACCTCGCCCTCGAGGACGACGTACACCCGGTCGAGCGCCGAGGCGGACCGCTCGGCGCCGCCGCCGGGCAAAAAGTGCGACAGCCCGACCCAGAAATCCGCCGCCGACCCGACGTCGCGACCCTGCAAGCGCAGCGCCGCCATGTCGAAATGCCCGGGCGCCTCGTAGCGCGGGGCGTCGGCGATCCTGCGTACCTCCACGATGTCTCCTAGTGTGCTCGACGGTCGTACAGCCCGGGCAGGAACGTCTGGAGAAAACCGAACTCCTCGTGTACGTGCCGCAGCCGGCCGGTCGTCACCAGCTCCAGATCGGTGTGCTCGTCGACCCGCAGCCACCACTTGCTGCGCAGCTCGCTGCCGCCCGGCCGGGGCAGCACGACGTGCACGAAATGCCCGCTGGGCGCCGCGGCCGGCCGGTCCCGCTCGTCGAGCGGATGCACCCGGGCCGCCAGCGCGTGGCCCTGGCCGAGGGCCCGCAGCGCCGCCGGGGGAAACGCCTCTCCGGGCTCCAGAAAGGTGATCTCGGTACGCAGCAGCGGACCCGTCCCGCCGTACCGGTGATGGGTCCGGTGGGTCGCGCCGACGTACCCGCCGGGTTGCTTGCCGCGCGTCCAGGCGAAGTCGTGGTGGTCGTGCGGATGGAACCACCGGTACGTCTCGGCGTCCATGGTCGCGAACCACCAGGCGAACATGGCCGGGGTGATGCCCGCCAGCCGGTCGACGGCGCTCACCCGCACGTCGCCCGGGCCCGGCTGCTCGACCCGGTCCGCCCACCGCGCCGCGGTGACCACCTCGGCGGCCTCGTCCGGGGTCATGCCGCGGCCTGCCCGATGTACAGGGAACGCAGTTTCTCGTCGGCGCGGATCGCGGCCGGCCGCCCGGCCAGCGCCACCGAGCCCTTCTCCAGCACCGCCACCCGGTCGGCGAGGGCGAGCCCGCGCTCCACGTTCTGCTCGATCACGATCATCGAGACGCCGTCGGCGTTGATCTCCTGCAGGGCGTTGTACAGCCGGTCCACAGTGATCGGCGCCAGGCCAAGCGAGATCTCGTCGAAGACGACCAGCGCCGGCGCGGACATCAGCGCCCGGCCGATCGCGAGCATCTGCTGCTGCCCGCCGGAGAGCCCGGCGCCCGAGTTGGTGGCGCGCTCGAGCAGGTCGGGAAAGAGGGCGTAGACCTTCTCCAGCCGGCGCAGCCGCTCGGGCTTCGCGGCGCTCCGGCCGCCGAGCAGCAGGTTCTCCGCCACGCTCAGGTCGGCGAAGATCCGCCGCCCCTCCATGCAGTGCGCGATGCCCAGCCGGACCAGCTCGTGCGGCGCCCGGCTGTCCACCCGCTTGCCGTCGAACCAGATCTCGCCGCCGGAGATCCCGAGACTGCCGCTGATCGTGCGGGCCACCGTGGTCTTCCCGGCGCCGTTCGCGCCGAGCAGCGCGACGATCTCGCCCCGGCCGACGGTGAGGTCGACCCCGTCGATCGCGCGGTGGTGCCCGTACCGCGCGGAGACGCCGCGCAGCTCCAACAGGGGCCGCTGGAAAGTGCGCGGTGGGCGGCCCGCCGGGGGTGGGCCGTCCGGGGTGGCGGTGCCGAGATAGACGGCCGCTACCCTCGGGTCGGCAAGCGTGACGTCCGGGGTGCCCTCCAGCAACAGCTGACCGCGGTCGACCACCACCAGCCGGTCGCAGCACCGCCGGATCAGGTCCATCACGTGCTCGACCACCACGATCGCCTCGACCTCGGCCCGCAGCTGGGTGATCAGCTCGATCAGCTCGTTGAGCTCGGTCTCCACCAGCCCGGCGCCGATCTCGTCCAGCAGCAGCACCCGGGGCCGCAGGGCCAGTGCCCGGGCCAGCTCCAGCCGCTTCAACCGCAACAACCCAAGTTCCGAGGCGGGCGTACGGGCCACCGCGGCCAGGCCACACCGGTCCAGGATGGCCAGGCATTCCGGCACCGCCTCGGCCCGCCCCGAGCCATGCCCGAAGCGCCGGGCCACGAGCAGGTTCTCCAGTACGGTCAGCCCCTCGAACGGGCGCGGGACCTGGTGGGTGCGGCCGATCCCGCGCCGGGCCCGCTGGCCGGCGCCCACCTTGGTGACGTCCTCGCCCAGGTAGACCACGGTGCCCTCGCCGAGCAGCGCGCCGGAGAGCAGGCCGATCAGGGTGCTCTTGCCCGCCCCGTTGGGCCCGACGATGCCGAGCACCTCGCCGGAGCGGACCGCCAGGCTGACCCCGTCCACCGCCGGGACTCCGCCGTAGCGTTTGGCGACGTCCCGCACGGCCAGCAGCGGCTCCCCGGCCTCGAGCCGGGCCGCAGCCGGTTCCGCGCCGGCGGCCGCCGGCACCGCTCCCCCACCGGCGGCCGGGCGACGGGCGCGCAAGCCGGCGTAGAGGCGGACGGCCAGGCCGGTGACGCCCGCCGGCGCGAGCCGGATCACCAGGATCAGCACCAGGCCGGTGATGACCAGGTGCAGCTCGGCGTAGCCGCCCAGCGACTGGCTCAGGAAGACGGAGATGCCGGCGCCGACCAGCGGGCCGAGGACGGTGCCGGCGCCACCCACGATCGCCGCGTTGACCGTCTCGATCGTCCAGTTGAAGTTGAACGCCGCGCCGGGCTCGACGTAGCCGATCCGGACTGCCTGCACCCCGCCGACGAGACCCATGATCACGGCGCCGGCGACGAACCCGGCGAGCTTCACCCGGAAGCCGGGCACGCCCATCCGGCCGGCCACGTCCTCGTCGTCCCGGATCGCCCGCAGCCCCAGCCCGAGTTTGGTCCGGCCGGCCCAGAACGTGACGATCGTGGCGGCCAGCGCGATCCCGAACGACATCAGGTAGATGCCGGCGGCGGTGGGCGCCGTGCCGGCCAGGAGCACGCCCTGGTTGCCGCCGAACAGCGAGCTGTTCGACATGAAGATGCTCAGCGCCTGCGCGAGCACCAGCGAGGCGACGGTGAAGTAGAGGCCCCGGAAGCGGAACATCGGCACCGCGACGGCGAGTGCCAGCAGGGCCGCCACCACGGCGGCCGCGACCAGCGAGGTGGCCGGCCCGAAGCCCAGTGCCTCGCTGGTCTTCGCGGTCGCGTAGCTGCCGGCGCCGACGAACGCGCTGACGGCCAGCGAGACCACGCCGCCGTAGCCGGCCAGCAGCGACCAGGCCTGGGCCAGCGCGGCGAGCTGGAAGACCTCGAAACCGATCAGCAGCAGGTAGTCCGAGCCCCACTGCCCCGCGGTGCCGAGCACGAGCACGGCGACGGCCGCGACGCCGAGTGCGATGCGCGTTCTCATGCGAGCCTCCGCCCGAACAGGCCCTGCGGGCGCAGCGACAGGACGATCAGGAAGACGATGAAGCCGACGAGGTCGCGGTAGCCGTCGCCGAAGACCGAGCCGCCGACGCTCTCCACCAGGCCGAGCCCCAGCGCGCCGAGGAAGGTGCCGCGTACGGAGCCCAGCCCGCCGAGCACGACCACCGCGAACCCGCTGAGCAGATAGGTGAGCCCGGACGTCGGTGTGAAGGCGAAGGTGGCGCCGACGAGCACTCCGCCGATCGCGGTGCACGCCGCGGCGATACCGAAGACGAGCAGGTGCACCCGGCGTACGTTGACGCCCAGCGCGGCGGCCGCCTCGGCGTCCTCGGAGCTGGCCCGCACCTCGCGGCCGAAGTTGGTCCGCCGGATCACCTGGTCGAGCAGCACGCACAGGGCGAGCCCGAAGGCGAACGAGACCAGGTACATGATCGGCAGGTGCAGCCCGGCGACCCGCACCGAGCTGGCGGAGTAGGAGGCGGCGAGCGTCTGGCTGTCGCCCGAGAAGACCATGATGAACAGGCTCTGGGCGATCACCGAGAGGCCGAAGGTGGTCAGCATCGCCGGCTCGGGGCCGCGGCCCATCACCGGGGCGAGCAGCAGCCAGAAGATCGGCACCGCGACGGCGAAGACAACCGGCGCCACGATCAGGATGGACAGCAGCGGGTCGAGCCCGAGCGCGC
>Ga0307515_10007353_pt1 | contig 21791 bp, 19 predicted proteins | sample 17_EM_MG_FD_194513 | JGI IMG/M metagenome (GOLD analysis project Ga0307515, IMG submission 194513) | Populus trichocarpa ectomycorrhiza microbial communities from riparian zone in the Pacific Northwest, United States - 17_EM | ecosystem: Host-associated > Plants > Roots > Unclassified | place...
CCGCCGTACCCGACACCCTCATGCCTCAGCTGCGGCACGAGATCGGCTGGCTGCTGCCCATCCACACCGAACATCTCACCCGCCGGGCAGCCATCGACGGTGACCACCCGCTCAGCCCACTGGTCACCACCTGGCTGCTGATCCACCAGCAGATGGCCGACACCGTGGCGACGAAACTGCCCACCGGCACGATCCGCGCCTACCAGCGCAGCCGACGCCCGGCACCCGAGGTCAGGACCGTACGGATCAAACCCCGCACCACCACCCCGGCCGAGGCGGATCAGAGGCGCGGCAGCACGCTGACACGGGCCAAGCCCGACCACCGGTTCTGGGTCTCCGGCCACGAACGCCAACAGGCGTACGGCCCCGGCCGAAGCCTGCGCCGGCCCATCGACATCCAGCCTTTCCTCAAAGGCGAGGAACACCTGCCCATCAAGTTGAGCACCACCGTCCGCGTCCTGCGCGGACGCCCCGACACCGGCAACAGCACACCCGAGTGATCCCGCACGTGGTGGGTGAGGCCCAACCTCACCCACCACGGCGTAGCCGATCCCGTGCATGACGGCGGCTGTCCCGCCGGACAAACGCCGCCCTACCGGTGCGCGCCTCACCGGGCCGACCTGCCCCGGTACGCACAGCGCCGCGCTGCTCTGCGTACTGCCCCGGTGGTCAGCCGACTCGAACACCCCACCAGCAGCGAAACCAGACCCTGGCCAAGGAGCCCTTTTCATGTCCGATGCCGTACTCCAACTACAGATCCGCAGCGACGTCGACCTCGTCGCCGTCGTGCCCTACCTGCTCGGCTTCCAACCCGGCGACGGCAGCATCGTCGTCATGGCCGTCGCCGACAACCTCGTCGTCTTCGGCGCACGCCTGGACCTTCCCGGAACCGACGATCCCACCACGGCGCTGCTCCACATGAGCCACCACATCGCCGACGTCGCCCGCCGAGCCCACCCGGACCCCACCATGGTCATCATCGGCTACGGCCCCGCCACCGACCTCGACCCGGCACTGCACACTGTAGCCGCCGTGTTCGCCATCGACGGACTACCCGTACGCCTACCGCTGCGAGTGACCGACAACCGCATCCACCACCTCGGCTGCACCCACCCCGACTGCCCGGCGGACGGCACACCCTTCGACCCGTGCGCCTCGCCGATCCCGGCCGAGGCAACGTACGCCGGCGTGGTCGCCCTACCCAGCCGGGACGCCAAGGCCGCCCTGCTCAAACCGGACCCCACCGCCACCGGCGAAACGATCCAGCGGGCGATCATCGAGGCAATCACACGCCTCGACATGCAGGGTGACGACCGCGAGGCTGCGGCATCGACCGTTACCGCGGCTCTCCGCCGGTATGCCGACGGCGTCTCGCCCGATGAGACCGAACTGGCCTGGTTTCTGGTCCTGTTGTCGCGTCCATCGATATGGAGTCTGGTCCTTAGCCGCACCGAGGCGAGCCCGCAACACCTCGGATTCTGGATCGAAGTCACCCGCAGAGCACCCGAACCGTTCGTCCCCGCCCCCGCCACGCTGCTCGCCATCACCGCGTGGGGATTCGGCGACGGCATGCTCGCCGAGCTGGCCGCACGCCGCGCGCTGAGGGCCGACCCGGCGAACGAGAACGCCACAGCCGTTCTCTGGGCGGTGAAGTCCGGAATCAGCCCGGCAGAGATCGAACGGTCAATCACCCACCCGGAAACGACAGGAGACCCGGAGGACGGCCATGGCAAGTAGGTCCCGGCCCCTCTGGTATCCGGCCATCGCCATCACCGCCAGTCCCTGGATCCGCCAGGAAGTAGAAAAAGTCGAGCAGCAAGCGGGATGTGACATCGACGTCACGGACTCCCTTCCCGACAGCCGCAGGAACGCTCGCCGCCGCCCGATGATCATCATCGGTGCGGACCTCATCGGACGCGTCCGCAAACCCCTGTACTGCGGCGGCATCGTCGTCGTGGCCACACTCGCCCCCGACGGCCGACGCGCCATCGACCACGCCACCAGGATCAACGCACCCCACATCGTCGCCCTCCCGCACGGACGACAGTGGCTGGCCGAGAAGCTGCTACAGATCATGGATAGCCGGTAGATCGGGACCGCGCTGACCCATCGGCCGCCTCGGCGGAGCGAGCCAAGACGGCTCGCTCCGCCCCCACCAGCAGCCGCAACACCGCAGGAGGTGGGCCTTTTGTGCTTTAAGGGACTCATGGTCGCGGTGATCGAGATCTGGTGTGCCCTACTCTCGGAGAGGTCCGGTCGCCTTATGGCTGGAGCAGGCAGCTTTCGCCCGGGTGCGGCAGGATAGACGAGTGCGGACGGAAGAAGCGACTGATGCTGCCGTAGCAGCAGCCACTGAGCAGGGCCTCTCCGTCAGCGGCGCCCGTGTCCTTCGGGTCGGCGAGAACGGCGTCGTGGTGTTTCCCGGCGCCGGCGCCCTGGCGCGGATCGTCCGAGGCCGGGACGCGGTGGAGCGAGTCGCCGCGGAGCTGCGCACCGCTGATTGGTTGCAGTCGCGGGGCGTACCGATCGCCCGGCCGATGGTGCCGGTCCCGGTCGTCGTCGACCGATTCGTGGTGTCGTTCTGGGAGTACCTGGCCGACGGACGACCGGCTGACCTCGTCACACTCGCCCACTGCTTGCGCAAGCTGCATAGCATTCCCATGCCGGTAGACAACCTGCTTCCCAAGGTCGATCCGTTCAGTGGTTTCGAAGATCGACTGGCCCTCGGCGCCGCCCTCAGGGCGGAGGATCGGGAATTCCTCAGCGAGTTCCGCAGTCGGCTCGCTGACCAGTGGAGTCGGGCCAGTTTCACGCTGGGCCTGGCCGTGGTTCACGGCGATGCGCACATGGACAACCTTCTTCAGAACCCTGAAGGGCGGGTCGCTTTCATCGACCTGGAGACCGTGGCCGTCGGTCCACCGGAGTGGGATCTGACCCTGACCGCGCTCTATCACGAATGCGGGTGGTTCTCGCTCGACCAGTACCGTCAGTTCGCCGACGCCTATGGCTACGACGTGCGAACGGGCTCCGCGTGGCCGATCCTGCGGGGAGTTCGCATGTTGCGGATGACAACCTGGCTCGCACAGTCGGCCGGAGACTATCCCGAACGGGAGCGGCAGTTGCGGCATCGCCTGGCCAGCCTTCGAGATGGGACCGCGCCAGCGGGGTGGACCGGGTTTTAGGCGGAGGTATTGACCAGGGTCGCAATGTCGGTTCGTACCGCCTCGACCCGTTCTTGATCGCCACGACTGGTGACGGCGCGGTCAAGGATTCTGCTGAGGAGCCTAAGGTCATCGGTGACGCGATGTGACTGGAGCTGACCGGCCTCAGCAACGGCGATTTCGGCCGCAGCCAACGCTTCGTCGATGTCCCGGTGACGGGCCTTCAACGATGCGATCCTGATCATCGTGAGCGCTCGCGAACGAACAATATCGGCAGGATGCAGCGCGTAGGCAGCTTCAAGTCGGCTGATGGTGATCTCCGCCTGGATGTGGTCATCGCTCCGAAGGGCCAGGTCGAACAAGCCGTGGCCGGCATCGCCGAGAATCTGGCCCTCATCGGCGTAATAGCCCCACGTTTCGTCATGCAGCCCGTCCGGAGTGCTGGTCGCGAAATGGTGATCGCAAAGCTCCACCGCCTCCCGGCATGCGGCAGTGTTGCCGATCTTGCCGTGTGCGCGGGCTTCGACAATGCCGATGACCGCACGGCCGAGCGGCGGCAAATGTCGCCACCCGAGGCGAGCGAGGCTGGACATCTCCAGCGCCTCGTCCGTTCGGCCTAGATAGGTCAGATGCCGACTCATGGACGTAGCCGTATGGGTACGTTGCTGGACGTCGTCGGCCTCTCCCGCGAGCTGGATTGCCTTCAGGAAGAAGCGCTCCACCAGCTGGGGCGCGTCACCGGCGTCGAAGCACGCCCAACCAGCGAGGTCACCGAGGCGGGCGGCGGAAGCCTGCCAACTGCGCCGTGTGGCGCCAGACATGATCGACGTGCGGGCTGCACGGCAAACCCACTCCAGCTGGCCGCTCATCGCGGCCCGCGCGAGCCCGCCGCCGTACTGATGGTCCCATTGCTCGAACAGGACCGTGCTGCGACGGAGTGCTTCGACATGCGCTTGCTCGATCTTGGGAGGTGCCTCCATCTGCGTTGACCAAGGGCCCGGCAGGTCCAACAGGTCGTCGGGCAGCATCCCGAACCACGCTGCGCCCGCTCGCCGCACCAGGCCGACATCGATCTTGCTGTCGACAGCACCACTGCTGATCTCCTGTAGACGGGCAGCAACGGCCTGTGAGGCGTCGGGGCCCCGCTCGTTCGTGTGTTCGTCGATCGGTGCCGTTCGCGGCCCGCGGACGATGTAGAACCCGAGATCCTGATCGCTCTGCGCGTGCAACACAGCTCGCAACGCCTCGCGTCGTTGCTCACGGGGCCACCGGTATTCGCCGCGCTCCAGCTTCCCGATGTCGTTCTCGTCAAGACTGGTTATGGCGCTATACCTATCCGCCAGGTATGTGTTGACCGCTTCTGCAAGCTCCTGCCGAGACATCGGACGGCCCGAGCCGGAAGGAGATAGGCGCCGTCGGCGCGCCTCCACGAGCAGCCTGTTCGGCGTAGATTTTGCGCGATCCACCATGAATCAACCCCAACCGGAAACAGGGACACCGCACGAGGCGTACAGACGCGGGATCAGATTGTAAGGCTCTGCTGCGGTCCTGAGCCCAGGTCTCCGTCGACGTGGCACGATGGCTTGGTGGATAGTCGGGATGCAGGCGTGGTGGTGTGGGATGTCGATGGCACGCTGATTCCGGCGGATCTTCGCTGGTTGCGGCGTGCTGTCGCCCGGACGTACGGGATCGACGAGTCGGCTGTGACGTTTCCGGAGAAGAAGGTTCACGGCTACACCGACGAGTCGATCGTTGTCGACACCGCTGTCACGTCGGGTATCAACGCGGCGGACGCGGAAGCCGGTGTGCCTCGGTTCGGTGTGGTCTTGGCTGAGGTCATGGATGCCGGCCGCGACGAGCTGGCTCGGGTCCAGCCGCCGTATCCAGGGGTCGTCGAGAGCATCGCCGCGCTGCACCGGCGTGGTTTCGTGCAGACGGTGCTGACCGGGAACCTGCGGCACGCGGCCGAGGTCAAGGTCGCTTCGCTGGGTGTGGGCGACGAGTTGGACCTCGACATCGGCGCGTACGGATCGGATGATCGGGACCGCTTCCAGCTGACGGCGGTCGTGGCGCGTCGCTACCGCGACAAGTACGGCACGCCGCTGCTTCCGGCGCGGACCGTAGTAGTGGGGGACGCGCCGAACGACATCGCCTGTGCCCGGAACGCGGGGTTCCGGGCTGTGGTTGTTGCTCACCGGGCCAGCCGGGAGGAACTGGCTGGCTACGAGCCGGACGCGGTGCTCGACCGATTGGACCCTGACTTGCTTGTGTCGACGATCGCCGGCCTCACGTCGGCTGATTGAGGAGAACCGACCTTCCGTAATTCAGGCTGCGGCGATGCGCTGATCCATTTCGCGTACTGCCGGTTCCTTGTCCCAGGGGCTGAGGCTTTCGCGGGTTCGCTGGGCGCGGGCGATCCCACGAAGGTTGCCGATGCGGCGTAGCTGTTCGTAGGCGTCGCCGAGGGTGGTGCATGCGGCGTCGAGCTGACCGGTGAGTCCGTAAGCGGCGGCGAGATCGACACGGGCGGCGAGGGCGACGTTGAGATTCCCTTCGTCCTCGCCGAGGGCGGCGGCGGCGTTTTCAAGATGTTCGATGGCGACTGTGGGTCCGTCAAGCAGCAGGTAGCAGGTGCCTTCGTAGACCTGGACGCGAGTAGTGTTCCAATCGCTGAACAGTCCAGTCCGGTCGTCGTCGGTGATCGCGGCAGCATGCTGTCGTGCCTGATCGAGGGCGGCCTTGGCCTGACGCGGGAGGCGCAGGGCCGCGTACGCCTGGGCTTGTTCCGCGGCGATTCTCGCTCGCGCTGCCGCCGCCAACTGCGGGCCGGCGGCGCTGGCCTCGTCGAGTAGGCGCAGGCCGGTCATGATGTCGCCGTCGGCGTGAATCAGCGTGGATGCGCCGGAGTGCAGGTTGCTTTCGAAGATCCGGGCGACAGCGGCGAGGCGGACGTCCCCAGACCGGTCGGCGAGCGTGCGGGCGTAGCCGCAGTGGGCGAGAGCCATGGAGTGGTTGCCCTGTGCGCTCCACAGTCGGCTCGCGACGATCGATGCCTCGCCGAGCATGGCGCCGATATCAGCTTTGATCGAGTCGGAGCCTGCCTTGCGGTACAGCGTCAGCAGACAGTCGCGGTGCGCTTCAACGAGACTCAGCAAGGCCGAGGGCGGGACTGCCTGCCGCTGCTGGGCCAGCATGCTGGTCACCAGGGCGAAACTGCTCCACTCGCCGCTTCCCACGCCGCTCCCGTGCAGAAGTTGCTCGGCGGACGGCTCCAGCTGCGCCAGGACGAGTTGGTCGACCGCCGTGGTATCGGATGTGGCGGTTGATGAGCGCCTGATGTAGAAGCCGATCTCATGGTCGGCTGCCACCTGCAGGACCGCGCGGAATGCTTCCCGGCGTCGTCTGCCGGGCCAGCGATTCTCGCCGCGCTCCAGCCGGCCGATGTCTGTCTCGTCCCACTGGTGGACGATCTGGTGGTGCTGCCAGAGGTAGAGGTTGATGGCCTCGGCGAGTTCCTGCCGCGACATCGGCCGCCCTGACCCGGACGGAGACGGCCGCCGACGTCGCGCCTGCATCAGTAGCGAATTGGGCTCCGGCTTGCCTTGGTTCACCGTGGCACCATCCTCCGCACGTCGGAAAGCAGCCGATGGGATTCTTCGGGTGGCTCTGGCCTGGCACAGGGTGGCGCCTTATGCGGCCTACCCCCATGATGGCCTATCTGCCAATGGTCGATTGGCGCGGCAGGTCTCTGGTCCGTGGCTGCTTGAGCCGACCCAGGAGATTGCCGCTCCTCAATTTTCGGCAGTGTCGAAACGCAGGAGCGGGACGTCGTAGAGGTTGGGATCGCGCTCTCGGTGTAGGGCCGGCCGGGAGACTTCGACGAGGTACATCTCGGTGAGGAACTGGACGGTGGCCGAGAGCAGGTGGCTGGTGTGCGCGGTGGCGCTGTGCTCCTTGAGCCCGACGGACACGTGGATGTGCGGCAGGATCCGCTGCTCGGTTTCGTCGTAGGCGATGGTGCCCCCGCCGAGGGCCTCGACATTGCTCAGGTGGACGGCGGACCAGACCGGGGCCTGTGGGTTGTCGAGTTTCGCGCAGGTGCCGACGACCTCGACCAGCGAGAATCCGGCGATGAAGGTGGGGATGATCCCGTGCCGGACGTTGTTTTCGCGGCAGAAATCGGCGAGGGCGGTGAAGAAGTCGTCGCCGTGGTCGAACACGACGACGAAGCTCCGGCCGATGTCGACCTGCTGACTACGCATCCTGAACCTCCGGCTTCGCCGGTGCGCTGTCGGCGCCGGTCGCCCACGGCCATGCCTCGGGGCCGCCGCAGCCGCCGGCTGAGGTGATCGCCGCAGTGACCGTCTTCTGATCGGCTCCAGCGGCAAGCAACGCGTTCAGCAGGATGCGGGCCTTGTACGGGTCGAGGAATCCGGCGGGGATGAGCCCTCGGCTCAGCAGATCCCGTTCCGAGCCGGGGAAGCCGTAGGTCGTGGTCAGCACCGGTCCGGCGCCGGTCCGGCTGGCCAGCACAACCGGAATCCGGTCGGCAAGATCCGCCAGCGTCGGAACGAGATCCTGTGGGACGTGGCCCACGCCGAACCCGGCGATCACCACACCGTCGGCCCGGTCAGCGAGGCCGTCCAGCAGGACGCCGTCGTCGCCGAGGCTGATCGTCAGCAGCACCACGCGGGGGCGCGGCCCGTCGCCTGGCAGCGGGACGACGTGGCGAGAGCCGAGTCGGTTGAGGAGCCGAGGTTGGCCTTCGACCAGGTAGCCGAGCGGCCCGCCGTTCGGGGATTGGAACGTGGACCCTGCTGTCGAGTGGGTTTTGCGGACGCGCCGGGCGGCGTGGATCTCGTCGGCGAACACGACCAGACAGCCCAGGCCGCGGGCGGTCTGGCTGGCGGCGGTCTGGACGGCGGCGAGCAGGTTCGCCGGTCCATCGGCCCCGGCCAGGGTCGGGTTGCGCATTGCGCCGGTGACCACGACCGGTTCCGGCCCGGGGTGGTGCAGGTCGAGCAGGTAGGCGGTCTCCTCGATGGTGTCGGTGCCCTGCACCACGACTACGCCGTCGACACCATCGGCGAGGTGCTGGCGAACCAGCCGGGACAGCGCCGTGACGTCCGCCAGGGACAGCGACGCCCCCGGTAGTCGCCGGAAGTCGACTGTCTCGACAGCGACGTCGAGGTCCGCAAGTCCCGGAACTGCCGCCAGCAGGTCATGTGCTGCAAGAGCGGGTACGACACCGCCATTCGCTGCGGCGGTCATCGTGATCGTGCCGCCCAGGCTGACCACCAGGACTCGGCGTGGCTTGGGCATCTCAACACCCACAGTGGCTGTCCTCCACCTCAAGGAACGGATAATCGGAGCCTATCGGCTGATCATGCCGACTTCGCCCACGTACTGGCAGGCACGGTCAACGCCTGCGACAGAAAGTAGTCGGCTTCGGGGCGCGGCAAATCCGCTGCATCCGTGCTCGCCCAGCTGTCGGCAGCGCTTGACCAGCCACGCCCAGTCCAGTTCCAGGTAGTCGGCCAGCATCCGGATTCGACGGCCGGCGGACGGGCCTGTGATGGCGGAGTGCGCTCCGGTGTAAGCGGCGATCTCGCCGTAGTCCCGTACGGAAGGGCGGTCGGTGGTCACACCGACCTGCCAGATCCCGTCGGCACCGACCCAGTTCGCCACGATGGCCTCGTGGCCCCGGTCGAGAACGAAGCCCTCGACCGCCGAGTACTCCGTCTCAGTACAGACGTTGACCTGGATGCCGAACGACTCCATCAGGGCGGCACTGAGAAGGAGCAGGATGCGTTCACCGGGCGGCGAGGCCGCGACCGCGTCCGGCGGGATGCAGAACGCGCGGGTCATCGGTCCGCCGGCGAACCGCTCGGCTATCGACCGTAGATAGTCGTACTTGTGCCTGAACAGCAGCCAGGTACTGGCCTCTTCGCCGCGCTGCTCGCGTGTCCAGAACTCCGGGATGCCGGCGAGGCCGTCGAGGTGGCGAAGGATGTGGTGAGCGCAGAAGTAGCTGCCTATCCACATCTGGGACACCGCGGTCAACTCCGAGGCGAGATCTCGCCCAAGCGACGAACTCGGCATTGACTCGTAGGGCAGGAGATCCTGCTGAAGATCATGAAGCAGCGAGTCGTCATTGAGTAGTGGCTCGTCCAGGTTGACCACTGCCCAGAGAATCCCGACTGTCACGTCATCCAGAACGTATGCGGGCGGGATCAGCAGGCGTGATCCAGGACCGGCCTTCGCCAGGCGTCGACGAGCCTGCCGGGTGTCAAGGCCGTAGCCCGTAGCGCCGCCGTCATCCGCAATGGCTCCGACCACCAGGCCCCGTCGGGCTCGGGTGAGAAATCGGCTCGCCGCGAAGTCGGCCGGGACCGCCGCCAAAATCCGTCCGTCATCGACGGCGGGGTAGGTTCGGGTGTCTATCGACTCTCCATCGAAGAACTGCCCACCGCTCGACCGCAGCACATTCTCCATGGCCGGGGGTGATCCAGGCCCCCGCTGGGTCAGCGCTGTGCTGGTCATCAAGGGCGGCAGCAGCGGAACTTGGGCGGCCGAGACGGCCGTATCCAAAGAGCGGTTGCGTCTGGCTCGGAAGAAGCCTAGTTCTGCGTCGGTCGTCGCGCCGAGGACGGCTCGGAAGCCTTCCCTGCGGGTCCGGCCAGGCCAGCGAATCTCACCGCGTTCGAGCTTGCCGATGTCGGTTTCGTCCAGCCGATCGTCGCGTTCGTATCTGGACCACTGCCAGGCGTTGACTGCCTCCGCCAGTTCCTGCCGCGACATGGGGCGGCCGGAGCCAGTTGGGGACTTCGTACGGCCCCGAGCATCGATCAGTTTGGTGTTGGGGCTACTTCCGTCGTCCACAACGTCTCACCTTTCGACGAGATGACGCATCAACTCTCCGGCCTGCGGGGACCGTCAGCGCTCGAACTCTCCGGATTGGACTCCCTCGATAAATGCGGTCCACTCGCCCCGGTTGAACTCGAGGACGGGGCCCTTGCGGTTCTTGCTATCGCGCAGGCCGACCGTCCCGTCATCGGCGAAGGCAACCTCGACGCAGTTGCTGGCGCCATCGCTGTAGCTGCTCTTGAACCAGTTCGCGAACTTGCTGAGACTCATGGTCGGCTCCCTGCATGGTCGGACAAATCCTCGGCCGCTGCGGCGAGGAGATCAAGGCTGCTGGTGGGGTCCAGCGCCGCCTGTTGAAGGCGCTGATACAGGTCGACGTAGTGGCCTGTCTGGGCCGGTGCCGTGAGGACCAGATCCTCGCCGTCGGTGTCGACGGCGACAACGGTCGGATCCTTCGGGTCCGGGAAGCGATATGTGAAGAAGGCCGACTTGGGCACGACGTACCCAGGCAAGGCGGCCGGCAGCGGCAGGACTCGGATGGTGACCTTCCGCCGCTCACGTCCCATCCGAGCGAGGTGAAGAAGCTGGGCTCTGGTCACACCAGGCGGTGCCGCAGGTCGGCGTATCGCAAGCTCATCGATGATGACCTCGTAGCTGGGCCCGTCCGCTCGATCGAGGATGCGTTGCCGGACAGCGCGGGCTTCCAATGCGCGGGTCGGATCGAACGCCTCGGGCCGGATGCCGCGATTGGCGCGAGCGCGAACCTCGGTGAACTCCGGAATCTGGAGTAGGCCGGGCAGCAGCGTCAGGTGGTACTCGGCGATCGAGCGGGCGCCAGCTTCCAAGTCGGCGTACAGAGCCTGCTGCGGTCCCATCTCGTCGCGGAACTTCTCCCACCAGCCACGTTCCCGGGCGTCCCTGGCTATGGACATGATTTGTTCCCGGCGGCGTTCGCCGACTCGGAGGACGTCAAGGATGCGGGCGATCTCGTCGTCAGCCGGACGGACGTGCCCGTTCTGGAGCTGGCTGATGCGTTGCCGTGACATTCGGACGGCCGCGGCAAGCCGGACCGTCGAGTAGCCGTGTTCCTCGCGCAATTGGATCAGCTCAGCTGCGAGGCGACGCCGTCGAACATAGGGGCTGACCATCGAGGATTCCTCCGGCGCGGACTGAGCAACGTGAACAACACCGCGACTGTCGGGGCCGTGCGGCATCGTCCGGTGTGGCCAGAGCGTAACCCCGGATTTCCGCGTAGGAGCGCTAAGCGGGTCTGCCCCATGCTGTAAACGAGCAGCTCAGGGGCCGTTCTCCCGGTAACTCTCCTACTAAAACTCCCGGTAATTCGGGGTTCCGAGTCTGTCGACTGTCGGTGATCGTAGGCACACCACACGCGACATATCGATGGCTTGTTGAGTGAGTAGTCGCCGGACTGTCGCAGCACCGCAAACCAAGATCCGGTTGCCACCGAGGAGGACGTGATGACTGCCAGCGGGTCACCGGCACCGACCGCATGTCGTATCGGTGCCGTAGTACCCGACGTCGACCCGGCTGGCGATGACATGCCCCAGCGCTTCGGCAATGACGGCCCGCACGTTGCGGTAGTCAGCCGGTGCGCAACGGCAGGGGTCGCGTTCTCCACTCCTGTCCGGTCACAGCCTTCCCCCGAGCGCGATGGCCGGACCCGGCCGCGCGGTTGGTCCGCCACTTCACGGCGCGATCAGCCGCGCGGCCGTGAACCTCGGGTGCCTCATCGGTACGCACTGGCGCCGGCAGCGAAGGAGTCGACTGTGCGCGCGACCAATGACGAGATTATGCGGCGAGCCGGGTCGACCGGGTCGTATCCGCTGTGTGGCCTGCTCTTCTGCCGCTGTGGTGCCCGGTTTTGTCGCTCGAGTTCGCCGGCGTCGAAGCGTGAGTACCTGTCGGTATGCGGATGCCGCCTCCGGCCGCTCGACGCGGACAACATCGAGCGGCTCGTGCGTGCGGAGGCGGTTTCCCGCGCTCCTGGCTCGGCGACGCTGGGCGGGTCGATGAAACCGCCCGAGGCGCTGTTCCACCTGTATTCCCGGATCGAGGTCGGCGGGACGGTCGACGACGTGCGATTCGTCCGCCGTGTGTAGGCCGCGCCCGCCGTCGCTGCCAGCGGAGCGCGGCGGCGGGTAGCGCGGCCCACCTGGTGTGACTCGCCCCCTTACCCCTGGAACCTGCGTTCGCCGTCTCTCCCGAGGGCGGACTCGAACCCCCCATACAGAGTCAATGAAGGGACATCTCCGGTGTCGTATCCGGTCGAGGAGTTACAGCGGTTCGGCTATCAGCAGGAGTTGCGGCGAGCGCTGCGGTTCCGTGACCTGCTTGCCTACGGCCTCATCTTTATGGTGCCGATTGCGCCGATGGCGATCTTCGGGGCGGTGTTCTCCGCGTCCGGCGGCATGGTGGTCGGGGCCTATGCGATCGGTGTGGTCGCGCTGGTTTTCACCGCGTTCTCGTACGCGCAGATGGTGAAGGCGTTCCCGCTGTCCGGGTCGGTCTACAACTATGTGGGCCGGGGGATCGGCGCCCCGGTCGGGTTCGTGGCCGGGTGGGCGATCATGCTCGACTACATCCTGGTGCCCTCGCTGCTATACCTGGTCGCCGCAGTTGCGATGAACGCGACCCTGCCTGCGATCCCGGTTTGGCTCTGGCTGATCGGCTTCGTCGCGGCGAACACGATCGTGAACTCGATGGGTATCCGGATGACCGCGCGGTTCACCTGGATCATGCTCATCGGCGAACTGGTCGTTCTGTTCATCTTCCTGGGCTTCGGCGTGTGGGCAATCCTCACCGGGATCGGCCGGTGGACCTGGGAGCCGCTGTACAACCCGAACACGTTCGGCTGGTCGCTACTGCTCGGCGCGACCTCGGTGGCGGTGCTCTCGTTCCTGGGCTTCGACGGCATCGCGATGCTCGCCGAGGAAGCCAGGGGCGGCTCGAAAGCGATCGGCCGGGCGATGGCCGGGGCCTTGTTCGTCGCCGGCCTACTGTTCATCGCCCAAACGTGGGTGGCGGCGATCCTGACCCCCGACCCGCAGGCGCTGATCACCAACGGTGATCCTTCGGGGACGGCGTTCTACACAGCCGCCGAGGTGGCGTCCGGACCATGGCTGGCCACCGTGTGCGCGGTCGCGACTGCCATCGCCTGGGGCCTACCGGACTCGATGGTCGCGCAGGTCGCGATCTCCCGGCTGCTGTACGCGATGGCCCGCGACAAGCAACTCCCGGCGTTTCTGGCGAAGGTGTCCCGCAAGCGCAACGTGCCGCGCAACGCGATCTGGCTCGTCGCCGCGGTCTCGCTCGCGCTCGGCCTCTACATGAACCAGCGCGGCGACGGGATCGCCCTGCTGTCGAGTCTGATCAACTTCGGGGCGTTGACCGCGTTCCTGCTGCTGCACCTGTCGGTGATCGTCTACCACGTCATCCGGAAGCGCAGCCGCAACCTGGTCGCCCATCTGCTGATGCCGCTGGTCGGGGCGACGATCCTCGGGTTCGTGGTCTGGAACGCGAACGTCGCCGCCCAGCGCCTCGGGTTTGTGTGGATCGGCCTCGGCGTCCTGGTGCTCATCGGTCTGTACCTGGCCGGGCGTCGACCGGAGCTATCCGGCTTCGCGCCCGTGTCACAGCCGGCGACCCCGGCACGTCAGGAGGTGTGACGCTCATGGAAGGAAACACGTACACCCCGACGGCAAAAGACCTGGCCTACACATTCGGCGGAGTCCCTCCGGTGGCCAGCCTACGCTCCGGCGACGTACTGACGCTGTTCACCGAGGACTGCTTCGGCGGCGCCGTCACCACCGTCGCCGACCTCCCGAGCCAGGTCTGCACGTTTCCGTACCTGAACCCGGTCACCGGGCCGTTCTTCATCGAGGACGCCGAGCCCGGGGATACCCTCGCCGTCCATTTCCTGTCGATCGTGCCTGCCCGAAAGACCGGGGTCTCAAGCACGTTCCCGCACTTCGGGGCGCTCACGTCCACTTTCCACACTGCCACCCTGCAACCGCCGTTGGAGGAGCGGGTCTGGCTCTACGACATCGACGCCGAGGCCGGGCTGGTGCGCTACCGCGCCCGCAACTCAGACTTCACAGCGGACCTGCCGCTGGACGCGATGCACGGCACTGTCGGTGTCGCCCCGGCCGCCTTCGAAGCCCGCAGCACCATTACCTGCGACGCCCACGGCGGGAACATGGACACCCCGGAGCTACGCGCTGGCACCACCCTTTACCTCGGCGTCAACATGCACGGAGCGATGCTCGGCCTCGGCGACGGACACGCCCGCCAAGGACAAGGAGAGTCCAGCGGGGTCGCGGTCGAGGTCGCCATGACGACCACCATCGCCATCGAAGTGATCAAAGGCGTGCCGACGCTGTGGCCGCGGATCGAGTCCGATAACGCGATCATGTCCGTCGGCTGTGCCCGCCCTCTCGAAGACGCGTTCCGGATCAGCCAACACGATCTGGTCGGCTGGACCGCCCAACTGACCGGCCTCGACACCCTCGACGCATACCAGCTCGTCGCGCAGGCCGGCACCGCACCGGTCGGCAACGTCGTAGATCCGAACTACACCATGCTCGCCAGCCTTCCCAAACACATTCTCCGAGGCGCTGATCTCTACGGCGGCACCCACGAGCGGCTACGCGCCACGCCGCACCCCGATGCCGCCGGGACCGGCGCGCCATGACCATGTTCGCGACTGCTGACAAGGCCAACCCCGTGCCTACGACCTTCCGACTCGACCCACGCGGCGTCCTGCCTCTGCACGCTGAGCTGTATCTACTCGCCCACGACGATGACACTGGCAATCTGCTGATCAACCAGCAGTCCCTCGAACTCGGTCTGGCCGGCGCACTGCTGCTGGAACTGGCGTTCAAGGAGTACGTCGCGGTCGGCTATCACTACGACGACTTCCGCCGTCAATGGCAACGCCAGCCCGGCCGGTTGACGCTCTGTCAGACCGGCCCCACCTCCAACACGCTGTGGGATGCCGCGCTGACCACCGTCGAGCAGGTCATTCGCACCCATCGGGACGACGATCAGCTACGCGCCGTCCTCCGGTCCTTCGCCGCCGCTGACCTGTACGAGCGGGTCCGGGCCGCACTGGTCACCGTTGGACTGCTTCAACGAACCACGCGGCGCCGACTGGCCGGACTGGTCAAGACCGAAACCCATCTACCCGTGCACTACGGCTTCGCCGTACGGGCGCGCGCTCACATCCGTGACGCTGTCGCCCATTACGCCGAGACCGCCCGCTACCGGCCCACCCCGCCCGGCGATGAATGCGCCGCCCTGTGCGGCCTGGTCGCAGCACTGGAGCTGGCCGACTTCCTGTACGACGCCATGCCCGTCCGCGATCTGAACCCGTGGCTCGAACACGTTGCCGACAACCATGACAACCAGGCCGTCAGCGCCGTAGTACGCGCCGTCGACGCAGGCCGCGGTGACCTGGCCGTGGCCGCCATGCACTGACGTCCACACGCCGCAGCCCGTAACACCCGTTGCTCAGAACCGCTGGATATCTCCACCGGAAACGGCACCAACGAGATCGTAGGAAGAACCAGATGACGATGCGAGAGTCCAGCGCTCTGGCCAACGGCGGCACGCCGCAGACGGCGTTAGACACCTCGCGACCTCATCCTGCCAGGAGATACGACTATTGGCTTGGGGGGAAAGACAACTTCGCCGCCGACCGCGAATCCGCCGATCGGATCGCCAGGGCATTTCCGCAGATCCGCACAGCGGCGCAGGAGAACCGCAGATTTCTGCGCCGAGCCGTCGCCTTTCTGTCCGCCGAAGCCAGGGTAAAACAGTTTCTTGACATCGGCACTGGTCTTCCTGCGTCGCCCAACGTTCACGAAGTCACCCAGAAGATAGTTCCAGCGTCTCGGGTTGTCTACGTGGACAACGACCCCATGGTAGTAAGCCACGCCCGGGGGTTGATGACCAGTTCACCGCAGGGCACCACCACCTGCATACAAGCGGATCTGCGCGCACCCGACACGATCCTCGCCGACCCCGCCGTTCGAGCAACCATCGATCTGACCGAACCGGTGGGGCTGCTACTCATCGCCATTCTGCACTTCCTCGACGACAACGAGAACCCATACGACCTAGTAGCTCGGCTCGTTGCTGCTCTGCCCAGCGGCAGCTACATCGCCTTGTCACACGCCACCTTGGACCCGCTTCCCGAAGATGTCATCGAGCAACTGACCGCGCTCACCGGCAACGGCGGAGACCAAGGCACTTTCCGGCCACGTACGCGAGCTGACGTTGCGCGCTTCGTTGACGGACTGGACCTGATAGATCCCGGCGTAGTTCCAATCGTGCGATGGCGCCCCGAGAGATCGCCACAAGCCGCTGCTTCGGTGGCGGACACCGCAATGTACGGAGCGATAGCTCGGATTATTTGACCACGCAGTCAACTCAGGGAGGGGAATGGTGCCACGAAAAGCGAAAATGAATTGTCCTGCAAGCATCGCGTCGCCTGGACCAAGGATCGTCCTCCCGGCGCCAGAAAACATGCCCGCTGGGATCTACGAAGAAATCGGCCGGTTCGCGACTAGATGAGGAGCAGCGATGGTGCCCGTAACACGCAACTTCCGACCGCTCGGCAACCCGGTAGCTGACATCCGAACCATCGAACGGCTCGCCATGGAGCATCGGGTGCCCATTGAGGACGTGCTACTGATCGCCATCAACCTGTACGGAATCTCATCAGATCAGGATCGGCACCGGGCGAGGGTCGCGGTGCGGCTCGTCAGTGAGCCCAGCGTCGCCTGGCAGGTCATCGTGCCGCTCAACGCTGCGGAGTCACCGTTCGAGCTGTCCGGCGAAGACCTGGTCATCCAGGGCCGGCTGATCGGGCACGTCGAGCGCATCGATGCCGACGAGGCGGTGGGAGGCTATTTCCGTGACGGTGGGCGGGCGGCCACGCTCAACCCGAACGCACGCAGTCGTTGTACGGGTTGCGCTTTCTGCCCCAACACGCTCGAAGCCGCAGCTGATCCGCGCCTGGCCGAGGACAGAGCCCTTGACGAACTGCTCTCGGCGCTTGTTGAGCAGCATCCCCGACGAAGCCTCGCCGAGCTGGCAGAGGTGACGGTATCCACCGGCTGCTTCGAGCGGGAGCAGGCAGCTGTCGAGCACCTGGTCGCGCTGCGGGCAGCCTGCTCTCGCCATCGGATCACGGCCCGGATCGGATTCCTCACCTCGGTCATCCGCAGCGGCGAGGCATTCGAGCGGATCGCCGCAGATGTTGCGCCGTTCGTCCTACGGCTGACCGCCGAGTGCTTCACCCGACGCGACCTGATGCTGAAGGCGAGCAAAGCCACCCTGCTCGTGGAGCAGATGCCGGATCTGTTGGCGCTGGCCCGCCGCGCCGGCCTTGATACTTCCTACACCTACATCGTCGGACTGGATTCGCTGCCGACAATGACGGAGGGCATCGACGCTCTTGCGCCGCACATCACCGAGTTCCCGAACTTCCAGGTGTACCAGGCCCACAACTCGATCATGGCGGGCCTGCGGGCACCGGCCGCCGATGACCTCGCCTTCTACCTGGAGGCTCGCCGAGCCATCGAGGCGAGTGTCGGACCGACCGGCCTGCGCCCCGTAGCTTGGGAGTGCTACCGGCCCTTGTGGTATTTCACGTTCGGCGACGAGCCGCTGATCACCAACACCGCCGCTGGTAGCGCGAGATGAGGGATGCCGCCCGGTTCGCGGACGCCCTGTGGCGCGCCGTCACCTACGTGAGCGTTGCTCAGCTTCATCTGAACTCCAACCCGTTGTCGCCGGACCTCCTGGTACCTGAGCAGGTCAAGCCCCATCCTGCTGGCCACTGGGGAACGGTTCCCGGGACTGCCTTCGCGCTGAGCCATGCCGCCATCAGCTCGCTCGGCGGTTCCGTCGAGATCATGCCCATTCTCGGTGCAGGCCACGCGGGTGTCGTCCAGATCGCGATGGCCTGGCTGACCGGAGAACTGGCCGCCATCCGGCCCCAGTTCTCACCGGACGCCGATGGCCTCAGCCGGTTGGTGCGCTCCTTCCCCGACGTCGGCGGACTCGGCGCCGAGGTGTCGCCGCTGTTGCCGGCCGGGTCCTATCTCGGCGGTCAGCTTGGAGGCGCACTCGCGTTCGCGCAGGGCATGGCGCTCGACATTCCGGACCGGGTGGTGATGCCGATTCTGGGCGACGGGGAATGCGAGACGCCGACGACCGCAGCCTCCTGGCTGGCCGCGCAGGCATTGCCCGGACCGTGCCCCGTCCTGCCCTTGGTGCACGTAAACGGCTATCGGATGGGCGGGAGGTCGCAACTCGGCCGTATGGACGATGCCGGTCTGTGCGCATACGCGGACGCGTTCGGATGGAAACCTGCCGTGGTGAGAGTCGACGCGGCCGGCCACGACGAGCACCAAGAGTTTCATCGCGTACTCCAGGCCGCCGCGGCAGCCACCGCCGCGGGTACACGCACGGTGATCTTCCTGCGATGCGTCAAGGGATGGAGCGGGCCGACAGAAGTATCCGGACGTCCCGTCCTGAACTCACCGAATGCCCACAAGACGCCCATCACCGACCCGCGACACCGGCCCGAGCAGTTCGCTGCGCTTACCGCTTGGCTGTCCTCGTACCGGCCCGCTGAACTGTTCAACACGGACGGCACGCCAAGGGAAATGCTGGCCGACGCCCTCAACCTGATCCGGCGTGACACCCCACCTCGCGTCGTGCGCCCCCGTGTATCGAGAGCCAGGTCGGTAAGCCTTCAGGACGGCCGCAGCTTCTCCGAGGCGGTGACCACGGTCCTGCGGCGGCATGCTGCCACCGGTGATCTCCGCGTATTCAGTCCCGACGAGATGGGATCCAACCGGCTCGGTGAACTCGTTGACGAACCATGGGTCAGCGAAATCCTCGCCGAAGAGGTTCTCCTGGGCTGGCTGGCCGGCTGGACCGCCACGGGCCGACGCGGTCTACTCATCTCCTACGAAGCGTTCGCGCCCCTGCTGACGACCGGGCTCGTCCAACTACTCAAACAGCGCCGCCTCATCAACGGATCATCGCCCAGCCGACCGAGCCTGAACCTGCTGTTGACCTCGTACGGCTGGAACAACGTCTACACCCACGGCGACCCCTCCTTGATCACCGCACTGCTCGCAACCGGTGACCCGGCGGTGCGGGTGCTGACGCCCGCCGACCCCGGCAGGCTGGCCGCGGCCGTCGACGACGCACTCTGCTCGACCGGAAAGCTGAATGTCATCCTCGCGGGTAAACACACCGTTACGAATCGACCGATGGAGACTATCGACGAAGAACTCGAGCGTGGCCTCGCCGTCTGGCCACACCTGAGCGACCTCGACGAACCCGATCTGACCCTGGTGATAGTCGGCGATCTGCCAGCCGCCGTGATCAGCAAGGCTGTTCCGGAGATACGCCGCCGTAACGGGACACGCGTTCGCGTCGTGGCCGTGCACGACCTGACGGTCCTCGGCCAACCCAGCAGATGGCCGGCGGGCCTGTCGACCGAGGAGGTCGATCGCTACTTCGGCTCCGGTACGCCGCTACTGATCGTCACGCTCGGCCACCCGGCCGCCGTCTGGGGACTGATCGAGAATCGGCTCCGGCGACCGGTCGAGGTTATCGGATGGCACGAGCCTGAGCGGCCGATGAGCCAGCGAGAGATGGCCGAGACGATGGGGATGGACGTCGCCGGTGTGTGCGCTGCGGCAGACCGCCTCCAGGCGGTGCGGACATGAACGACTTGACCATCGACAAGGTCGAGATCATCGACTGCACAGATCTGGTGGGGCCCGGAGACGACGGCTACCTCGTCGCTGTTCACGCTGCCGGTCAGATCGGCTGGTACGGACCGGTCAGCGTAGCCGCCGCCACCGCGCTCGACGGCAGCCTGGCGGCCTCGGCTATCGGCACGGACGTCACCGATCACTCGGGCCTGTTGTCCGCGCTCCACGGAGCTTCCGCGAAGTCGGGCGATGCCGTCACGTCCTGGGCCATCGGCGCCCTCGACTGCGCGGTATGGGACGCACATGCACGGATCGAGCAGAGACCCGTCGCAGCCCTGCTTTCCACCGCGGCTCGGAGCCACGTCCCGGCGTACGCGTCCTGGCTCACCTTGGACGTGCAACTTGCTGACGCAGAAACGATCCGGCGGGTGGCCGGCCAGGACTGGCAGTTCACCAAGTGGAGCCTGCGCCGTAGCCGTGGCCTTCCCGTCGCAGACGACGCGAAGCGCATGGCTGGCGTCGTCCACCAAGTCGCCGAGGCAACGGGATCACCTGCCGCTTTCGACGCTCTCTGGACCTGGGACCCGACACTCGCGCTCGGATTCAGCGAACAAGTCGACCACGCGAAGATGATCTGGCTGGAAGAACCTCTCGCGACCTGTGACAGCGCCGGATACAGCGATATCGCGTCAGCATTCCCGTCCCTGGCACTCGGCGAGCGACTTCATCTCGGCGACGACCCGAAAGAGCTGCTGGCGCTGCCCAACCTCGGCGCGCTCACCATCGATGTCGTCGGCTGCGGCGGTCTCACCGTTGCGGCCGGCCTGGTGGCCGAGGCAGCAGCGGCAAATGTGCCGGTGTACCCGCACGGTCGGTCGCTACTTCCGGCGGTGCACCTCGCGGCGGCGTTCCCCGAGGCGATTGCCGCCGTCGAGTACCAGCTGCAATGGGAACCCCACCGACAGCTCCTGTTCACCGACCCGCTCGAATGCGGGGGCGGGCAGGTAGTAGTGCCGAGCGCACCTGGGCTTGGCCCGACCCCACGGAGGCGCTGATGCCCGCAACCGCCCACAGCCTGCCGATCCAGGGATCCATCAGCGACGGCGACGGGACCCCGCAGGTCGTACTCACCGAACGACTCGTCGGATACAACACCTTTCTTACCGGCGTTCTGGACATCGGTCAGCAGCGAATCCCCGTACGAATCATCACCCTCGACGACGTGACCGTCTTGCGCCCTGTGGAGGCAACAGCCCTGGCCGGCGCCGCGGACATGCACTCCGGGGTTCTGCACCTGTCGCATGGGTCACGGCGCCGCACGATTCCTGAAGACCTCGCCTTGGAGGTCTCCCGGCGGCACCGCACGCTCGACCTACTCGACGAGGCAGAGTTGCGCTACGCCCTGACGTTCCTGGAAGAAGCCACCACCGCAACGATCCGCCAAGCCCGCATTGCCGTCATCGCGGACGCCGTCGCGTCAGTGGACAGCCCTGCCGCCGAAGAACCTGAAAGCAAAGACGGCGATCATTCGGCCAATGCACCAGCGCTCGTCACGGTGGACGTCGGCGGCACGATCGGCACCACGGATAGTCCCGGAATCACGGCCGCCCTGGTCGCCGCGTCGCCGCTGGCACGCCGCGACGCCGTGCGGCTGCTGCGCGAACGACTGCACACGGCACCCGCCATCACCGATCGGGTAGTCGAAGAGGTGTGCCGGACACTACGGATCCCGGTCACGGCGTTTCCGCGCCACGCGACCGCCACGCCGCTACGTCTGTTCACGTTCGCGGCTGCCGCACTCGAACAGATCAGCGTCCTGCTGCCGGTAGTGACGCTGTCGAACGTCACGTGTGTGGAGGCGGACCTGCCGCAGTTGAGACAGCTCCTGGCGCCGTGGGTGGACGACCACTTCCCGTCCTGCAGAATCGGGTACGCCAAGCCCGACCCTCGCGCGTTCGAGGCTGTCGCGGCCCAGCGGCGCATCGATACTACGCAGATGGTG
>Ga0307515_10007354_pt1 | contig 21791 bp, 14 predicted proteins | sample 17_EM_MG_FD_194513 | JGI IMG/M metagenome (GOLD analysis project Ga0307515, IMG submission 194513) | Populus trichocarpa ectomycorrhiza microbial communities from riparian zone in the Pacific Northwest, United States - 17_EM | ecosystem: Host-associated > Plants > Roots > Unclassified | place...
GTCGATGTGGCGCTCGGCCGCGTAGGCCAGGATCTCCTCGAAGTCGCGGGTGGTGTAGAACCCGCTGCCCTTGCCGACGAAGTTGACCGTCGCGGTCTCGAAGCCCTGGTAGGCCGGCGCGACCCCGCCGTTGGCGGCGGTCTGCGACCGGGGCTTGCCGGCGATACCGTCGCCGGGCGCCAGGTCGTTGCCGTCGCCCAGCCCGAGGTGGAGCATCGTGTCCTCGGCCAGGTCGTGGCCGCGGCGCGCGCCGAACTCGGTGAGCTCGGGGATGCCGGGGATCTCGAGCCGCCAGCCCTCGTCGTCGGTGAGGTGGAGGTGGAACTTGTTGAGCTTGTAGAACGCCATCAGGTCGAGCAGCTTCTCGACCGTGTCCTTGGACTGGAAGTGGCGAGCCACGTCGAGGTGCATGCCGCGAAACCCGAAGCCGGGCGCATCGGCGATGTGCACCACGGGCAGCGCGACCTCGCTGTGGTGGCCGCCCGAGCGGCCCGCGGCCAGCTCGGCGTCGAGCGGCACGAGCTGGCGGAGCGTCTGGATGCCGTGGAACACGCCGGCCCGGTCGCTGCCGCGGATCGCGACGCCGCGATCGGTCACGTCGAGCACGTAGGCCTCGGCGTCGCGCCGGCCGTCGCCGTCGATGTCGAGGCTGCCGTCGACGGCGAGCCGGATCGTCGCCGCGCCGTTCCGGCCGGCGGCGTCGGCTTCGCGCCGCGACACCGACGCCGACAGCACGCCGTCGAGCGCCGCGGCCAGGTACGCGGCCTCGCCCGCGAGCTCGCGCGCGTGCTCGATCACGACCCGGTCCCGCAGCGTCAGCTCGCCCCGGCCGCGCTCGACCCGGCGCGGCACCGGCAGCAGGCGATCCGCGAGCGCGAGCGGCTGGCGCGCCGGGTTGTCGGCGTGGCGGACCGCGGCGCTCTCGACCGGCATCACGTCGCCGGCGAACCGCGTGGTCTGCTTCGGATCCGCGGCGTCGATCTCGATCGTCGCCGGCACCGCGCGCGGTGCGCTCCGGTCGCCGTCGAACGCGACGTGGAACGCGGCCGGCGCGTCGGAGCGCAGGACCGCCCAGTTCTCGGCGAGGAAGCTCACCGTGCGCCGGTCCCCCGGGCGGAGCGGCGCGAAGCCCGGCAGCGGCTCGAGCACGAACAGATCGCCGCTCTGCGCGGCGTCGGCCCTGGCGACCTGGAGGCCCTGCCCGGCGAGGTCCTGGACCATCGCGCCGTCGGCCTGGCCGTCGTTCAGGATCCGGCGCACGAAGTTGAAGTAGAGGTGCCAGCCGGCGGGACCGAGCACGCCGGGGCCGCGGTTCTCGATCGTGAGGTGAGAGAGGAAGGCGCCGCCGTCGGCCGAGTGTTCGACCGGCCGCCAGTCCACGGCGAGGCTGGTCGCCCCCGTCCGGCGCAGGTCGGCGGCTTCGTCCGACCCGGCCGGGCTGTCGCTCGCGCAGCCCGACAGCGCCAGGCTGGACGCGAGCGCCGGTAGCACGAACCGCTTGATCGTTGACTCCATCGGTAGCTTCATCGGTAGCTTCGTTGGTAGCTTCGTTGGGCGCTTCATCGGTGGTTCTCCTGTCTTCGGCGTGGCTTCGGCATGGCTTCGGCGGCCTCCGGGCGGACGCATGGCGTCATCGGGCGCACCGGCGCGCCCGGAAGGTCGTTGCGATGCTCTGCGCCGCGGTCGCGAGCGCGGACGCCAGAGCGATGTCAGAGCGAGGTCGGGGCGAGATCAGCGCGAGTCAGGGCGCGAGATCAAAAACACGAGGTGAGCGCGAGCTTGCGATCAGGTCAGGCGCGGGGTTCAGGCTCCGAGCGAGCGATGCGTCCGCATCGCGTCCTGGATCTCGCCGGCCACCTGGTCGGCGAGCGGTCCGATGATGACCTGCGCGAGGCCGGCGGTGAGGCGGAGCACGGCACGCGCGCCGAGCGCCTTGAGCGCCGCCTCGTCGAGCCGGGCGTTGTCGACGAGCGACAGCCGCAGCCGCGTGGCGCAGGCATCGACCTCGATGACGTTGCTGGCGCCGCCGAGCGCGGCCAGGTAGCTCGCGCCGCGGGTCGACGCCGCCGTGACCTGCAGCACCGGGACCGCCTCCACCACCATGCCGATCGCCGGCGCGACGCCCTCGGCCTCGCGGCCCAGGGTCTGGAGGTTGAACCGGGTGATCGCGAACCGGAACATCCAGTAGTACACGGCGAAGTAGGCCGCGCCGACCGGCAGCAGCAGCAGCGGATTGGTCGACTTGTTGAAGTTGAGGACGTAGTCGAACAGCCCGGCGGAGAACCCGAAGCCGAGCTTGACGTCGAGCACGCTCATCACCACCAGCGCGAGCCCGGTCAGCACCGCGTGGATCAGGAACAGCACGGGCGCGAGGAACATGAACGCGAACTCGACCGGCTCGGTCACGCCGGTGAGGAACGACGTCAGCGCCATCGACAGCAGCACGCCGCCGACGATCTTCCGGCTCTTCGAGTGCGCCGAGCGATACATCGCCAGGCACGCGGCCGGCAGGCCGAACATCATGACCGGGAAGAACCCGGCCATGAACCCGCCGGCGCTGGGATCCCCGGCGAAGAACCGGTTCAGATCGCCGGTCGCGCCGTGGTAGTCGCCGAGGATGAACCAGGCGATGTTGTTGATGATGTGATGCAGCCCGGTGACCAGCAGCAGGCGGTTGAGGAAGCCGTAGATGAAGTGGCCGATCTCGCCGGATGCGACCACCGAGCGGCTCACCGTGTCCAGGCCCGCCATCACGTACGGCCAGCCGAGGCCGAAGATCAGCGCCAGGCCGAGACAGGCGAAGCCCGTGACGATCGGGACGAACCGCCGGCCGCCGAAGAACGCCAGGTAGTCGGGGAGCTTGATCTCCTTGAACCGGTTGTACATCGCGCCGGCGATGAGGCCGGACAGGATGCCGACCGGGACGCTGATCCGCGCGACCAGGTGGTCCTTGAACTGCGCGGCCGCCAGGTCCTTGGCCGCGCCGGTGAGCCCGGCGAGCACGTCCGGCGGCACCGTCACCAGCGCCGCGGCGGCCTTGATCGTGACGAAGAACCCGACCGCGCCGGCCAGCCCCGCGGCGCCGTGGCTCTCCTTGGCGAACCCGACCGCGACGCCGACCGCGAACAGGATGCCGAGGTTCGAGAAGATCGCGTCGCCGGCCGCGGCCACGAACGGCACGTCCAGGAGGTCGGGCTGGCCGAGGCGGAGCAGCAGCCCCGCGAGCGGCATGACCGCGATGGGCAGCATCAGCGCGCGGCCCAGCTTCTGGATCCCGGCAAACGAGGTCTTGGTCACGGTCGCCATCGATGTTCTCCGATCCATCGGTGAGGGGCCGCGAGGCCCGGCCAGGTGCTCGCGACCAGCGCGCGCACCGCTTCGCTGCTGTCCTGCTCCAGCGCCCTGGCCGCGACGTCGGCGCAGCGCGCCAGCGGCAAGGTACGCAGCACTGCCTTGATCTCGGGCACCGCCGCCGGCGCGATCGACAGCGCGCGGACACCGAGCCCGATCAGCACCGGCACCGCGATCGGATCCGCCGCCGCGCCGCCGCACACCGACACCGGCCGGCCGTGGGCGCCGGCCCCGGCGACCGTGCTCGCCACCAGGCGCAGGACACCCGGATGAAGGGCATCGAGTCCGGCCGCGACCTCGCGGTTGCCGCGGTCCATGGCGAGCGCGTACTGCGAGAGATCGTTGGTGCCGATCGAGAAGAAGTCGGCGTCGCCGGCCAGCGCCTCGGCGATCAGCGCCGCGGCCGGCACCTCGATCATCGCGCCGAGCTGGACCGCCGCCGAGATCCCGAGCGCGCGCCGCTCGTCGTCGAGCATGGCGCGCACCGCGCGCAGCTCGGCGAGGGCCGCGACCATCGGGATCATGATCCGGCACACGCCCGCGGGCGCGACCCGCAGGATCGCGCGGAGCTGGGTGCGCAGCAGCTCGGGATGGCGCAGCGCCAGCCGGACGCCGCGCAGGCCGAGCGCGGGGTTGTCGTCGCGGCGCTCGGGCAGGTAGGCCAGCGGCTTGTCGCCGCCGGCGTCGAGCGTGCGGATCACCAGCGGCCGGCCCTGCAGCGCGTCGGCGATCTGCTGGTAGCGCGCCGCCTGCTCGTCCTCGTCCGGCGCGCTCCGCCGGTCCAGGAACAGAAACTCGGTCCGCAACAGGCCGCAGCCGTCCGCGCCCAGCGCGAGCGCCGCGCCGGCGTCGCCGACCTGGCCGAGGTTGGCGTGCACCGCGATGTCCACGCCGTCGCTGGTCCGGGCAGGTTGATGCGCGCCGGCCAGCGCGGCCGTGCGGTGCGCGGCGCGGTCGGCGATCGCGCGCTCGGCCGCGGCGCGGGTCGCGGTCGCCGGGAACACGCGGACCTCGCCGCGATCTCCGTCGACGATGATCGGCGCGCCATCCGGGATGCGCAGCGCGGCGTCGCCGATCGCGACCACCGCCGGCACGCCGATCCCGGCGGCGAGGATCGCGACGTGCGACGTCGAACCGCCGCGCGCCGTGCACAGCGCCGCCAGGCGGCCGACTGGCACGGCGGCGAGCTCGGACGGCAGCAGCTCGTCGGCGACCAGGACCGCGCCCGAAGGGAGCTCGGCCGGCACGCGGCCCCGGTCGCCTGCGAGATACGCGAGCGCGCGGCGCTCGAGGTCGCCGAGGTCGGCGGCGCGCTCCGCGAGCCGCGGATTGCCGAGCCCGCGCAGCACCACGGCGAACTCGCGCAGCGCCGCCCGCCACGCCCACGCCGCGCTGCGGCCGGCGGCGAGCTCGCGGCCGGCGGCCTCGGTGAGCTCGGGATCGTCGACCAGCGCGAGGTGAGCGTGAAAGATGTCGGCCGCCGCCGTGTCGCTGCGGGCCGCCGCGCCGGCGATCGTCTGCTCGAGCTCGCGGCGCAGCTCGGCGAGCGCCGCGGCGAGCCGGTCGCGCTCGATTGCCGCCCCGGCTGCCCCGCCGGCCCCGTCGCGCGCCGGCTCCGGTGTGCCGCCGGCATCGGCGAGCCGCACCACCCGACCGGCGGCGAGCCCGGCCGCGGCCGGCGCACCGTCGAGCACGATCTCCTCGCCCGGGCTGAACGGCGCGGCAGCGCCAGGGACCTGCGATGCCCCGGACGCGTGCGAGGCGCCAGCGGCGGGCGGCGCGCCGAACACCCGCGGTGCGCCAGCGGCGTACGGGGCGACAAGAACATGCGATGCGCTCGTGGCAGGCGATCCATCCGCGACCCGCGGCGCGCCGGCGGCGTGCGATGCGCCGAGCACGTGCGAGGTGCCAGAGGGGTGCGGCGCGCGCTCGCCGGGCGCGTCGCGTCCGGGGCGGCCAGCGCCGCCCGCGGTGACCAGCGCCGCCAGCTCGGCCGCCACCGCCTCGGCCTGCGCACCGTGCGCGGTGATCACGAGCTCGTCGCCGAGCCGCGCGTCCAGCGCCATGAGCGACGTCATGCTCTTGCCGTTGGCCGAGCGGTCGCGGCACACGATCGTCACCGCGCCCGCGTGCTGCCGTGCGCGGCCGGCCAGCGCGGCGGCGGGCCGCGCGTGGAGACCGTCCGCGACGGCGAGCCGCACCCGGCGCTCCGCGGTCACCGCCGTCGCCGCGGTCGCGGCGTCCTGGCCGGCGGCCTGGGTCGCAGCCGGCGCGCCGGTCCGCGCGACGGACAGCAGCATGTCCCCGACGGCGACCTCGCGACCCTGCACGCGCTCGATCACCGCGAGGCCCTCGCCGCCGACCAGCAGGACCGGCGTGAGCAGGCTCCGCGCCCGGCGCGCGATTCGATCCAGGTCGAAGCGGATCAGCGGGTCGCCGGTCCGCACGCGCTGGCCGTCGGCGACCAGGACCTGGAAGCCTTCGCCGCGCAGCTCGACGGTGTCGATCCCGATGTGGAGCAGGATCTCGGCGCCACCGTCGGCGCGCAGCGTGCACGCGTGGTGGGCGCGATGCACTGACACCACGGTGCCGTCGCACGGCGCGCAGAGCTCGCTCGACGTCGGATCGATCGCCACGCCGTCGCCGACCAGGCCCTGCGCGAACGCAGGATCCGGGACCTCGTCGAGGCGGGTGACCCAGCCGGCCAGCGGCGCTGCGAGCACGAGCGCGGTCATCGCGGGTTGCCCCGGTCGTTGCCCCGATCGATCCGCGCCAGCGCCACGCGAAGGTTGCCGCCGGTGCTCGCCAGCGCCCCATCGATCTCGTCCGGCGCCATGCCGGCGAGGCCGAGCACGGCGCGCTTGACGTCGCCGTGGCGGGTCAGCGCGTCGGCGGCGAGCGCCGGATCGACCTCGGCGATCGAGGCGACGATCGCGGTCTGGCGCTGGCGAAGCTTGGCGTTCGCGGGCCGGACGTCGATCATCAGGTTGTCGAACACGGCGCCGAGCCCGACCATGACCGCGGTCGAGAACAGGTTCAGGACCAGCTTCTGCGCGGTCCCGGCGGCCAGCCGGGTCGAGCCGGCGATGACCTCGGCGCCGGTCGCCACCACCACCGCGTGCTCGGCGGCGCGCACCAGCGGTGACCCGGCGCGCCCGGCGACGGCGATCGTCATCGCGCCGCGCTGCCGCGCCTCGTCGAGCAGCGCGACGGTGTACGCGCTGGTGCCGCCGGCGGACAGCCCGAGCACCACGTCGGACGGACCGAGCCCGGCGTCGCTGGCGCAGGCGCGGCCGCCGACGGCGTCGTCCTCGGCGGTGGGATCCGGCCCGCGCGTCAGGGCGATCCCACCGGCCACGAACACCACCGTGCGTTGCTCCGGCCAGTCAAATGTCGCGCCGAGATCGGAGGCGTCGAGCGCCGCGATCATCCCCGACGAGCCTGCGCCGGCGTAGACCAGCCGGCCCGTGCCCACCCGCAGCCGCTCGATCGCCGCTTCCACCGCCCGCGCGAGCGCCGGGAGCGCCGGCAGGCAGGCCGCGACCGCGCGCGACTGGCTGTGCCACAGCGCCTCGAGGATGTCGCCGGTGGGCCAGGTGTCGAGACCCTGGATCCGAGGCGCCGGCTCGTCGGAGCCTCGGGGCGTTTCGTCTCCAACTGGTATCATATTGGACTGGTCTACAATACCAATCTGGAACGTGACTTCAAGCAAAAAGCGCAGACTTCCTCCACGACGGCGATCATGCACCTAGCTCCTGAAAATATTGGTAAGCCAGTCCCCGGACTGGCATGCTCGGTGGTGCCTCGCAACACTGCGATTTCGGTTCACCTTGCTGAATTGGTCCTTTATTGGTATTGTCCAGGCGTGCATCCAAGCCCAACGGAGCCGGGACCATGACGATGAGTGATGCGGACCGCTTCGACAAGGACGCACTGTCCAGCGACCTGCCGCTCCCGCTCTACCTCCAGCTGGCGCGCTACGTGCGCAGCATGATCGTCGGCGGCAAGCTCGGCCACCGCGACGCGCTGCCGAGCGAGCGCGAGCTCGCCGAGCGGTTCGCCGTGTCGCGCGTGACCGTGCGCAAGGCGCTGCGCGAGCTCTCGGACGAGGGGCTGCTCGAGCAGATCCAGGGCGCCGGCACGTTCGTCAACCGCGCGCCCCACGTCGAGCAGCGGCTGTCCACGCTGACCAGCTTCTCCGAGGACATGGCGTCGCGCGGTCTGGTGGCCGGATCGGTGTGGCTCCACAAGATGGTCTCGATCGCGACCCCCGAGGAGGCGCTGGCGCTCGGGCTCAGCCCCGGCGCGACCGTGAGCCGGATGCAGCGGCTCCGCACCGCCAACGGCGCACCGATGGCGCTCGAGCTCGCGGCGATCCCGACCATGTTCCTGCCCGAGCCGCAGAGCGTCGAGGGCTCGCTGTACGATGCGCTGCGCCGCCGCGGCTACCCTCCGTACCGCGCACTGCAGCGGCTCACCGCGATCCGGCTGTCGGTCGATCAGGCCGCGCAGCTCGGCGTGTCCGAGGGCGCCGCCGCGCTGTACGTCGAGCGCCGCACCATGCTCGAGAACGGCACGCCGCTCGAGTTCGTGCGCTCGCAGTACCGCGGCGATGCCTACGACTTCATCGTCGAGCTCAGCCTGTCGGGCGGCGGGTTGCACGACGCGTCGATGTGACGCGCCGCTAGAACCACCACTCCGTGCGCGCGCCGAGGAAGTGCGCGACCTTCGTCGGACCCATCGCCTGCAGGTAGGGCGACATCAGCTGATCGACCGCGGCCTGGTTGTACAGGCCCAGCGTGTAGATCAGCCGCAGCTCGGGCCGCGCCCACGGGCTGCGCTCGCCGGTCGGGACGATGGTCGGCGCGATCGACAGCTTCACGGCCGTGCCGGTCGCGCGGCCCTCGTCCTTGCGGGTCTGGAACGTCGCCTCGGTGATCAGGTGCAGCTGATCGGACACGTAGAACGTCGGGCGGGCCCCGAACGAGTAGTCGAACCGGTTGTTCGGCGCCGCGATCGCCGCGTCGGTGCTGCCGCGGCTGTAGTGCAGCGTGCCGTAGCCGTTGATCGACACCAGCTTGTCGACGTTCCACATGAAGTGCTCGACGACCTCGAGCCCGTACGCCCCGCGGTAGGTGCCGTCGGTGCCGGCCGCGCCGAACGTGCTGTAGGTCGAGCCGCCGCTCTCGGCGCCGTTGGCGATCCGGTTGCCGTAGCGCACCGAGGCATCGCTGAAGTCGCCGTCGCCGAGATCGAGGTGGACCTTGACGCCGGCGACCGCGCCGTAGTCCGTCGGGTTCACGCCGGCCGGAGCGTCGCGGTTCGCGTCGCCCGCCTTGGGCACCAGGTGGAGCTCGCCGAGGCCTTGCACGAAGCTGGTCCCCGGACCGACCGGCATCGCGTACTGGGCGATGAACATCGTGCGCTGGCGCTGGACGATCGCGGGCGTCGCCGGCGCCGGCATCCCCGCGTTCAGGTCGGTCGCGAAGAACCCCGAGGGGCCGGTCTGGGTCAGCACCGCGACGTCGAGGCCGCGATACAGCGCGCCGACGCCCTGCCCCGGCAGGCTGTTGAAGTAGAAGTAGTCGCAGATGTGGATGTCGCTCTTGCGGTACAGGTTCGAGCCGAGCCACACCGTGAGCCCGTCGGTGAGCACGTTCTTGGCCTGGATGTAGGCCTGCAGCGGCATGATCTTGATGTCCGAGATGTCGCCGTTCGCGAGGTCGGAGACGATCGCGCCGTTGAGCGAGAAGATCTCGAAGTCGGTCACGAGGTCGACGCTGGTGTCGCTCTCGGTCTTGGCCTTCTTGATGTGGTAGCGGATCCCGGGCTCGAGGTAGTCGCCCTCCTCGAGCCGGCCGCCGATCGCCTTGTGGTCGCCCAGGTTCATGTACTTGCCGGCGACGACCTGGCCGCTCGGCGTCCAGCCGAGGCCCATGCGGCCGTAGTACATGAAGTCGACGTTCTCGCCGGGCAGGTCCGCCGCCGCGCGGCGCGGTGCGATCGCCAGGACGATCGCGAGGGCGGCGAGCGCAGGCGGCCCGCCGCGCCGCAGGGACCGGAGGATCTCGTCCGGCCGACGGGGCCCGTGCCGGCCGGGTCGCCGGGCCATGTCCGCAGTGCCGCATGCCACTTCGTCGTCTAGTGGTATCATATTGGTATTTCGTACAATACCAATCTAAAACGCGACATCAAGAAAAAAACGCAGGATCACGATCGGCAACGATTCCGCTATCTCATCAATGTACGAGCTGAATCTCCGGGCACTGGCCGGGGTGTGCGGCGCGCCTAACGCCGCGATTTCGGCTCGACTTGCCAGAATGGTCCCCTATTGGTATTGTCATGACGTGCAGCGACGAAGAGGCTGGGCGCCCCCGGGGATGAGCGACGCGGCGGGGTCTCACGAGGTCGATCGCCCCGGCGGCGGTCGTCCCGGCGGCGGTCGTCCCGGCGGCGGACGGCCCCGGCAGGTGCGCCGGTGACGGCGGAGCTGCCCGGATCCTCGGCCCTGGCGCGCGAGGCGATGCAGGCGGCGGCGTGCGCTCGCCGCCAGATCGAGCGATGCGCGGCCGGCTTCGCCGAGCTCGGCGAGCGCCTCCGGCGGCGACCGCCGAGGTTCGTGGTGACCTGCGCGCGCGGCAGCTCCGACCACGCCGCCAGCTACGGCAAGTACCTCATCGAGACCGAGCTGGGCCGGCCGGTGGCGTCGGTGGGGCCGAGCATCGCGTCGGTGTATCGCCGGCGCCCGCTCGAGCTCGCCGATGCTCTGTTCGTGACCGTGTCGCAATCGGGCAGGAGCCCGGATCTGATCAAGTTGACCCAGGCGGCCCGCGCCGGCGGCGCGCTCGTGGTCGGCTTCGTCAACGACGAGCGCGCGCCGCTCACCGAGCTCTGCGACGTGGCGCTGCCGCTGTGCGCCGGCACCGAGACCAGCGTGGCCGCGACCAAGTCGTTCCTGCTGTCGGGCCTGGCGTTCCTCCAGCTCGTCGCGCACTGGAGCGGCGACCCGGCGCTGGGCGAGGCGGTGGCGCGGTTCCCCGGCGCGCTCGACGCGGCGGCCCGGCTCGACTGGTGGCCGGCGCTCGCGCCGCTCGCCGGCGCGACCAGCCTGTACGCGCTCGGCCGCGGCACCGGCCTCGGCGCCGCGCTCGAGATCGCGCTCAAGCTCAAGGAGACCTGCCGGCTCCACGCCGAGGCGTTCAGCACCGCCGAGGTGGTGCACGGGCCGCTCGCGCTCGTCGATCGCGGCTTCCCGGTCCTCGTCGTCGGTCAGGATGACGACTCGGCCGCCACCACGCGGGCCCTGATCGCGCGCCTGGTCGAGCTCGGCGCCAGCGTCCGCTCCACGCTCGATGTCGCCGGCGCGGAGCTGTTGCCGACGCCGCCCGACGCGCCGGCGGCGATCGCGCCGCTGTGTCAGGTCCAGAGCTTCTATCTGGCGGTGCACCGGCTCGCGCTCGCGCGCGATCTCGACCCGGACGCCCCGGCGCACCTCCGCAAGGTGACGGAGACGGTGTGATGCGCCGCGTGCTCGCCGGCGCGCGCGTGTTCACCGGCGACCGGATCGTCGACGGGCATGCGATCGTCACCGAGGGCCCGCGCATCACCGCCGTGCTGCCGGTGGCCGACGCGCCGGCCGACCCGCCGCCGCGCCGCCTGCCGGCCGACGCGCTGCTGGTCCCGGGCTTCCTCGATCTCCAGGTCAACGGCGCCGGCGGCGTGCTGTTCAACGACGCGCCGACCCTCGACACCGCGCTCGCCATCGCCGCCGTGGCGCGGCGGACCGGCACCACGGGCGTCCTGCCCACGCTGATGACCGACGACCGGGCCAAGATGCGCCGGGCCTGCGAGGCCACCGCGCTGGCCACCGCGCGACCGAACAGCGGCGTGCTCGGCGTCCACCTCGAGGGGCCGTTCCTCAGCCGCGAGCGGCCGGGCGTGCACCCGCCCGAGCGGATGCGCCGGCCGGACCCCGAGGACATCGAGTTCCTGGTCGCGGCGCGGCGAGCCGGCGACCGCGGGCGCATGCTCCTGACCCTGGCGCCCGAGTGCGTCGATGACGCCGACCTCGCGCGGCTCGCCGCCGCCGGGATCACGCTCGCGGCCGGCCACACCGCGGCGACGGTCGAGCGCACCCGCGAGGCGCTGGCGGCCGGCGTCCGCGGCTTCACCCACCTGTTCAACGCGATGCCGCCGGTGATCAACCGCCAGCCCGGCCCGGTCGTCGCCGCGCTGGCCGACCCGGACGCATGGTGCAGCGTGATCGCCGATGGCGTCCACGTCCACCCCGCGCTGCTCCGGCTGCTCGTCCAGGTCAAGCCGCGCGGCAAGGTCGTCCTGGTGACCGACGCGATGCCGCCCAGCGGGACCGCAGCCACCTCGTTCACCCTCTTCGGCCGCGCGATCCGACGCGACAGCGGGCGCCTGGTCACCGAGGACGGCACGCTCGCCGGCGCCGACATCGACATGGCGGCGTCGGTGCGCAACTGCGTGCAGCTGCTCGAGCTGCCCGTCGAGGAGAGCCTGCGCATGGCCTCGCTCTACCCGGCCTGCTACGTCGGCCTCGACGACGAGCGCGGCCGCGTCGCGCCGGGCTATCGCGCCGATCTCACCCTGCTCGGCCCCGATCTGACCGTGCTCGCCACCTGGGTCGGCGGCGACGAGCAGTGGTACGGCCCAGCCTAGGGCGTGCCGTACGCCGGCAGATCGATCCGCCAGCGCCCGCCGAGCTTGACCAGCTCGAGCCGCGCGCGGCCGGCCGGCGACACGATCTCGACCACGGCATGGTCGCCGTGCTCCTCGAGCACGGTGATGTCGGTCGGGTCCGGAACGCCGTCGGAGCTGCCGATCGAGATCAGGTCCTTGGCGGTGTAGCGCTGCGACGCGCCGACCAGATCAGTGGCGCGGCGGGCCTCGGCCGCGAGCCGATCGCGGGTCGCCGGCGCGAGCAGCTCGAACACGACGTCGCGATCGCCGGTCTTGGCGGCCTGGATCATGTCGCGCACCGCGGCCTCGGGGCCGGGCTGGGTCACGCGGCAGCTGCGCCCGGCGACCGCGGCGGCCAGCGCCATCGCCGCCAGCGCGCTGGCGATCGCGGCCAGCGTCGAGCGCCGCGAGGTCAGCGCGAGCGCCATAGCCCCAGCTTCTTGTGGACCTCGGCCATCGTGCGCTGCGCGATCGCCCGCGCCCTGGCCGCGCCCTGCTCGAGGATCTCGCGCACGCGCTCGGGCGCGGCGATCAGCTCCGCGCGGCGCGCGGCGTAGCCCGCGAAGTGCGCCGTCATGTTGTCGGCGAGCTTCGCCTTGCAGTCGACGCAGCCGATCGCCGCCGTCGTGCAGCCGTGCTGGACCCACGCGAGGTCCTCGGCCGACGACAGCGCGCGGTGCATCGCGGCGACGTTGCAGTCGTCGGGGTTGCCCGGATCCTCGCGCGCCACGCGCTTCTCGTCGGTCACCGCGCGCGCGAGCAGCTTCTTGAGCCCGGGCTGGGCCCCTCCGAACACCGCGAGCGGGATGTGGTTACCGAGCGACTTGCTCATCTTCTTCTTGCCGTCGAGGCCGAGCAGCTTGGGCAGGTTGGTGAGCAGCGGCTCGCACTCGGGGAACACCTTGCCCCAGCGGTGATTGAAGCTGCGCGCGATCCGGCGCGCCAGCTCGATGTGCTGGACCTGATCCTGCCCGACCGGGACGCGCTCGGCCTTGTAGAGCAGGATGTCCGCGGCCTGCAGCACGGGATACTGGAACAGGCCGACGTTGATGTTCTCGGGCTGCGACGCCGACTTGTCCTTGAACTGGGTCATGCGCTCGAGATCGCCGAACCCGGTGACGTTGGTCAGCACCCAGCCGAGCTCGGTGTGCTCGGGCACCATCGACTGGAGGAACACCAGCGAGCGTTCCGGATCGATGCCGAGCGCGATGAGATCGATCACCATCTCGGTGACGCGCCTGGCCATCTCCTTCGCGTCGTAGTCCTGGGTCAGCGCGTGATAATCGACGATGCAGAACACGCAGCGGTACTCGTCTTGCAGCGCAACCCAGTTGCGAACCGCGCCGAGATAGTTGCCAAGGTGGAGCTCCCCCGTCGGCTGGATGCCAGAGAAGACCGTTTTCATCGGCGTTCTGTGTACTTGTGGCAGGAATAACCGTCAACTAGACTGTGACCCGCAGCGTGCTTCACCGTCGGGAAATCGCTGCCCACTGGAGAAAGTCATGCAGATGCGACCCCTCGCTCGGTGGTTCGGAAGCGCAGGACTGGTCCTGGGGCTGACGGCGTGCGTCGTTCGAGACACGGCGCCTGTGAATCCTGGTTACGGGTACGGCTACTCCTACGGCAATGGCGCCCCCGGCTACACCTCCGGCGGCGGTGCCCCCGGCGGCGGAGCCTCGGTCGGCGAGCCCACGCCGTACTACGTCTCGGGCATGCCACCCGAGCCGCTCTACGAGCAGATGACCGCGTCGCCCGGCGACGACTTCGTGTGGATCGACGGCTACTGGCACTGGAACGGCTACGAGTGGGTGTGGGTCAACGGCCGGTGGGAGCGCAACCAGAGCGGCTACGTCTACGTCGAGCCCAATTACGACTACGTCGGCGAGCAGTTCGTCTACACGCCGGGCTACTGGTCGCAGCCCGAGCGCGCGCCGCGGGGCTGGAACGTGCGCGATCACCGCGACGGCCGGCCGACGATCATCGCGCCACCCGCGCCGCCCGCTGGCTATCGCCCGCCGGTCGTCGGCGGCAACGGCGGACGGCCCGGGCGACCGCCGGTGTTCGCGCCGGGCGCGGGGAGCGGACCGATCTACCAGCCGCCGGGCCGCGGTGGCTCCCGGCCGCGCCCGCCGGTGTTCAGTCCGGGCGGCGGACGACCCGACCATCGCCCGCCGCGCGGCGGAGGGCCGGTGATCGAGGGCGGCGCCGGCGGCGCGCCGGTGTCCGGACAGCCGGTGACCGGAGGCGTACGCCACCCACCGCCGCCGATCGCCGGATCCGGTGACCACCCGGCCGCGCAGCCACCGGCGGGCCCCGGCGGCGCGATCTACCAGCCACCCCCCGCCGGCGCTGCCGGTGGCACGATTCACCGCCCGCCTCCCGTCACACCGGGTGGCGGACCGACCTGGCACCCGCCCACCGGCGGTGGCCGGCCGATCTACGTCAACCCGACCGGCCCGTCGCAGCCGCCGCCCGCCGCCCCACCGCCGCCCGCCGCCGGTGGTCCGATCTGGGTCAACCCGACCCCGCCGTCGCGGCCGCCGCCCGCTGCGGCCCCGCCGCCGGCGGCCGGCGGTCCGATCTACGTCCATCCGACCGGCCCGTCGCAGCCGCCGAACTGGCGCCCCGGCCCCGGCGCCGGCGGCCCGGCTCGCCCGTCGGTGCCGCCACCCGCCGCGGCTCCCCCGCCCGCTGCGCCGGGACCGCCGCGCGCGGCGCCACCGCCCCCTGCACCGGCGGCCCCGCCGGCGAGCCGCGACCGTCCTGCGCGCAGCCCGCGCTAGTCACTCGACGCGTAGCGCGCGCTCGAACTCCTCCGGGTTCGAGCTCGCGTAGATCGCGGTCTCCATCGAGACCAGGCCGCTGTTGACCAGCTCGATCAGGTGCTGGTCGAACAGCTGCATCGAGTACAGGTCGCGGCCCTTGCGGATCAGCTCGGCGATGTCGTTCGTCCGCCCCCCGCGCAGGCACTCGCGGATCGTGCGCGTGACCCGCAGGATCTCGACCGCTGGCAGGCGGCGCCGGCCGTCCTTGGCGGGGAGCAGCCGCAGCGAGATGATCGCCTGCAGGCAATCGCCGAGCCGCTCGCGGATCACGTCCATCGCGTCGGTCTCGAACAGCCCGAGGTAGCGCTGCACCGTCGCCACCGCGTCGGGCGTGTGGATCGCGCTCAGCACCAGGTGGCCGGTCTCGGCCGCGCGCAGGCAGGTCGACGCGGTCTCGCGATCGCGGATCTCGCCGACCAGGAGGACGTCGGGGTCCTGGCGCATCGCCGCGTTCATCGCGCTCGAGAAGCTCTCGGTATCGGAGCCGACCTCGCGCTGGATGATCATGCACTTCTGCGGCTCGTGGATGAACTCGATCGGATCCTCGATCGTCACGATGTGGGCGTGGCGGGTCTCGTTGATGTGGCGCAGCATCGCCGCCATCGACGTGGTCTTGCCGTTGCCGGTCGCGCCGGTGATCAGCACCAGGCCGCGCCGCGCATCGGCGATCTCGGCCAGCACCGGCGGCAGGTTGAGCTGATCGAGCGACAGGACCTGGATCGGGATCAGCCGCATCACCACGCCGACCGCGCCGCGCTGGCGGAAGATCGACGCGCGGAACCGGCCGCGCTGAGCCAGCGCGTACGACACGTCGATCTCGGCAAACCTCCGGGCGAAGTCGACCGTCTGGTTGCGATCCTCGAGGATCATCCGCGCGATCGCCTCGGTGTCCTGGGCGGCGAGCGGCGGGACCTTGATCGCGCCGAGCAGCTCGCCGTGCAGCCGGTAGTGCGGCGGATAGCCGACCTCGAAGTGGATGTCCGAGACCCCGCGCTCGATGCCGAACGCGAGCAGCTTGTGGAATGCGTTGCGGTCCATGGCCGTCGATGGCTCGATCCGTCCGGTGTGCGTCAGTTCAGCCCCGGTCTGCCGCCGCCGCCCGCGTCGCCGGAGCCGGCCGCGACCCGCCGCAGGCTGTCGAGCAGCGGCTCGGCCTCGGGGCTCGCTCCGATCTCGTCGTCGGTCAGCGGCCGCCACGCCGTCGGCGGCTGGAGCGCCGCGTCGGGGCGCACCGGGCGCACCGCGGTGCTCGCCGGCCGCGCCAGATCCGGATCGTCGTCGCGCGGCAGCTGGAAGTCGCGGGTGATCTCGTCCTCGGCGCGGCCGAACCCGGCGCGCGCGACCGGCGTGGCCAGCGCGCGCGGCGTCGAGCCGAGCGCGACCGACCGCGGGATGTCGCGATCCTCCTCGTCCTCCTCGTCATCGCTCGCGACCATCGCGGTGTCCGGCGTGGTCAGCGTGACCTTGACCAGCTCGGCGCGGGCCTCATCGCGCAGCACCGGGAAGCCGGCCCCGGGCCGCGCCATGTAGTAGCCCTGGCCGTAGCGCAGCCCGAGGTCGCGGAGCACGACCACGTCCTCGAGGTTCTCGATGCCCTCGGCGATCATCACCGCGTCGATGGTCTCGGCGATGTGGCGCAGCGAGCGCAGCATCTCGCGCTTGACCGTCGAGCGCGCGATGCCGCGGACCAGGACGTCGCTGATCTTGATGAAGTGCGGGCGCAGCGACATCACGGTCTCGAGGTTGGAGTGCCGGGTGCCGACGTCGTCGATCGCGACGCCGAACCCCATCCGGGTGTAGGTCCCGAGCGCGCGCTTGAACGACGCGAAGTTCTCGATCGCGAGCCGCTCGGTGATCTCGAACACGATGTTGGCGGGGGTCAGCCCGGCCGAGGACAGGAGGTTGCCGACCTCGACCTCGATGAACGCGGCGTCGTAGAAGGACATCGGCAACAGGTTCACGAACAGCCGGTGGACCGGCTCGAGGGTCAGCGCGCTGCGCAGCGCGCCGCGGAAGCACGCGCGATCGAGCTCGACGGTGAGATCGACCTCGTCGGCGATCGCGAACAGCGTCGCCGGCGACTCGAGCGCGGTGCCGCGCGGCCCGCGGGTCAGCGCCTCGTAGGCGAAGATGTCGCCGTTGCCCAGGTCGACGATCGGCTGGTAGAACGAGGTCAGCCCGTCGCCCAGGATGATGTCCTGCAGGGTCGAGCGGTCGCGGTGGGCCTTGCGCTCGCGCGCGTTGCGGGTCGCGGCGATCGCGTCGGTGACCAGCCGCGCCGCGATCCGCTCGGGCCGGAGCAGCGAGTTGCCGAGCACGCGCGCCGAGCCCACCGTGATCCGCGGCTGCTCGCGCAGCACCTCGCTGATCCGCGGCGCGAGCTTGTCCTCGACCGTGCGCTCGACGTTGAGCGCGAGGCCCTCGAGGTCGAGCCGCTGGCCGTGGCGCGGCGACAGGATCACGAAGTAGCCGTCGCCGTCGCCCGACCGGCAGATCAGGTCCGCCGGGTCGAGCATCGAGTCGCGCAGCCGATCGAGGATCTCGGCGACGTGGTCGTAGATCTCGCTGTGATGTGCGACGCCGAGGTCGAGCTCGAGGCGGTGGAGCCGCGACAGGTCGACCAGCAGGCACGACAGCGAGCGGTCGCGCATCAGGATCGCGGTGACCTCGTTCATCCGCTCCTGGTAGGGCCGGAACCGATCGAGCTGGGGCAGCGGGGTGAACTGCCGGCTCGCCGCGCGCGACAGCGAGGGGTCGTCGCCCGCCGAGAAGAAGTGGACGCGGCCCGGACCGCCGCGCTTGGCGCCGCGCACCGCGGCCTCGGCGGCGGTGAGCAGGCCCTCGGGATCGGCGGCGTCATCGGGCAGCGACGCGACGCCGATCGACACCGACATGCTGCGGCCGCCCGGCATGTCGGCGATCGCGACCGCGTCGCGCAGCCGCGCCGCCTTGGTCAGCGCGCCGGCCTTGCCGACCTCGGGCATCAGCACCACGAACTCCTCGCCGGAGTACCGGGCCACGATGTCCGAGCCCCGGACGCGATCCGCCGACTCGTCCTCCTGCAGCACGGCGGCGAGCCGGCGCAGGATGTCGTCGCCGATCTGGTAGCCGAGGTCGTAGTTGACGGTCGCGAACCCGTCGATGTCGGCGATCAGCAGCGACATCGGCTGGCCGTAGCGCAGCGCCCGCGCGCACTCCTCGCGCAGCCGCTCCTGGAACGCGCGGTGGGTGTACAGCCCGGTCAGCCCGTCGCGCAGGGTGAGCGCGTCGAGCTGGATGCCCATCTGCGCCAGCTGCTCGGTCGCCGCCGAGATCTCGCGGCCGCGCGACTCGAGCTGCGCGACCAGCACGCGCTCGTGCTCGCGCAGGTGCTGGTTGGCCAGGCGGAGCTCGCCGACCAGCCGCGCGTTGTCGCGCTCGAGCCGGAAGGTGTGGATCAGCTGGTCGACGACCTGCATCAGATCCTGGAGCTTCCACGGCTTGGTGATGACGTAGTGCAGATGGCCCGCGTTGATCGCGCTGATCAGGTCGTCTGATTCGGGATATCCGGTCACCACCGCGCGCCGGCACTGCGGCCGGATCTCGGCGACCCGCGCGAGCAGCTGCGCACCCGGCAGCCCGGGCATGCGCAAGTCCGCGAGCACACACGCCACATCGGGATTGTTCTGAACGTGCTCGAGCGCCTCGAACCCGTTGCTGGCCAGCAGCACGGTGCAGCGGCCGTCGAGCACCCGTGAGAGCGCTTTCAGATTTTTGAGGTCATCGTCCACGCAGACGACGATCGGTCTCCCTGCGTCCTCGACGACTGGTTGTTCCGTGTCGACGACCGCCAACGTGCATGAAGTATCGACCCTATGGTGCGGACTGTGAAGAGCTTCGCGCCGCCAGATCGCCGAACCGCGCAGGTGGACGCCGATCGGCCTACATACCTGCCGCTACATGCCCCAGATAGTGAACAGCGTGACGGCAAACACGCGCTCGATCAGCCACTTGATCGCGATCGCGGCGATCGCGATCGACACCACCGGCATCGCAGTGTGGCGATAACGCACGGTCCCGAGCTCACGCGAAGCTAACCAGGCCAGCGGCAGCGCGATCGCGACGATCACGAGCTGGCCGACCTCGACACCGAGGTTGAAACCGAGGAGTGGAGCGATGATGTGGTCGGGCGGCAGCAACTCCTGAAGCACGCTCGCGAACCCGAGGCCGTGGACCAGCCCGAACCCGAACGTCAGCGCGAACCGCCAGCGCACGTCGGGTCTCACGATGTTCTCGATCGCGGTGTAGAGGATGGACAGCGCGATCAGAGATTCCACGAGGCGGCTCGGCAGCTGGACCCAGCCGAGGGACGCGGCGATCAGCGACAGGCTGTGCGCGACGGTGAACGCGGTGATGATCGTCGCGGTGCGGCGCAGCGTCGCCGCCGGTGGCCGCATGGTCCACTGCCCGTCGCGGTGCACCAGCATCACCACGAGCAGGAGCGCGACCACGAAGCTGATGTGGTCGCGGCCATCCCAGATGTGCGCGATGCCGGCGGCGATCCACGCGGTGAGGCGGACCGGCTCGCCGGCGTGGATGCGCAGGATCGGATCGCCGGCGCGCACCACCACGGCGTCGCCGGGCGCCCCGGGCGCGTGCACGGTGACGATCGCCTCGTGGCGCGGATCGATCGCGAAGAACGCGCGGAAGTCGAGCGCGAGCCGCCCGAGCTCGGCGGCGCACGCGACGTCCCACTCGACGACGACGAACCGCGCGTCGGCGTCCGGGTGCGCGCGCGGCGGACCGGCCGGACACGGCTCGCCGGGATCAGGCGACAGCGCGATCCAGCGCGCGACGTACGCGGCGACGCCGGGCGTGGTCGCCTCGGCCGCGGCGGGGCGGGCGTCCGGCGGCAGCCCCAGCGGCTCGGTGACGTCGCCCGGCGCCACGGTGAGCGCGACGCCGGCGCGGCGGCCCGCCACGGTCACATCGACGTACTTGATCGAGGTCTGGTGGGCCTCGGCGCGGGTCGCGAGCGCGCCCACGATACCGGCGATCAGGGGCACGGCGATCAGGGGCACGGCGATCAGGGGCACAGCGATGGCGCCGCGCACACCCCGCGCGGCGATCGCGCATCGTGCGGCGGATCGTCGGCCGGTCACCGTCGGACCTTCGCATGCGGCGCGGCGGTGACGAAGACGCTGCCGCAGAAAATCACCGACCGGACCCTTCCGCGCTGCGCTACACGATGCCGCACCCGTCGAGCCGGCCGAGCACGCGCCGGATCGCACGCGCGACCATCGGCTGCTCGGCGCGATCGACGTCGTGGAGCAGCCGGACCAGCCGGCGGAGCTCGTCGCGCGACGCGAGCGGGTCGTCGCCATCGCGGGCGTCGGCGTCGCGCTGGCAGTCGAGGAAATCCTCCAGCCCCGCGTTGCACCGGGAGACCACCGCGCACAGCGGCTCGTCGGCCGGTGGCGCCTCGAGGCTCGCGGCGACGTCCTCGACGAGCGTCGCGAGGGTTCCGACCGCGCTGCCCACGCTGTCCGGGAGCTTCAGCGCGGGTTGGCTACGATGATCCTTGGCAAGGATTGCTGCAGATACCTGCTGTTGCTGTGTGCTCACGCGGGCCAGAATTGCAGCTGTCGTGCCTGCGTCGCGTTCCTCGTCCGGCGCGGTGGCCGTGGATCGGATTCGCTGTACCGGTGCACGTGGATCCGAACATGTGCATGCACATGTCCGGGGCTTACCGTCGGTTGCCGGTCTCGTCGGTGCCGTTCTCACGTCTCGACGCCGCGCGCGATGATCTTGCGCGTGCCGCTGCCGTGTCGCTGTGTCGGTCACGGGACGTCGCAATTTCCCTCTGTGCTGGTCCGCACCCAGATCATTGGTCTTACCGGCACGTGCCGTATCCGTGATATCTTTCAACGTGATGGGTCGCGATCAGACGCGTGTGCTGATGGGCGCCGTCGCGTCACTCGCGCTGGTCGTCGCCGGCGCGCTGGCCATGGACTGGTACAACCTCGCGCTCGACGGGGTCGTCGCCACCGGCAAGATCGCGATCGATCTCCAGCGCGTCCATATCTGTGGGCCCGATCACGTGTGCGTGAGTCGACCGCTCACGCTGCTGGGCGGGATGTTCCCGACGCTGGCGGCCGTGACGCTGTGGTCGAGTCTCGGGTTCGGCGCGCTGGTCGCCTTCCAGGCCGGCGCCCGGGTGTTGACCGGCACCGCCCACGACGCGTTCACCAGGCTCGGCTACATGCTGTCGCTGATGGCGATCTCGCTCGCCGTCGCGACCGCCTACCTGTTCGGTCCCGAGCCCGAGGGCGTATCGCTGGCGATCGTGTCGCAGGTCGGCATCTCGCTGCACCGGACGTGGGCACCGCTGACGCTGATCGCCGGGCTCGCGGTCGGCTTCGCCGCGATCTACATGGCGGTCGCACGCGAGTCGAGCGACCTCGGTGCGGCCTACAAGCCGGTCACGTTGCCGACGACGCTTCCGGTCGCCGTCGCCATGCGCGAAGCGACCGGCGCCGTGCGCACGCGCGCACCTACCGGCGGCGTGTCCTCGACCGGAGAGCCGAGCGGCGGTGTGCGCAGCCGCGAGCCTGCAGGCAGCCCACAGAGCACGAGAGAACCGACCAGCGTGGCGCGCACCCGCCCGCCCACCGGCGCCGCATATACATCGAGCGCGCCGACCGGCGTGCGCGCTCGCCCGCCCACCAGCGGCCCACACACGACCAGAGAACCGCCCGGCGCGGTCCGCACCCGCGAGCCCACCGGCGGCCCACACGCCACGCGTGAGCCCACCGGCATCGTCCGCACCCGCGAACCCACCGGCGCTCCGAACACCACGCGTGAACCCACCGGCATCGTCCGCACCCGCGAGCCCACCGGCACCCCGAACGCCACGCGCGAACCCACCGG
>Ga0307515_10007355_pt1 | contig 21790 bp, 18 predicted proteins | sample 17_EM_MG_FD_194513 | JGI IMG/M metagenome (GOLD analysis project Ga0307515, IMG submission 194513) | Populus trichocarpa ectomycorrhiza microbial communities from riparian zone in the Pacific Northwest, United States - 17_EM | ecosystem: Host-associated > Plants > Roots > Unclassified | place...
ACCGCCGAAGTTGGTCCGTATACTCTTGGGCCTCTTGTATTTGCGCATGGAGGAATGCAGTCGCACGTTCGAGTGTCTGGATCTTGAGGTCTTCAGGCGAGGCTTCTGGGGGGAGATGCCCCGATCGGTCCACGAGCGCGCGGTGCGCAGCTTCATAACGCGACGGTTTCTTCTGTGGCATGATCGATGCCCGAGCTCGACGCAGTCTCGTTGGGGGCGACTGGGGGCGGAAACCGTGACCTGGTAGTGGCGTACTGTAGAAGAATTCAAGTCAGAAGTGCATCCGGGCGGTGAGAGACCTTGGAAATCGCTGACCCAACAACCGCCGACAGCGGCAGGCTAAGGCTGTTCAGGTTCGACTTGCGCTTCTGCAAAAAACCAAAACGTTCAATATACGCAGTGCTGGGCGAGCCGGGGAAAGAAAGGGTACCCACACCAGGGGCTGGCGTCAGCGAAGCGGAAGTGTCAAAACTAGCCTCGGTAATAGTAATGTTTCTCAACCCCGCCTTCCGAATTCCCACACCCCGTCGCGCCCTTGGCCCAGCAGGCAGACCTGTGAAAACAATCTCGGGTTCACCCTCTGGGTATTCGGGGAGGACTGTTGTCTGCCACATCTATATATCGCAGATACAGAGTACGTGGGACTGGAGTTTGAGGGGGGGGAGTGCTTGAGGTGATTTTGCCGAGTGGTGGAGTGAAATAGCCGACCAGTGCAATGTGGTTCACGTCGATGTCCAGCGATCCTTGATTCCTGAGCCCGCAGGGTTAAGAGTGGATTGGCTGGACGGAACCCAAAGAGAAAGGGCCGTATACAGGGTAGAAGAACAAAGTGGCTACCCGAGTTCTTCTGTGCGCTCACGCCTGTTCAATAATCGATAATCAATGGCAGACAGCACCCGGGCCATCGGTGACAACGGTCGTGAACGTCTCCCGAGTAACTCCTCGCAACAGCGTGGAAAGACGGTTCTTGAGGCTAGACAACATCGCACTGGTCTATTTTCATTGTAGCTTGTTCGTTAACAACCGAACAGCACCTTCCCCTGGACTCGAAATTATGTGTAATGTTATGAACCCTCTGCTCCCGGTAAATGACATCAATTCACCCATGGCCCGAGACATGATGAGCGCTGTACAGATAGGGGAGGACATGTACCGTAGATCATGGGTATAGATATCTGTAAATGATACAACGTGGCGCGCGTCTGTCACCATCACAAAAAGACCCCAGCGGACGGCAGCTACCTGTCAACCTTGGGGTTGAAAAAGCTCTTGAAGCTTCGTCGTAAACCCTGCATGATCCTATCACGCTTCCTAGGGGGTTTAGTTTTACTCTCGTGAAAAACGAATTTCCCGTCCTGAAAAATCCTCGCCAGGCTCATCCTTTGCTCTGTCTCCCCACTCAACGAGAAGCCGTTTCTCAAGGACATGATGGGCGGATCCGACGTTGGGAGGTTTATCTCATCAACGAATGCGGGAAATGCTCCGGTGGGTTGTCGAGCAAGGTGACTTGCACCCTGCTGGGGAGCGATGTGTCGTTCGGGTGCGATTGTGATTTCAGATACGACACCACAGTCAAAGGTCGATTGAGAATCGGTTCCCTTGCTTCGGATGTAATGGTATAGTGGGCGGCGGTTTAAGGAGGGGGCTGGCGATGGTGACTGGGTTACGGTATTTCTTGTTCTGGGAGGACTACGTGCGAGTCGGGGAACGTGACCTTCGCTTTTCGTTCCGCTGTGCTGGGAATCAGTAGAACGGCGGAACCCTTCCGATTCACCGTCGGAAAAGAAGGACCGAGATTCGTGGAGACCACCATCACTCCAAGGGGCGTGCACAGATCGGTTGAGAGAGGTGATAGATTTACGAGTGTTATCAACAGCCGATAGGAGTTGTTTCTTGTTACGCACTCGTCCCCCGCGATGCGGATCAGAGAACGACTGTGCAAAAGTATTAGGCTAGAAGGGGATCGTAAAGCGTAGGCAAACATGCATTAGGGTTTTCATAACGGCTCGGGGAAATAGTTCAGACATACCAAGGTGGCCTCGTCCACAGAGAGTTTGACCCATCCGTCAACGGCCGCAATCGCTGGAGAAACCTCGCTCTGGGACAACGAACGTGGAGTCTCCGGTGGCTCGGTAGACCTGTCGGTGTCCAGCGATCCTCTGGGCCCGAGTTTTTCAAGGAACACTGCACCTCTCGACCTATCCCCCTTCATAGTACACCCGAGTCCAACGGAGCATAACCGAGGCGTGCTCATCGTTCTACCACGTGTAATCTTCTCCTCGAAGCTTTTCACTGCTGCAGCACTCGTCCACTTGCACCAAAGACAAATGGGGACATAGAAGTTGGCTGAGCAGCATTTTTCGCAGAAGAACAGTGGTCGGTCAGACGGCACCAGCCGGAGCACGGGAACTGAACAGTACTTGCGAACCCTCTGCCCACAAATGCAAAAAATGAGAATCTAGAGTCTAGAAACACCATTTGAGAACAGATCGCACTCACCGATGACCGTCGATTCAACTCTCTGTGCAAGTACCTCGTCTGCGAGACACCACAAGACCCTCCGGCGAAAAGTTCAGCAGTCAGGACAGGGATGGCCATAGTCGAGCAGATGGAGGTACACGTCAGAGGTGTGGCCCAGGTGGCTGAAAGAAATACTCGACAACGTGGGTGAAATGAGGGACAGGGCAGAGGGGTTTACGGCTAAGTAACTGAAAAGCGGGGATGGTGAAAACGAGGCAGGGAAATGGACTTGATTGGTAAATAACCGCCAACCAAAAATTAATCGAACGAATGAATCATAGCAACTCGTGGGTGTGGCATGGCGACTGGGATGCGTGAGTGCCGTGCTTTTTCTTTGCCCTTATCTGTTATCTGGCCCTTTAGCTCAAGCGATCAGCTGAAGCCCATTAATCGAACAACAGAAAGACCCGTGAAGCACTTACAATGGTAATTGAAGCCAGAAAGATCCCGATGTGTGCTCGTGACATGCCTACCGGCGAGGGTGCGCCCGAAGGTGTTATTGATCAGGAACGTGGCGAGCGGGTGGCATCAGCGTTTACAACATAAGAAGATAAGAGAGGGAAAGGTTAGAAGTCGGTACAGTAAGCAGACAGGTACAGTTACAGTCATGGCCGGGTTGCCTTGTGAAATGGCGACGGTGGCCCAGGACGTGGCCCGTTACCAGGGAAAGTATGCCGACCCCGCGTTGCGTTGTTGGTTAGTCAGGCGTTTTCGCGAATACCCAAGATTAGCTCGGCGAATCCAAGATTCTGGAGGTAAATGACCGTAGTTATGATAGTTGTGGGTACAAACCAAAACGCAGGTGCTGACGTTCTGGCCCGGGAGGTTGTCCTCGTCGTTGGACGTCGTGAGGTCGTGTGACCCGTCCGGCGGGCGAGCGCCCCTTCGCCACGTGCCACGGTTTCATGACCCCCACTCGGTCAATCTCACAAGCCAGACAGTCTCAGACTGGGTTCCGAATTCCAAAAACTGCTGGCTTGTTCTCGACCCAGTTCCTTACCACTGTCGTCTCCCGTCTTATCATTTGATTCTTAGATCACACGCACTAGACGGAACCGAAACGCGGACTTCGTCCACTACCTTCGAGCTTGTTAACCTTCGTTACTTGGGACGGTGTTTCTAGTCCTAGACCGTCCTCCCTTGGACGCACTTCATTTATACGCATACTGTCAAGCGCTTAGAACTGTCAGCACGGCTCTCTGGAACCCACGGCCAACTCAGCGTTGTTGCCCCTTGGATGGAGCAGGACACCACCGCCTCTCCGCAGAAAGGTTTCGGTGGTCTTCTAAGAGGCCATTTCATGGCTTCCATCTGCCATTAATGGATTTTTTTTATTTTTCTGACCACCACGGTCCATATACTGTCCATGTCGCCCGCGGCGAACATGGTCATCTTGGGGTGTCCGACCAATGGGTTGCTCCAGCATGGACTTGGCCCCGGTGGCCCCCCTTACACACTGTGTCTTTCTAAAGCGTGGTACATATATACTATCCCACATCTCCTGTTCCCCACTACAACAACTTCCGTCCCTCCTTGCATCCACCATGTCTTCAACTGACCGACCGCTCCAATGGGTATTTTCTCGGCTGGTCAGTCATCCTTTTACTCTTTCAGCGCCTACATCATCCCAATCTCATTGCATTGTCTAGGGTCCGATTTCCCCAGAGATAGATGCAATTTTGGCCAAGATGTACAAAGACATGGAAGATCCTGACTACGATGGGAATCCCGCGGAAACTCTCGCGCAGGTCAACGAGATGATGGAAGCCCATTATTTCAAGAACGAATCTTGTCCCTACTACTGGGATCTCACAGAAGACCCTGACGCCGAAGGGTTCAGTAGCATAACCCTACATTACTTACTGGTGGGCAAATTCAATCGCTTGGCATCATCGGTTTTCTCTGACCCTATGTACAGAACGGAGCCCCTCCATCCTGCGAGTTGGCGCATGACCCGAGTTTCTCCACGACTCTGAAGGAAATCGAAGATTATCTCGAAAAACACCGTGACTCGGACGTGGTAGAGGTTGAGGGAAAGCCTGGTAGATGGGTGAGGTGCAAGTTTGGGCCTGCAAAGAAGGTCGAAGACTGCAAACCGAAACGCCTTGGCCCGACTGGGACGTGGGTGTACGAATAAGAAGGCGAAGAAGGGGATCGGACACAGACCCCTATGCAGCAGGGCAGTACCGCTACTGCGCTCCAGTGTTATGGCACTCCAGTGACGGATTAGCTTAACTCCCTTCCTTCACTATCGCCGACGTGTCATTATGTCTCGTAAAGCGTAGTGCCAATTTTGACCTGGTGGTGGCCAAATAGAATTTAGGCTTTTGTTAGTTAGGAGCGCGTGCGAGTTTTTCTAGGTGATGACTAAGTATTGCCTCAGAGAACTGATCGAAGGAGGGAGAAAGGCCAATGCGATGGCCGGATAGGCTCGACGGTGGACAGCGGGTCCTGTCACTTGTGGCACAAGAACGTAAAAACCGCAGGTCCAACAAAAAGTCCGCATTTCACCGAGCCTGAACACATGTGGACCCTCCAGGATGCGTCCCCAACAGTTGACCGCCTGTTTTTGGGATGGAGCACAAAGCCGAATCGATGCCGCACGTCCCACAAACGGCCTTATCTTGACTCACAAGTTCATCCCGCCAAAGCCAACGCGGTTGGTCGTACTAAGAAATACGTCATCCGCAAAGAACCCTTCTATACACAACAACGAGAACAACACGCTGACAATAGATCCCATTGACTTTCGGTGAGGAGGCTGGTCGCCTCCAGCACAGAACCGTAGCTGGAGGGGGAGATAGACCCACCGGGGAACACAAAAAACATTTCGTAACCGTGTCGCCCCGCCATGGCTCGAATCATGCGCCTGCGCAGTGACCCCCCAACACATGGCTAGGGTCTGTGCACGGAGGTCCGAGGGTCGCTTTGTTAAAACCGACCTACGGCGTAGGGTGGCGTGGCATGTCTAAACTTCGCAGGGCCATGGGGATCTATAAAGAGTGTCCCCAGCCGTACGAAACCCCTCACTAAACCACCCAGAAGCCTCGACATGCAAAATTCCAACAAGCAAAGGCGACTCCCTGTACGACGACGCCCTGTGGATTATGGCCTCGGCGGGGTAAAGGGTGGAGATGCCACGAACCGCGACCTCAACCCCAGGCCACCGGTGGACCCACAAGGCCCGCAGGTTGTAAGTTCAACGTTCAGTTATGGTCAATCAACCTCCGTAGGTTAACCATAAACCGCGGTAGGACGTCGCACCAACAGGGGGAAAACCCAGCCCGCACGAAGGAGATGATGGGGAGGTAAGTAGAACAGAGAACGTGCCATGACCTCTGTTGACTGATAGCCTGATGACAGGGGGGAACTTTCTGTGATGTACTACACAGTTCACCGACTGCGATGACGCAGGAATTACCAGAGTTATGAACTTGCCAATGGTGCGCATCCTGATGGATCCTCATTATTTACGAAGAACTCACACATCTGTGTGCAGTGAAGTTTGCATACCTTGAACACTTGTTCGCATTTGGCCGGGGGGCACAAGGGATCCACTCCGTATATAGCAATTGGAAAAAAAAAAAAAAATGTCCCACATAACTTGAACTTGAACAAAAGTGCTCTTTACTGTGGCCGCGACTGCGGGGGACGTCCCCGGGCGGGATGGGGTACTAGAGTTTCACCAAGCGAGGTCCTGCGGACCTGTGACTCGACGGGTCTCCGTGCTCGGACACGTTTTGACGGTCCAGCGGGCAGTCCCACTGTGATGCGGATCACCGACGATACCACATGCTGCACAAGACGCTTCAAGCTTGGAATAGTAATATCAAAGTAATATGTAGGCCGCAGAGGAGGCGATTGGTGCGTAAGTACATATCGACGCTACGCCGCGCGCTACCGATTTGGTAATTGGACCAACACCTGACCGGCGTGGGCGCTCGGTACAGAGTGAGTTGTGTTCAGTGGTCGAACGTAATCAACATCTCTTTCTCACCTTAGCGTCCTCGTGTACGTTCCGGAAGAAAGGATTTCCTTCCCCCCTCGTTTGTTTCCGACGCAAAGAAGGCTAGAAGCGTCGTGAGCGTGGGATTCATCGGATCCTAGATGTCGGATGTGATCTCCTAGCCGCCTCACGCGACCCCAGAAATGCACCTGGTCGACTTTGATGCTACATATGTGAATGGGCTGGACTGCCTAACTGCATCGCGCAGCCGCACCACTCCCAGATGGGACGCCATGCGACAACGCCAAGCCGTCAAGAACTTCGAGTTCGTGAATCCCCGTCACCGGCAATGCATAGGAGCGGGCCCGACTCGGTGTTGGCGCTCGCTTTCGAGTGACTTGCTGGAAGGGCTGAGCCCGCACTCTGGAGACAAAGTTTGGGTTCTGACCCCCTTACACAAGCGGGGTTCTAAATCCACGAAGAGGGCACAGCCACTGATTGATCGCCGGACCGAGAAGCCGCCTACAGTACCTCGCGTCCAGTCCCACTTTAGGGCCGGGTGCAGTTCTTCCTTGCCTTTACGTCGAGAACTCTCCACACATTTATCATCTCCTTCCCGGATGCCCTCGTAGGAACGAAGGTGCAGTCTTCTTCTGTGCGATATCAGTAAGTCCGCTATAGCCTCTGAAACGCCACTCTTCGTCCATATTTATAACCCTGTGGATGAACGAGCTGACGTGCTCTGTGTGCTCGCTTTTTCACGCGCCACTTGCGTTTCGTAGATCTGGGAGATCTTCGGGCAACTCACTTGACCCACCTTACGCCTCTTCTCGTATCCTTACGCGTTCCACGTCTTCACCCTTAAAGGCACGACGATCCCACACTTCCTGAGTCACTGGACGACCCACCTATATCTTCAATTGGGCGCTTGGCAGTGCGTTTACCCGGGATCTCGTCGATCAAAGGCTCTGGACGACACCGACGGTAGACTCGAACGATATGGACGGTGCTCGCGAGGATGAATGGCCGATCCGGCTTCCCGCACCCCCATATCCCCCAACGTCAACCTCGCAAAAAACCGACACTTTTCTTCTCGGGAGACTGAAGCAACAGAGGTCAAACACCCCGACTTATTCCCACCCTCAGTCAGGGAATGGTGATCAGTTGCCCCCAATCCGTAACTTGGTACCAAACCTCTGGGAACCCGGGACATCCAAATCTTCGCAGCAGATCTCCCCAACCGAGGACAAAAATAGGACTCCAGTCTATCGCCTTCGTCCTGTAGGCCCTGCTTGGAGCGGTCGGCCCACGAGTGCGGATGATAGCCGTATCCCCCGTCCCCAGCTGGAGACAAATCACCTCGAAAGCGACTGCAGTCGGGGTGCCCCTCACCAAATCAAAGAATCCAACAAACGACCTCCCCCTTCTCCGATTGAAAGGACGGATCACGTACGGACCGCACCCTCGAATGGTGTCATTAATTCCAATAGAGGGACCATCAGCCACACTCATAAATCACCACAGACGGTTAACCAGACCGGAGAGAAATACATTGTTCGGCCTCGCTCGAATTCGGAGGTTGCGAAGCCAACAGACGAACAACCGGTGAATGGTTCTCAATCCCCTCATCAGGAACTACTCCGAGATCCTGTAAGTAAATTTTAGTCCGGGCCCACGCACCGGTATCTAACCTACACTCTCGTCCCATCTAGCACCACGCCCTGCGGCAACTGCTGACACCTCGACCCATTACCATCCACGAGTTGCAGCGCGGACACAGCTACAGCGCAACCAAGAGAGTTCTTCGAAGTGGGAGCTAACCCGCCCCCATACGATTTTCCCTGACCGATCTACAGATGATGGCCAGCTATCACCGATTCACTTATATACCTCGAGTTCGCTTCTATCTTGTATCGGTCACGGATTCCACATTGCTTTGTCATGCCCTATATCACCCGTGTTTTTCAGTATAGTACAACCTCCCCTCGATACACGCGACCGTTGTGTTATTTTTCGTTTTCCTCTCCGTTCCGAACCTGTATTGTATCCATCCATCCTGCTTTTGAGACAGATTCACGCCGTATGTACCCTGTTTCAATCCCATTCGCCCATCTCACCAGATCTCACCGGCTTGCGTGATCTTCGAATCCAGAGAACCCCCGTCGGCGATCCGATTGCGGAACTTCCCTGGGCTCCAAACGTACAGTGTCCATAAGTTATCGGGAAAAAAGTGTACGTAATTGTAATCTCAGATTCTCTTCCGGCGTGATGAGATCTGAGAGTCGAATGGATTCCTGATTCTGGAAGCGATGTACATATGCGTGTGATGCTGGGAACGCTAATACGTCACAATGGTGGTACAGTACATGGTGCACACTCGTCTACATAGAGAATAGATACGGAACAGAAACAAGATTTCTCGGAGGGAAGGGGGTCCCAGAGAAAATACGGCGACGGTGCGGGGTTTGAGAGGATTGCTACCAGAGCACTACTCAATAGAAATACGGCATACCATCATAAAATATATGAAGGCAGAACATTCTGATGTTCTGAGAAATTCGAAGAATGCGAAGGACTCAACCCGAAGACTGGAGCGCGCCCTGAGGTCCAAATGAATTAATTCATCTTGAGGGGAGGTGAAACTAGCTCACCGTGACCGAGAAATATCCAAGGTTGAAAAGTTTGCTGTACCCCATAGAGGTCATTTGGGCTTTTTGCTTTTGAAGCGTGATTGACGAGGGGAGGGTGTGCTGCTAGTGGAACGTGAGACTAGTCCCTCCACAAAGGGCAGATAAGTCGTACCAGAGGCGCAGTGGGAACTTGGAGCTTGGTCGATGATGGGAAGGAATGCCGAAAGGATAATGGTCGACGAGCGATAGTATGGTTGATTCGTTCGCATTCCGAGCATTCACAATCCTCGGAAGCAGAAGAGGAAGATGAAACAGAGGATAAGAATGACTCGACGGAAGCAGAGAACCTGGAATGAATCATGATGTCGTGGGCGGCGTACGTCGTAATTGGAGGGTGTACCTCGACGTGCGGGGACAGAGAGCTGCCGACACAGGCAAAGAAACAAGAAAACTGGTCCAAGATATATATCAGTGCCCGGCGTTATCCGCCATCGTTGCTATGGCTAGTAAACGGGTCCGTTCGTTTCGGTCCCGCCGGAGTTCATATCACGGGGGACAGATACAGATCTATGGCTGATGAGACTGTGCTTGACGGCTAGATGATCGGATATTCCAAGATGCATGCCTCGGGAGAGCGATTCGAATCTTCCATATACCGCCCATTTCCAAAATTTTGGTCCATATCGGCCATTATAAGTACACCGCGTTCACAGTTTTCCGGGGCGACCGAGGAGTGGCCTTGAGTTAAGACTCAGCCAAAGAATGTATGTCAGCGATTCAATGTACGGGCCATGGTGACGGTCAAATGCCCCACCGACGCGACCAGCGTGTTGACATGGAAAAACGCAGTTCATCAAAGCGTGTCGCTCCAAAGTGAAGGCTATGCTCGATGGTGTTGCGGCGCAATTTTGATAGTGTACCGCCTCGAGCGCATCTAGCGTCATCATTGGCTCGGGTCTTGGTAGGAGAAAACGGTGTGGCGATCCGCCTGAGAATAGGCTAGAATCCAGCCTCGAATTCAGAGGCGGGAGGGATGAGCATAGGGGGAGAGGACCCTGAGTATGGGGAAGATTGCCGGACCGAGCGGTGGTATGGGATGAGCCGGGTGCTTATGTAACTCGTGTCTCTCACCTTGACCTTTCAACATCGTTCTTGAGGGGGAGACACCACCCTCGCGCCGACGAATAGGATTTTTGGACCTTGCGACGTCGTACGCCCCGGTGTCAACGGGCCAACGAACAGCCGCTACCGACCGTTTCCTTGATCCCTCGCCCGATGGACAGACAGTACACAGTCTTCCGTGAAACACTTGCCATACTGTTTACAGGGGCCTTCATTTGAACGACCGAGCGCACTTCCGACCGATCCTCTATCCAAGTTCTAAACGATCACGATACAAGATACCGGCGGTGTTTCGTGAGGCTGTCTGGCTGCCACTCAAAGTCAGGGGTGCAAATTTTCGCGACTAAAAAGTTCGCGCCCGATCGGCTAATCCGGGCTAATGTCAGTGAGCCTGTGAGGATCAAGATGGTTGGTCTGGTCGCAACTGACTGTTCCGTTGCAAACGTGTCAGATGGATCCAGAGGTGTTGCACGAGGTTTTGGGGATGTCGGAGACTTCGTTTCTTGTCTCAAGGATGTACATGTGGGCTCCAAAACGCCGAGTCTGGTCGACGACGCCTGAGCTGGTGTATGCTTCCGGAATCCACAAATGCCGGGTGCTGGGCCGCGAATCCGCGGGCCCTCGGAAACAGCGGCGGGGGTTGCCGTGAAATGGGATTCCGCCCGAGGTGTCCGTTAGAAACGGGCCCAGGGAACTAGCAACGGTATTTCTCCCTGAAGTTAGCCTACGACAGTGGGCGCATTTACGCGTTACGGGATTCGCTCTTGGATAATTTCAGAGTAAAAGTTATCGCAGAGTAAACTGCTCGGGGTCGAAGGTGACTGTGAGATATCGATATATTGATTATGTACGCACGTGGATTCGCGTAGATAAAAAATCGGAGAGAGGTTCAAAGTTGGGATCTGACCCTCTCTCCTTCTCCCACCAACCACACCCTCACTCATCGAGCCTACGATCATGACTTTCCCAATCGACCTTAAGCAGTTTAGAAAGTGTGTGCCCTCTCGAAGATCCGAGCCTCCGATTTGGTCCTAATCAGCCATCGCCTAGGGTCCCTCTCGACCCAGCGAACCCACAGTTGACGGAAGAGCAGAGGAAGGATCTGTTGTTTAACATCCAGCTTTTGAGGGATGCAATCGTTCTCTTCACCGCTTCTGCCTCCGCTCGTGGTGTCAGTGGTCACACTGGTGGTGCTTATGATACCGTCCCGGAGGTCACTCTCTTGCTCTCTTTGTTCGAGAATTCGGACAAGTATGTTAAGATCTTCTTCGACGAAGCCGGTGCGATATCTCCCCGATCTCCTTGAGTAAGATGTATTGAGGATCTACGCAGGCCATCGTGTTGCTACCCAGTACCTACTCTCCGCCCTCCAGGGTGACATTTCCTCCGACCACCTTCTCAACTACCGCGCTGCCTACTCCAAGCTTCCCGGTCACCCCGAGTTGGGTTTGACTCCCGGAGTCAAATTCTCTTCCGGACGTCTTGGACACATGTGGCCCATGGTTAACGGTGTTGCCCTGGCCAACCGTGACAAAACCGTCTTCTGCTTGGGTTCCGACGGATCTCAGCAGGAGGGTAACGATGCAGAGGCCGCTAGGCTGGCAGTCGCTCAAAACCTCAACGTCAAACTCATCATCGACGACAACGATGTCACCATCGCCGGTCACCCTTCCGAATATTTCAAGGGATACGATCTCGCCAAGACTCTCGAGGGTCACGGCCTCAAGGTCGTGACTGTCCAAGGAGAGGACATCGATGCCCTCTGGTCCGGTTTCGTCGAGGTCATCAACCACAACGGACCAGCCGCTATTGTTGCCAAGCGCATTATGGGACCCGTGAGTGTCTCAGGAACCGTATGAATCTATTGTCACTTACAATGACATCCACACCCAGGGACTCCCTGACGTCGAGGGCACCAGTCACGCTCACGATGTCATTCCCGTCAAGTCTGCTCTGAAATACTTCGAAAAGCGTGGTTGGCAACCCAACGTCGCCGGGGATATCTTGACCACCATCAAACCCAGCGTCTTCCAATACGAATACCTTGGCTCCTCGAAGGAAGTCGCCGCCAACCGTGCCGTCTTCGGTGAAGCCGTCAACTCCGTCCTCGATACTTTGTCCAAAGAGGAAGCTGCAAGGAAAGTCCTGGTCATCGACAGTAAGTTTCGTGCTGGATCAGAAGCTGTATCGATTCTCACCATATCGAACAGGTGACTTGGAAGGTTCGACCGGTTTAAAGGCCATCCACGCTAAGCACCCCGAGGTCTTCCTTTCGTCTGGTATCATCGAACGAGGCAACTTCTCTGCCGCCGCCGGTAAGCTCCAGTTTCCGAGCCGATGAGAGGGCCACTCAACGATTTTACTAGGATTTGGATTTGACCCCGAGAAATTTGGCGTTTTTTCGACCTTCTCTGCATTCTTGGAGATGGTCATCTCCGAGCTCACCATGGCCCGATTGAACAAGTGCAATCTGCTTTCCCACTTCTCTCATTCAGGAGGTGAGTTTGTGTAGCGTTCAGAAGGTTGGCTTAGGCTCATTGATCGGACCAGTGGATGAGATGGCTGATAACACTTGCCACTTCGGTATCAACTCGTTCTTCGCTGACAATGGTCTCTCGGACGTCGAGTCGTTCTTGTATTTCCCTGCCGATGCTCTTCAGATGACGAAGATCGTCCAGAAGGTCTTCTTCCAGCGCGGTATCCGATTTGTGTAAGTAACGCTCCGGGCGCCCCTCGGTCAGTTGACTCACCGTCCCCGATCAGCTTCTCGACCCGTTCCAAGGTTCCATACATCTTGAAGGCTGATGGATCTAAATTCTTTGGCGATGGCTACGAGTTTGTGGGTGGAAAGGACGAGACTATCCTTGAGGGTACCGCCGGATACATCGTGAGCTTCGGTGAGATGCTGTACAGGTCTTATGACGCTGCGCTGCGTCTCCGTCGGGAGGGAATCGAAGTCGGTTTGATTAACAAGTCGACCTTGAACATTGTGGACGAGGAGACGACCAAGAAGATCGGATCCTCTTCATTCGTGCTGGTGGTTGAGACCCTTAACCAGAAGACTGGCGTATGCTTTTATCGTTGCCCACGTGCTGCCGCCCGCTGACGTTCAATCACTTCTAGCTCGGTTCCAAGTATGGCACTTGGTTGCTCGAACGTGGGCTGACCCCCAAGTACGGGTATATTGGAACGCGTAAGGAGGGTTGCGGTGGTCTGCACGAGCAGGTTCCCTTCCAGGGTCTGGATTCTACATGTAAGTGCAGACGTGACTTCGTGAGCTCCGACCGGGTTCTAACTCTTGCACAGCAATCATCGCCAAGGTCAAGCATTTGGCGCAAAAATAAGCGGGTGAGCCTAATCGATAGAATGGGAAACTTGTAGGATTATCCGGTAGAGAAGAGTGTATAATTGTCATGTACAGCGCACAGTCTAACAACGTTTTCGATCCACCCTGAGAAGCGAATTTGAGTCAGTGTTTTTTCCCATGGAATTTTTGGAAGCGAAATAAAAATAAAAATAATAATAAAGAGATCAGAGAACCATGTATCGACTAGCCGCGTCACTTGGACACGTTCAGACGGCACTTCCTAATTGCTATGGTCGTGGTCATCAGGGATCGTACGCCAGGGCGTGTGTGCCGCAAGCTGAAGGAGGAGGGAACGCACGGAACTCACGTATGATGTGGTTTATGACAGGTTTGTAGGGTTTGTGCGACGATGACGAAGCGAAGAGGAATAATTCAAACTCCGCCCGAACCTAGGCCCTCGCGGTGCGCTGCCACCTCGCAGAACCGTCTCCCCTTTGGACGTCGATACCGTTATCGCGTCCCTGCATCAGGTTTAGAATCGACAGTGGCCCCCGACTCACGGGACTTTCGACGGGAGCAGCAGCAGGGATCGAAGGAGGAGAGAGCCAGCGAAAGATAACCCTCTTTCCACAAGTGTGGTTATCGTAATAATATTCTCCGGAAATATGTAAGTTGCAACATTTCGAGAATCGATATTTTTCCCACCTTTTCCCACCTTTTTACCCTATTTCCTGCATCTTACTTACACTTCAATTTGATTGACTATTGATGGTTTTCGCTTATACTTATATGTTCTTTCGGCGCAGCATGTCTGCAGGGGTGGTCGCCTCGAGGATGGATGAGAATTCATTACAGTCAATGTCAAACACGCTCCCGGCCAATCCATGCTCTTCTGGGGCTGGATCCAACCCACAGCCGACGGAGCCAGCGCCCCAGAAACGTACCCCCGGGCGTCCCAAAGGAAGCGTGAGGAAGAACCCTGATCCCAATGCCCCTCCCAAGGTGAAGAGACCAGTCGGCCGACCGAGGAAGGATGGGCTCCCAGCTGGTTCAGTTCAACGGTCTGCTCGACCTGTCGGTCGTCCGAGGAAGCGTCAGACGGATCCCTTCAATGGTGTTCCTGGACAACCCGCTGGTGCCCCGATGTTTCCCTATGGCGTGGGTTTCCGAATCTTGATTGTCACCATGTGAAGTGGTCCCTCATTTCATGAAATTTTAGGGACCTCCACCGCAAGCGTTTGGGTATATGCATTGGCCGCATGGAGCAAATGGGGGGGGTGCCACAGCCGGGCCGATGCCACATCCGCCGATACAAGACATGGGATACCCCATCGATCCGGCTCTCGAGCAGGACTCATGGGCTCATCTCCTCACAACAGAACCACAAAAGTTCCTCAAGAAGCTCGTCGAGTCGTTGTCATCACCTAGTCCAATCTCCGCGTCCGGCACGACTGTTGAAGAAGCGTTCAAATCTCACTTGACGTCACTCGCACCTTCGAGCAAGACGACACCTTCTATCCCCAACCTGTATGCTATTTTGAAGACTTTTTGGTTGCCGTCTTCCCCAGCCTATTTCTCTTTGACCGGCTCTGCAAACTCCAGGACTACATATGAATACAGGTTCATCTATTGGGACCCGCATCCGTTGGTGTTCAATGGTATTGCGTGTCCCAGCTGTTCGACACCTCTCATCAACCGTGGACGGATTCGTAGCGGCCCATTGAAGATTCATGATTTGAACGACCAACCATTCTTCATTATCGGGTGTGAGTACGTTTGCACCAGCGCTTCGTGTGTTTCCACCACCTCTCCCGAAGGACGAAAGTTTTCAAGTACAGACGCGTCGATATTTGGAGCCCTTCCTACCCCCCTCAAGAACGAGTTCCCTGCTAGGTTGGCGCAAGGAGATTCGGATTTAGGATCTGGTCCCGATGTTTGGAACTGGCAGGCCATGGGTGTCTCTCATGCTCTTTGGAACATGGTACGGGGGTGCCTCAAGGAAGGGTTGAGGAAAGAGACGATCCTCAGGGTCATCAAGGGGATTCAGGACGGCGCTCCCGGTGACTCGAACGTGAAGCGGGAAGACCGTGAAGATGAGGAAGTGGGTCGTTGGGACAAGGAACGGAACGGAAGTCAAGAGGTGCGGCTCGGTCTTATCGATGTCATTTTCTGCCTGAGCGTTGGCCGCTATAGGTCAAGCCTGAATACCCCCCGCGTCGGTCTGAGCCGAAGCATACCACTTCGGCTGGACCTCACACCCCTCACACCCCTCACACTCCCCACCCTCCCCATACACCTCATCCGCCTCACCAACAACCTCCTCCGGGACCACCCACACATAATGGCGAAGTTCCGCGTTTGCCGATGCCGATGATACCTCAGCCTCCCGAGATGGGATACAGCGCAGGGGGTTATCAGTACCCGTATGGGTTGCCCTACATTCCAATACCACCGCCACACAATCCTGATGCATCCGTTGCAGGAGCTTCTAATCAGTTGCCGGTCGCAGCAAAACGGCCTTATCCTTTCCCTGGCGAGTCCACGGAAGCGTCGCCGGACTCGAAAAGAATCCGGCATTGCTCGAAGTGCGGCTCGAGCGAGTGCAAGGGTAAAGGCGGACGGGCGTTTTGTCAGAACCCCTGTCAGGATTGTGGTAAGATTGCGGAGTGCAAGGGAAGGAACAGTAAGCGACCGGATAAGACGTGTGCCAATGCGTGGACGTAAATTAGCTTGAGGGTATCCCTATGCTTACCACCCGACCGTTTGCCTCCTGGTTGCGTCGTGTCCCATTGAGTTTTTTTTTGTTTATTCCGTGTATGTACGCATGTCCTCATTCCCTGTCTGGGTGTTGTTTTCTTTTTTTTCCCTGTTGATACCTCAAATTTCAATATTTGAGACGAGAAATGTAGTTTATAATTACGTAATTGGCTGACAAGGTTTGACGTCTGTTTCCGAACGGAAAACGTGAACGAGGCCCGTCCATAAAAACACGTTCCGGCCATTGATTCCGTTTCTTGAGAGCAAACCCTCAACGCAATTTTTTTTCTTCCACGGGCCGCCCCTCATCACCATGGCAAGAGAGATCATCAGCGTTTCCGTACGTGCTCCTGTCCTCTCCCCGGGCGCCCGCGTCTCATGAATTTCCCGCCATCACGCAGGTTGGCCAGGTCGGTTTCTCCGTTCGCTGGCGACTCGCCGCCCTGTCGCTTACAACTCTTGAAACAGGCTGGCAACCAAGTTGGTGAAAACTTTTGGAGGACCGTTCTCAAAGAACATGGCCTTGGAAACGACGGGGTACGCGTTTTACCCCTCCCCAGTCGTTGTCTCCGCATCTGCCGGTTGATATAAGCTTACGCGTGTTTTTTCGCCTGAATAGTCTTACGTCGGGAATGACCCACAACAGATCCAACGAGTACGTGATCCCGAACGCGCCTGTGCTCGCACTCATCAAGAACGGAAATCTCTGACCCGCACACTACAGGTTGGCGTCTACTTCACCGAGGTCGATCATGGGGATAAGATTAAGTATGTTCCTCGGAGCGTGCAAATCGACCTCGAGGACGGGGTTCTCAACCGGGTGGGTCTTCTTTTGAAATAGGTCTCCCTTGCTACGAGGGAGGGACCCTGCCGAACGATGTGATTGCTGACCGTGCCCATGGTGACAAAAAATTGTGATCTGTATAGATTCAAAGTGGTCCATTGGGAAGTTTGTTCCGTCCCGACACGTTCATCGCTGGAACTTCTGGAGCCGGAAACAACTGGGCGAAGGGATGTGAGTGACCGCTTGATGCGCTCGCGATGGTGATCTTGTGCTAACTTGGACTGGGATAGTTTATACCGAGGGTGCAGAGTTGATCGATCCGATCCAAGAATGCTTGCAGAAGCAGGCGGAGGCCTGCGATGCTTTGCAGGGCTTCCAGCTCACACACTCGCTCGGAGGTGGTACCGGTGCTGGTCTTGGTTCGCTCTTGTTGTCGAAAATCAGAGAGGTCATTTCTTATCTCGCCTTGCACCCCGATACACTCCAGTCTGATACCACGCTCAGGAGTACCCGGATCGAATGCTTTCCACTTTTTCGGTTCTTCCTTCTCCCAAGGTGCGCAACCAACTGATAGTTGACCATCACTTGCTGATGGCTTCGTACCCAGGTGTCAGAAACTATTGTAGAGGTGTGTATCCGGTAACTTCCCGCTTCCGAGTGCTGAGTTGGATTCTCTCAGCCGTATAATGCCATGTTATCGCTCCATCAATTGGTGGAGAACGGTGACCTTACCTTCTGCTTGGATAACGAAGCCTTGTGCGTCAATCCTCTTCGCTGACGTGGGAGATCACACTGACTTCCCATTGTATGCAATTGCAGGTATGATATCACTACCCGCACGCTCAAGATCAAGAATCCAGGGTTCGAGGATTTGAACAGTGTACGTCACGAAAGATTTGATACACATTGGCGCCACTAATTTTTATTATAGTTGGTGTCTCAGGTCATGTGTGGTGTCAGCACTAGTCTCCGATTCCCCGGACAGCTGAATGGGTGAGACATACCACCCCTTGTGACACCGTATCGCTGACAAGTTCTCTCATCCAGTGACTTGCGCAAGCTTGGATTGAATCTTGTGCCTTTCCCTCGTGTAGGTACCTTCCGATAAGCGGCGGTGCTCGTTGTAACACGTTCTACAGCTTCACTTCCTGATGCCGAGTTACGCTCCGTTCCTTGCCGCCGGATCCGAATCGTTCTCCCGAACCACTGTCGCCGATCTGACCACTGCGTGCGTTTCTGAACTTAAGCTCCATTTGCTTCAAACTGACGTGTCCCTCCCAGTGTCTTCGACAGGCACAACCTGCTCGTTGCCTGTGACCCCCGCCAAGGGTACATATCGTTCGCTTTGCTAATGACATCAGGAAAAACTAACGGAACGCGTTTTGCCATACAAGACGATACTTGACCGCGGCTACAATTTTCCGTGGCGACGTTTCATCCAGAGAAGTCCGTTACGAATTAAATTTTTTTTCCCCGGCTGACTCACATTAGGCTCAAGTTTGTGTTCTGGGTTGTCTTGTTACGATCAAGACGTTAATTGAATAATCCCATGACTACAGTATGCAGTGTTAAACCTCCAGCAGAAGAACGTCGCCCATTTCGTCGAGTGAGTAACATTCCATCCTTGACCTGACTGCACCGCTTAATTTGGGTCCTCGACAGATGGATTCCCGACAACGTCTCAGTCTCCCTGTGCTCCGTCCCTCCTGTTGGCCAGGCTCGCGTGAGTACATCCTCCGTCGCTGGAAAATGGTTGACTAAACCTTGGCGAGTAGTCCGCGACTTGCTTGTCGAACTCCACCTCCATCCAGGAAGTGTTCAATCGAACTCTTACTCAGGTACATTTCCGCCCGCTAGCCCGTTCTGAGGTTAGCTGACAGCCGATCTTCCTTTTAGTTCTCGACTATGTATAAGCGTCGTGCATACATGCATTGGTATATTGGCGAAGGTATGGACGAGATGGAATTCGCCGAGGCGGAGAGCAATACCCTCGACCTAATGTGAGTCTTAGTCTGTCTGGTCTAGTCGATTCGCCTGATGCTGACTCCTCTCGTTACAGTGCTGAGTACCAGCAGGTACGCTATTTGACCGTTAATGTAATGTCTTTGGAGACCACTTACCCTTTTTTTCTCCCGCCAGTACCAAGAAGCTACCGTCGAAGCCGAAGAGATTGAAGAGTACGAAGACGAGGAAGTCGCAGAATAGCGCACGCGAGACGACCAAAACAACGATTGGTGGAGCCCTGATATCTTTCGTAGATCTGTCGTTGATTCTCTTCTCGCTCGTCGTGCGTGCTTTCTGTCGACCATGTTATTGTTCTTCGTTCGCCATCGCTACCAAATTTTTCTTTGCCCGGATCTTCTAATAATCTTTTTTCTCGTGTCACCGATATGCGAGTCATCTATCCTTGAATATTGATGTGGGCTGCCTTAGCCTTATATTGACCCTTGACATCGAGTGAACTTTGCGCGCTGCCTTGTGGACATGGAAAGAAGTTTCATACCCGATGGTGGTCGGCCGGGGGATCCACGAATTCAAGACCGGGTACTGGTAAGCAATAGAGGATCCGATGGAAGCCCGAGGAGACCTGTCCTGGGTGATTGTGATAACGTTAGCCCACCAGTAATTTGGGACTCGGTCGTCGATTCCTGGTGATTCCCTGTAGCAAACAGATTCGGGGAAACGAGGTGTGGGCATCAATTCGTTTGGCTTGTTCCCCCAGCGAGGTGAAATGATCTAAAGCGAAAACAAGCAGACTGAAGTTCCTCATTACACCACAACCTTCAGTAACCCAACCTACCATGCATCAAGGCAAACACACGGCGTCCATTTCCGTGACATGTCCCGGCTAACCATAACGATACTAGTAGTACCATACCACGAACGACGCCAACCACGCTACACAGACCACACCGGCTGAAACCCTAGGCTCAGCGCTGGATCCCGTAAGGAGATTTCGAGGTATGTCGGCGTTTGCTCCCCGGAAGTGGACACATCCCCAATCTCGACTTTGTCGCAAGCTGACCCCACGTTACCGACACGGAAACAACACCAGCCCACCGATGTAGCTGAATGCAAATATCGAGGAGCCCCGCTTCAGTAGTGTCCACCACAAATCCGCGTTTCAGCAGGAATAACACATCTTCCCCGGCAAACCAGGTTGATATACCTTGGCCGGAACCGAACCACTCGGTTATAAGCGAGACAAGGGTGAATACATATAGAGAGTGCGGATACATGTATGGGGCACAGGAAGGATGCTATCAAGGACAGAGGTGATACATATGCAGTCAAGGAAGATCTAGAGATGACATTCACGTGCAATCTAGTATGGCGTGGGTGGAAATAAACATATCAGGGCATTGTACACACTCTTGGTTGGATGAGAATGGCGGGGGGCAGCGAGATGGGTAGGGCAAGGTTGGGTCATGAGCAATACGTTAACTCGAATAGATTAATGTGTGAAGGTTAACCAGACGAGAGAGGATGGTGAAAATCCAAGGAGATCAGAACACATCACCAATGTACAAAGCCACGATAAAGAACAAGGCCTTGAACGAGTAATCCAAAATACTTGGTTCTCTCACCGTCCTCACAGCAGAGCTCTGGTCCGCGGTGTCCGTTGGCGACGGTTGCGGAACTGACTGATTGGCCGGAGTAGGGACTTCGCCCTGGTTCGGGCTAGGGGTAGGAATGAAGGCGTATGAGTCCAGGAAGATGTCGTCTTGTGGGCCATCTCCGAAGTTGTAGAGGTCTAAGTATACGGGTGGAGCGTAGGTGTCTTCGAACATCTACACCGATTGAAATGACATCAGCGACGCGCCGAAAATTAAACAAGGACCGGAATACGTACGTTGTTTCGTTCTTTCTGGTACCAATAGAGGGGTTGTTTCGCACCGTAGGTACAGTTCCCGGGTGTGGCTTCCGTGACACCCCTCTCCGGATCTGCGCCGCATCGACGAGGGACCTTTGCAGGTGCTAATCCAACATTGGACACCGAACCCGTAACATCACACCTAAACCCGTTCATGTAATCTGCCCAGGGAAGATTGAAATCGTCAGTAAGTATTTAGCAAGTGATACAAGCTCCCATACTTTGTTGACCGCCACTCTTCTCAGAGTGGATCCAGAACCAAGCACAAATACAGCCTCCTTCAGGACATGGAGGCATCCTCGCAGGGACTTGGAAGTCGGTGTCCTTGTACCAAACGCACGTATGGTTCACACTGAAGATGGTGAAATCTTCTGGTTTGACCTTGGTGACGTCAGATTCGTATGTGATCGCTAGCGCGCACCCCTTCAGGTCCCATAAACCCTGTGTACCGGGAACCACCCAATTCCAAAAGGGACGGAATGTCGATCAGAATTTCGCGTACAAAATACGAACGAAAGTCTCTTACATTCGCTGTGATCGCGATCGAAGCAAACCGTCAGCACAGGGCAAGAGAACAAGGAAGCCCTACACTCACTATGAAACTGGGAAATCGGAGATCCAGGACAAGGATAATTATCCGCTCCGAAACAAACGCCTCCATCCGCGGACGCACAGTACGAGGTGGCGCCTTTGTGACAAGCCAATTCGGCGGTTGCTGGTTTACCGGCGGGCAAATAGAAGAAATCTCCAGGATTGGGCGGGTAGTTGAGGTGGCCGTGGAACCACCACTGATCGAAGGTGTAGTCGGTGAGGGGAGCCACGGGCCGGTTGTCGTATGGAAAGGATTCGG
>Ga0307515_10007356_pt1 | contig 21789 bp, 17 predicted proteins | sample 17_EM_MG_FD_194513 | JGI IMG/M metagenome (GOLD analysis project Ga0307515, IMG submission 194513) | Populus trichocarpa ectomycorrhiza microbial communities from riparian zone in the Pacific Northwest, United States - 17_EM | ecosystem: Host-associated > Plants > Roots > Unclassified | place...
GTATCTAATTTTATATAAATTGGACATCAGTCATATAGGCAGCCCTCTTTCACGGGCTTTTTCTAGCACTATCAACCACATAATTCAAAGAGAGCTGGCCTAGCTAAATACTGACACAGAGTGGAATTTGATGGCTTTGGCAGGTTCAATTCACTGATGGAGGAGCCTCTGGTACTGTAAGGGAATTTATTTCATTCACACACCTTCCTTCTAACTCAACCCCCACCATATCTTTATCTCTTTCTTTATCAGACAAGATTATATAACAAAAAAAAGAACTGCCACTTGTAGTCCCGAGCAACAAATTAGGCAAAGAAAACACGCCATGGATTGTTTTGTCGGCAAGAAAAAGAGCGACCAGTGTGAGAAAGGCCTAAGAGGGCTGACAGAGAAGGTAAGGCTTTTCCAAGAGGAAATGAAAGCTATGATGTACGAGAGAGAGAAAGAGACGAGAGCTTATGAGATAGACATGATGGTTTTCGCATTTAAAGAGGCAGAGTGGAAGCAAGAGAGGAAGAAGCTCAAAGAGGAACTAAAGAGAATGAGAAAGGCAGTGGAAGAGAAAGATGAGAGGATCAGGGTAATGGAGGATAGGTCAGTAGGAGAGAAAAGTGAGAAAAATGGAGAATTCTTGGGGACTCCTAGCTTCCTGGTGGAGCAAATGAGGGAGGAGAGAGTGTGGCGCGACGAGGCCGTGGATAAGTGGAAGAAGCTTTACCTTGCCATCAAGGACGAGCTTGATGATCTCATTCAGAGGACTCACCGTGGTGCATCTCTCTCCTCTTCCGGACTCGCACGCACGCACACTCACACACACGCACGCTTGCTCATGCACATATATTATTGCATCGGTGTCGGTGTTTTTCGATGTCTATTAACACTGCTAGATTTTGATTTAACGATCAATTTTACAGTTTCATTTGAATCCAGTGATTTAAGAATTTATGTCAATTACCGTCATTAGACTATTAGATTTAAATTCAACGATGGGTTTTTCTACTTTATTTAAATTAAATTTATGTCGATGCCGGCATTTTAGACAGCCTTTGCACGATTGCATGCACTGTGCAAATCTCGGAGATTCAGACATTGACAAACCCTCTAGATTCCCTTTATTTCATGCCATGTTGTCTTAAGAGTGATTCTTGAGGGGGTGAACTATATCCTCTTCCTAAGCTCACTCTACATCTAGTGCATGTCCACACACTAATTATTTGTGCTTTTATGCAATTTCTTTCAAATATTCTAGTTTTATCGTTCAATGTAGCAGAAACCTGAGAGTTTAGCGCATAGCATACGCTGCTAGAATTGGCATGCTCCACCAGTTCCTTTTGTCAAACATCCTAAAAAGTTGATTGGAGTTTTCCAGCAATGGGCCCAAATTTATGTTTTTGATTCTCTTGATGATAAAGTATTACTGTGTATATGTGGTGACAAGTGGCTGGCATCTTTTCACTTATAAAGTCGTTACTGTTTTAGCACGTCACTGTGATAAAACTTATGGGACTTCCTTTTTCGAAAAAAGGAGATGAACATTTCTTTTGCTATCCATAAACATGTGGAAACGAAATCCAAGATTACAGATCACCACGACAGGGAGTTGTACCTCTTCTTTGGTCAATTGATCATGCTAGTATATACTAATTAAGAAGCTACGACAGTACAGAGAATATAATCAATGAATGACACACTGATTTATGGCTGCAACTCTGTTTTGCAGAAGATGGATTGTACCGGAGAGCAGAGGAAGAGATGATTGAGGAGCTAAAGATGGAAGTGAAGGCCAAGGAGGGGTGCATTAAGGAGCTGAAAGCACGATTAGTTTTTGTGGAGAACGAAGAATACAGCAGGGCAAGAGAGGTCGATATTCTGCGGCAAAGCTTGAAGATCATGAGCAGTAGGAAGGCATCCAGCTTCTCTCGCAAACCCAATTCAGCACTTTTGAAACAGGCTAGAAAAGCATAACTAGCTTTGCTAGTAAAAACATATAGTCGAATATTGAAAGATTGTGTAATCTTATTAAGTCAACCCAAGCAAAGACCGACCAAACTTTGCATTAGTAAGGAAGTGTTTAAAAATATAGTAGTAATTACTTTTTAAAAATATAAATATTTTTGTTTGCAAAAATATTTTTTTAAATTATTTTTCACATTAATACATTAAAATAATTTAAAAAACATCAAAAATATATTAATTTAAAGAAAAAAAATTAAAAATTAAACATTTTTTCAAAATTTTTTTTTTGAAACAGGCTCTAAAACACTAACAACCATCCTCTTCAATTGGACAATGGACTTCATTTTGTTTAGGACCTCCAGCTGAGGATTAGCCTTGATGAAAAGACGATCAAAGAATTTGAAGGTAAACCAGGAAAAAAGAAGTTGCCGCTGAATAGTATTTTGATATTTAGATGCACAACATCCAATCAGATATGTTGTCATGAAAATGTGATTTGAATTTGAAATAAATCTTTGCTGTACAGGTACATTATTCCCTACCCCACCCCGGATTAAGTCTGTCCATGTATTCTTTTGATGGGTTTCCTATAAGACTAGCAGACTGCTAAATGATGCATACAGACACAATGACGGATATCTGCCGAAGAATTATTTCGGCACTGATTAAAGGAAGGAACGTACATGAATATACTTTGGCTGCTAGCGTTCAGATGTTACTGCCATCTTCGCTGGTTGGGATGCTATCTCTTCCACTGCTTTCTACCCTTTCAAGAGGCTGGTAGTTTGATCTCACGTTCTGGAAAAGCAAAACATAAACAGATGAATATCTGAGCAAGCATGGAGACTGGTGATTATGTAAAGCCCGTGGAAATACTTAACACTAGCAGTTTAATAAATGGACAAAAGACTAGAGAGTGAATCACTCCAACAATGTTATAGGAGGAGGATTACAGCTACTGATTGTGTAAAAGCTTTTAGGGGCACAGATACGTGCAACTTTTAATAAGGGGAGAGAATTAATTGGCCACATTTACCACATGGAACCATCAAGGAAATCAAATATATTATTTACTCTAATCAACTGGATGAAAATAATCATTTGACAAAATGATATGTACCTCAAGCAGTGTGATGTAATAGAAATCCTCCATATGCTGCATAAGCCCACTTCCATCTCGAATTGAACGGAATATATTTATTTCAGTCTGCAGTATTTTCTCAATGAGCTCCTTCTCACCTTTCATCTGCTCAAAATAGTCACAGCCAATGCTCACTAACCATATTGGTATTTCAGACGACTATAAAAATGAGAAACCAAATGCTGCCTCCATGGAAGTTGTTTGAGAAACAACTCTTATTATTATTATCACTGTTCTAACAAGATCCTAAAACTCTTTCATCAATATTCAAAACGTATATTCTTCCTCTCAACATGCCCTGGGAACCTTTTTGCTAATGAATAGTCAGTTTAGGAACCACTAGATCAATTTGGGATCCACTATCTTGCATTCAAACAATATAGAAGGGACCATTAATTTGGATTACACTGCATGTACAAACTAATTAGAGAGGTAGAATTAATTGACAAAATACTATATAACTAATATATAATTTTTTGTAGGTTCTCACAGCAACCAGTTTCTCTTTGTTAATATGAGTTAGATAGATTTCGGTTTCCTACACCTTCGCATCTGGGTCAACCATACAAATGATTAAGCTGTGGAGCAAAAAAATGGAGCAAGATTAAGAACAAGAAACATACAAATTCACTGACAACAACATCTGGTGTGGACTCCCCAATGAAATCACCTTGGTAGCCATCTTTCAAAAGCTCCAAATTTACCTGAACAACAAATGTTAAACTTGTATATAGCGGTACTCATAAGCTAATTCTTAAAAGAAAAATAATCAATAATGGAAACTGTCATGTGTTCGTAACATCCCATCCATATGTAATATCAACCACAGTCGAAGAGTTAGTATTGTCAACTACATGGACATCTTTCATATATATTTGCTTCTTTCTTTTTTTTAAAAAAAATTAAGAACTCTACCTGTGAGTCAGTTAGAGAGTTTTGAGTCTTGGCCTTTTTTATCAGTTGTGAAGAATAACTTACAAAGGAGTATACAATAAGAGTTGATGGACAAACTACAATTTTAATCAAATACATCAAACATGCAAATTCACTAATTCCACTTGAGCTAAATTATGAAAGTCTGATCAGATAATACAGATGGATAAGGTCATTTCAAAAACAATAACAAGAAGCTAAAGAAAAAGAAATATGAATGTAAGATTTTCTTGTGGTGCATAAATTCTCCAAAGAAAATAAATGTCCGCCTGAAGCAATCAAAGTGTAGGTTTCAAAGGAATGCAGTAATTCAGCTTCCCTTGCATGCCTGAAGCAATCAATGTGCAGTTTTCTAAGGAATGCCTGTTGGGCAACAGCAATGGTAAAGCTGCAGAAAGTTCTGAAGCACGCAAGGGAAATTGGGTCACTGAAAAACTCAAATTAGTATATCTGAGACAAATTTGGTGTTCTGAGATGAATTAGGTCCAATGACAGGAATTGGAATTCAACTGACAAATCTTGAATTTAAAGAGGATGCCATCTATTCCATTATGGAAGATAACACACTATAGCATATATAAAATGCATATCCAGAGACCAGAGGTTAATTTCACAGCATGCAGCAACTGCCATATGATTTCAGGGAAAGTGTAAAAAAATAAATAAATTACCCACCAAAGCATCTTCTAGTTCTCCAGTTGCTAGATACACAGGTTGAGCTACATGGCAATAACCCATCAAGCGAGGAACAGTAGGTACAATGTCTCTGTGGTTCACAACCCTCCAGCTATCTTTAACTTTCTGCAAATGTAAGCATGACCAATTCAAACACTAACCACGGTTTTTTAGTGTCCAAGACAAAAACAGGAGTAAAAAGACATATCTTTACAAGTACACTCTTCTTACACGCACATCATGTATCAATGTCGCATATGTATATGTTTCACACTTTCCCAAGCAGCATGAACAAACAAGTATTATGTCCCAGGCCATAAGACCCAAAGGATATGAATGACACAGCCAGCAATGCATCATTTTTGCCCAGCTTAAATTCAGAAAATATAAAAGCAAGGGGAGGGATTTCTATCAGATAAGCAATTGGGTGAAAAAATTAAACACGTATGTGCATTGAGTTTAAACTGAAGCAGACTAATAACATTAAGAGAGTAAGAAACCAAGAAGAAGCAGGGCCAGTTCTCATCAATGTAACCTACCAGATGAATGAGAAGCAATTGGGTGAAAAAATTAAACATGTATGTGCATTGAGTTTAAACTGAAGCAGACTAATAATATTGAGAGAGTAAGAAACCGAAAAGTAGGGCCAGTTCTCATCAATGAGATGAGAAGGTTTTTCTTTTAAGAGCGTCCCAGAAAAACAAATAAGGGAGACATATAAATTGATGAGCCTCATCAATTAAGGCTATAGATATCAAGTCGAGAAAAACTCAGTGAGAATAGTGACTGCAAAAAAAAAAGAAAAATGAGAGAAATACTAGAAGTAAACATAAGGTACATTTCACAGAGCTCTCTTGTAGTTGAGAAAATTGAAAGACCACCCTTGAATGTCAGACATGACACGATAACCTTATGGACAAGTATCTCGACAATTAAACCAAGTCATGAGATGCATCAAAGGGGACGTTGAAGCCACTTGCACATTTTTCTATTTGTGATTTTTTTGGAGCTGGAGAGGAGATCCATGCAATTTCTTTGAACTGAAGGGAGATTCATAAAACTTACCCCAGACCATTTGTAAGTTAAAACCTACAGTACTTGTCATGAGATCTATGCACTTTATCATGGGAGCTCACAGTCACAGGATAGTAAAGATATCTTATAGAAACCAGCTAAACTTGGAAGTCCAACATTCTTCTCGGGTTTTCCTATAATTTTGCTGTAGTTTTAAACAAAAACAAAAACATCTTCATGTAATAGTTGCCAGAAGATCAATATTAACTCAACTAAGTCTCAATTCCAATCTATTAGGGTCACTGCATGGATCTGTCTCCTCCATTCATCTCTGTTATGGAGTCAGTAATCATGGACTAACTTTTTACAAGTTATTGAGACTCCAGAACATCTTATATCAATTCAGCCCATTCCCCACATGCACAGTGGCAAAAAATTGATGTGAAATAAGAAAAAACAGTTTCCTTTTCAATATGTCATGAAATTACAGGAATATGAAAAGATTATAAAAAAAAACATATCCTTTCATAAAAGCAGAAAACAAAAGGAAAGACGTGCACCAAAGACCAATTTGTAGTAAATATGTCTAATTGAACAAAGAAATCCAGAAAAACAAAATTTGAAAGAAGGAACCAGTTGCAGCTTTTAAGAAATGTGACCTAGTGTCGAGAACAAGCAAGCAAGCGATATACCCACATGTAAATTATATGAGAAAAAGTGCACCCCCATCATGATTTGACTTTAAGTTGTGCCAACAGGAAAAGGGAGAATTGCAACCCACCCATAAAAGAAATTTCTTGTGATTGAAAACAATTTTAGCTACAATTAAAAATTTACAGTTACCTGATTATAAACTTCTGCAAACTTTTTGTTACCAACTCTAGGAGATCCAAAGTTATACATAGCCACAGAAATCGCACCACGCCTAAAACACAAACAAAAATAGAATTCAATGTGTAATTGCATAATCTGTCAAAAGTGCCACTTGCAAATGCAATGGACTTACCAGGCACTAGTAAGTAAAAGAAGGATGAACTTACTTTACTAGTTGACTCGATGAAAGTTCAAGAGCAAGCAGGGTAGCCAATGCACCACCCAAACTATGACCAGTTACATAGACATGCCATTTAAATGGTGGCTCGGCTCCATTATCTCTGTCAACAACGATTTAACATTTCAAAGAACAAATCTATAGAAATTTGCAAAGTTATTTTAAACATTACTCTGCTTTGAATGTAATGGGAAAAAAAGAACAGCTAGTGACTACCAGATGATAGACCTGCAAACGTTATCTCACAGATGCAAGACAAAATATTGCAAAAATTTGAACCAAATTTCAAGACAAGAAGAATGAAAATCGATTCATTTAAGAGGTACAAGGTACAAAATGTCAAGAATGTATTTGAGATTACATGTTTAAGTTTTTAATCATACAAGCATATTAAAAAGCATCACCTATTCATGTATAATTTAATTGTGCACAAGCCAAAAACTATATGACTTGAAAATACAGTTAAATGCACCTATAAAGATGCATGAACTTGCGCGCTAATGCATCCCCGTTGGCAAGAATCCCAGAAAGTTCACTTTAGAAAAAAATCCACACCGGTCACATATGGACTATATTAATTAGCAAAAGGACCTAGTGAAACCAACACTAAATGACTAAAACAAAGGAATAAGTTTAGTCAGCCTATATTTGTAATTAAAAATGTGTATGCACTCATATCTTAAGCATGATATAACACTGGTTGTTGCCCTAGAAGATTCTTTAGGATTTTAAAAGAGAAGCATGAGATAGTTAAACAGGATTAAAAGCACAACTTACACGTAGCTAATTAATAGTTTAATGATAGAGATGATTCGTATCCTGACTGAATCATAAGCACTTAAAAAACCACTATGAACCTGAAAAATTTGTAGCACAATCAAGTACATCATAATCATTGACAGTAGTAAGAGAGAAATTGCACATATTACTGGATGTATTCCGAATAATTATCAAATATACATATCATTTGCGTACCTGAACTTCTTGTTTAAAATCTCCACCAATCCTTTCAGGATTTAGCCTACAGAAGTAGAATGATGGTTAGCATAGAACTTATGTATAATAATGATAAATAAATTGAGAAATGATAAAGAAACATAGTTCATGCAAATCAATTCTAGAGGCTTACGGATGATATAGTCACATTACAAGATTTTAAAAATAAAAAAAATGTTTCAATAAAATGTGACTAGCAAATTGAATTTTATTATGCATTGAGGAAATACAATAGAAGTATGCACCATTTAGTCATGGAATTACTATGCAATCACTTCGTCATTTATCACTCACTCTCCCATTCCCAATGTCTCTTTCTTTTAAAAGTAAAAGAAATTTTGCTGCAAGCAACGGGATTCATCACATGCACAGATCCATGTCCACCAAATCAATGCAGTGCACTATTCTCACAAAATGCAACTGCAACATAAGTTACACATACAAACAAACTGACCATAAAGGATTACCAAAGTGAACCAAACAAATCCATGCATTTCTCTGGGTATGTGTATGAACAAGGCATGATATGCGTAGGTATTTGACATTACCCTGTAGGAACTACCATTAAATCAGTTCGCAAATCCTTCCAGCTTACCTGAAGAAAATAACAAAAATAAGCAATTTAAATAGAAAGCTAGATGACCCAACAGCACTTAGAGAAGTATAAAATTTAACATACTTGTTCTGTGCCCCTGAAAGCAACAACTAATCTTTTCCTTGCATTGTCACGCCAAATTGCCACCTGCACTTTCCAACAACTTGGTGATAAATGAAATGCAACCATGTGGTGTTTCATCACAAATAATGAATCACAAGATTATCACAAGGAAGATGGCTTGTGTCAACGATATAAAAATATCACCTGTGTATCTGTGGATGAATTGTCTAGAAAGCATATCTTCTCAAATTCAGACTTGATAAAACTTGAATGACCCAGTGAAGTAGCAAGCATTGCCCAAGCCTCCATAGCACTTTCAGCAGTAGAAAAGAGCACTCTCATTTCCTCAGATTTCTTGTCTTCCAATGCGGTTCCATTCGAAGAGCTAATTAGCTTCTCACTATCAGAAGAACTCTTTCCTGAAACATTTTCTTCCTTATTTAATTTAGAAACAGCAGTAGTCAAAACCATCCATGCTCCCAGAACAGAATCAGTTTGCCTTAACAAATCCTGTGTCACCTTCTTTATTTCTGGAAGTGAAGATTGAATCTTGCTTATGGTAAGTGGGGCACTTGCTTTATCACTGTCCACCTTCTGACCCTCTGGAGTTGCAAGCCCTGACTCAACATAACCCGCTTCGGCAATCTTTTGTGACTGCAATCCAATTCTGTTCAATAAGTCAAATTCATCCCACTTTAATTCCAGAGAAACAGAGAAACCAAGTTTCTGAGCAACAGTTTGGCTGATAACATCAGCAAAGTTCTTCCAAAATTGTTTATCTGATTGCGTAGCTTCCCCAGCTTCTGTGGCACCCAAATTACGTAAGCAGTCATTATCAGCTTGGGATAATACCAAGTTACTGTCTCCATCACGGTTCGTGTCACACACAGGGACTTCTGTGGTACTCTTTGTTTCTGAAGGCAAAGGCATGTCCGACACAACAGAGTGGTTGGAATTTGCTGCACCCAAGTCCTTACTGTTTGAAACTTGATCCGTCCAAACATATGGAACATTAAATGACTTCAACTGCCCAAAAGCATATTCTACAAACTGACGTGCTGGCATGGTTTCTGAGCCAACAACCATTTTTAGAGCTGATTCAAAACCATTTTTGCGAAGAAAATCTGACACAAAGGGGAGCCTCCACGGCCTTTTTTCTTCATCAATTTCATCAAAAGTTTTGTATTTAACCTGAAACCTTACAAGTAGCAAGCGTAAGTGGTACAAATTCAACAACAAAAAAAAAGTCCATCTTGGCAATAGATGGAATACACATTAACAAGTGCAGCTATAAAGCTCAAGAAAAAACAAGAAGAAAAAGAATTTTATTGACTTAAACCACTGAGAAATTTTGGTACAGGAGAGAAGTCTTGACACGACTTAAAAGCATTAATCTACGTCAACGATGTTTCATTTGTTTTGTTTATTAACCAACCTTAATAACCAACGATAGGCTGCCAAGTCTCTGAATAAGGAGAAACAGTACAGAAAAGCTACCTGACTGTTTCATTTGTTTTGTTTATTTATTTATTGCAGAACTGTCAACAATGTTTCTGTGACTCAAGGAATTCTTTCAAGCTTTGGGTTTTAAAATGGAAAACTAAAAAAAGAAGAGAAACAAAAGAAGAACAAGCAAGATTGGGAAAAAAAATGCGAGCTGCTAACCCAACTCCAAATATATCAGAAATTGTCTCACAGCAAAACCCAAGAAAATATACAAAGAATAAATCAACATATTGCAATAGGTAACAACTATCTTGAGTACTACATTACAACATTGAATACTATGGAGTATTTCACTATTAACCTAGTTGACTAAAAGTTTCTTTCTAGTAACAGTTGAACTGCATTGTCATTATACAAGCGACTGGCAGTCTGCATCAGCAATAACCACCAATTACTAGAATTACATGCAGAAAGCAGGCCTTGCAGTAAAGAATATCCCCAAATATACCAATGCATTAAATCCATAAAAAAAAAACCTTGGTAGAAAAGTGGCATGCCAAGAACCTCCAGTGATTAAAAAAAAAAGAAAGAGAAGTTCAACAAAAATCTTGCATTTGCAAATTATGCAGAGACTTTATTTGAGTTGTCCTAGTTGCTCAAAGAGAAACCAACACCTTACCCGAAGTAATGATCCATATATCCATGTCAACCAAAAGGTTCACTGAAAGAAAGTTTAATATCCTCTCAAATGCATGTGAGACAATCCTGTATACTTGATTGAAAGAAATAACTTAAACTGTGATTTAATGCCTCAAAAAAAGGTTGAGAAGTTATGTTGCAAGACACTCTAATTTAAGAAACGATAACAGGCCAAATCATGATATTACTGGTCTAACCTACCAAGAGCATCAAGATTAACAAACATGAGTGTGTTGATGCCCAACTACCACATGGAGCCATTTTCAGTTGACTAGGTTTTGACCAAACAAAATCTGATCAATTGCAGAACACAGCATGAGCAAACATAAACCATTACCAACACAAAATAAATGCTGAAAGACTGGAATGTTAATACACTTTGGGACTTTGGTGTACATAAACCCATTGGTTTACCAAGACTTGATGGAGCCAGCAAGGATTAATAGCAAAACCAACCCAAGTCTAACAACGCATCATTTCAAAGAGCATCAGTCTTCACTCTTGTTATACTGTTTTCACTCTTCCATTTTTTAATGTCTATGATACCTTCTATTATACTCTTTCTAGACCTTTACGACCAAGCTTGTAGATATTGCTCATGATCCATAAGGCCTTTTTTAAGCTTGAAACAACCTTCACACTGATTAACTTCTCATTAAATCCATCTTCCATAAAACTGAGTTGAGAAAAAAAAAACACAACAGTGGTCATAGCAACGGCACTCGTCGAACATTAGATTTCGGAGAAACTTGCAACCTAGAAATGCCTGTTTGTTCAATATGCCTTCATCTGAAGGATTTACCTCCACTGTTTTACCGAACGTAGATTTAGTTAGTGCCCTTTGCCCTACACTATTTTTCTTTTTCCCCTTTAAGGACTTTATTTCCTTTTTAAGGACCTCATCTCTTCCAATGCCTTCCTATCATGTTTGACATATTTTCTGCAAAATTATCAGGTGAATAAATTAGCTAGGGTCCCAGACATACGATGTAATGATAGGATGGAAATCAAAGAACAACTTGAAGGAGAACAAGAGATGACATTTTAACCAAATGGCAACAAATTCTAAATCGAAAGAAAGAAAAGTAAAAAATAAAATGTAAACTTAACGGGAAATGAAACAAAACAGGCAGCATTATTACCCTGAACTTGGTGGACCTCCTAGCATCACATAGCAATGGTTGTACACTTTTAAGGTAGACACTCCTTTATCCACGTTGAAACACCATGCATTAAATGGTATTATCAAAGTCAAAAGAGGAAGAAATATGAAAGAAAAAAAAAATAGCAGCAGGAAGACGTGTTTTATACTCTAAGAGCATGCAGATTCCAAAGAATTATGTTTTTATGATATAACAAGCAGCAATATAAAAGCATTTTTTTCCCACAGAATACACATCGAAGTGCAATTCATGTATAATATAGCTGAAAGGAGGCTGAAGTACTCCAACCTATTGAAAAATTCCATGATTATTCTTATGTTGGTCCCATGTTTGGACGTGAGCTTAAATCACTATAATCATAGTCCTTCATGATGTCGGATAAGTAAAATCTATTTTCAATACCCAATTAACTGAAAAACATCATACAGAGTCTTTGGGCTTAGATATTCAAAAACTTCCTTGCATTGACCCATGTTAGGGAAATTCCCATCAAACAAAGATGCAATGGTAGATGGCAACATGACCAAACTCTGAAAATAAGGAAAATATTTCTATGCCAATTCTCTTGGCACTTCTGCGTTGAAATTCAAATTCAGAACGTGATTCCAGAAGTGATGCTTTAAAATTTAGTATAGTTGAGCACACTGTTGTCATCAGACTCAGTGCATCAATAAGCTGATAGTTGTTTGAGCCAGATCAAAATGTTTAGGATGTGAAAAGCTGATATGTTTAGAACTAAAGACCACCAGTCTCATAACTCATTGACTAAAAAGCAACGCCTGGGACCCAAAGATGGATATTTCCAGGAGTTCCTTTCATAAGGACACTGGAACTCTTAGATGCAGCCACAAACCAAATAAGTTATGCGATAATCCTATTATTTTTTAAAAATACTAAAAACATGTTAAAGTTCCCAATAACGTCAGTATTAGGTGAACTAAGTTGTCATGCCTGCATGAATTTTTCCACTGCTTATTGTCTTAAATTTAAACCAGAGCTTGATGAGCCAGCCATGTCGAGGTGGAAGACACATAACAGACTCAACGGGGGGGAATTTCATACAATTCCTTGAAGATTTAAACCGCACTAAAAATTTTCTTTCACCGCAAGAACTTACCTCCAACTGCAACTTTCCGCCACCGCCCATCCCTTCCAGTTCAACCACCACCTCATGCAAGTTTCCTGGAAAGGCACAAGCCATTTAATAATTTTGGTAGAAAAAAGTATGCAGTCCATATATCCAAACTTCATCTGCTTACTGCTTTCATACACATCGAATGAACTTGTACTTATGGAATTAAACTAGCACACTTCACTTCATGCAATGAAATATCTTTTAGTATGTGCAATCATCAATCTAACAACAAAAAAATCATTCTAATTATTATTAAAATTTTACTTGCAGAAAATCACTGATCCAAGTATAATGAAAAGCACAACACCTTTTCCCAAACAGTTCAGTGCATGCACAAGTTTTATTGAATCCTCACCGTCACAGAGGCTTTCCAGACCAATGCTTGTGTTCCCCATGCGCTTGTGTGGAGTTACAAGGTTTGCATCCCAAGCTGCAATCTGAAGCTCAAAAACACAATGCAAAGAATTACTTGTGAGTTGCAACTAAATATAAAAATGATAACTTCCTATTCTGAGCACATCCTTCAATTGTATGCCTCGGATCATGTATTTGTATTGCACAAGATACTTCAGTCCTAATTGGTATGAACAAAATCATCACCAAAAATGTCATTAATACCAAACTAGTAGTGGAGGTAGCAGACTAAAAACAGGAATAAGATATGATAATTAATGGAGATAATTGATCATAAGGCAAAATCCTTAATAGCATACCCTACTGGAACAAAGAGATCCTGCAAACCAATTATTTAAAAAGAATACCCCAAACAAGGATGATCCAGTCTGGTCAGTCCAGCATGATTATGACTGTAAGGCATGTTGATAGATGTATGTGAGAAGGTAAATTTAAAGTCTAATGCCAAGTCATAATTGGCTGGAAGGGCAACCAATGTACAGGCACCTGTAAGCCCTCTGGTGAGTGATGAAAGCCATTGGAGAACATTAACTATATAACCAAAAGGAGAACCCACGCATTCAATACTGCATGCACCTGACCATTTGGGCAATTTAAACAATGATACCATATACTTTCTAACTAACTATAACTGTGTCAATTATACAGAGAATGTTTCCCCGAAGATGATTGCGCTTTGAATACAGCAATCCTTTCCAAGCCATCCTCAACAAGTAACAGGCCTCACATCCACAACAATACAATATGAAATACATCCTAGATCTAGAAGCCTGTCTTTACATTCACATAGAAGAGAAAATTAGTTTAAGAGATATCAGACACCTTGTAAAGCCATTTCTTCAAACCATGTAGATGTATAGATGGTAGAGATTAGTATTTAACTGCACAAAAAAGTTGAGGCGCCAGTAATCTAAATTGTAGTACTGGAAGCATTAACTTTTAGTTAGGGACAATAAATGGTCAAAGATTTTAGATTTAGAATGAATGAGAATTACTAAAGGACAAATTTCTTTCAATAACTAAAATATAATTATTAAAGAGCAGAAAGGGTGCAACACTGGTACATGGGAAGTATAGAAGAGGGGGAAAAAACTTAAAATTAATAAAGAAAACTCTCTCATTTAAGACAGGTGAAAAATAAGTGGAAGAATTAAAAAAAAATTAACAAGTAAAAAATGAGATCTCAATTAAAAAGCGCTGGTCCTTGATCCATAAGCTTGATCCCTTTAAATGTTGGTTTGTTCCTCTCCTTCCACTCCAATTGCCATATTTTCCTTTCTTATAGGAATCTAGAGATGATTTGTTGTGTAAATTCAGAAACTTGTAAGGGATATCCATGCTCACTTTCAGAGTGACTATAATAAGCATTAGAATTTTTTAGACAAGTATGCTATTGGAATTTGCTCATTTCTGTACTTAAGTCAAAACAGCAGCTAGAAAGAATGATAAAAAGGGTATAGGAACTTGAAATGTGCCCCCAGCACACTCCCAAATGAGAAATAAATTCAGAAGGAATAAGAATTTACCTGAAGATTTTTGGTCGGAGGCAGCTTAATGTTAATGGTGAAGTCCTCGTTCCAAGTTGGCTTCTTTTTCCTGCCATCATTGAATGATTACTTGTATCAAATTGTTTTTAAATTGTTAATAGTTCAAGAGCAAACTTGTAAGATTTTGCTGCTTCTGCTAGATTGCAACTATGTCAATGTGTAAATTTTGCACAGAACCCATAATATGATTGAGAAAGTATATCCTATGGAACAACCTAATGGTTAAAATTTTGGATTTTCAACATGGAGGTCTCAGGTGTAAATCATAGGATGAGTTGGCAGGAATTCGGGCTAACCTGCATCATGTAGTTGAAGGTCCAATGGGCCTTCTAATAAAATGAAAAGGAATAAATGTGATTGAGAAAGAAAACAACTATTAGTGGCATGATAGCTGTCTCCCAATAGAAATGGACAAAACATAGACCTAGTTTTGGGCTTGAGTTTTAAAACAGTTCAGGAAAAATTTCCAGTCCATAAGACTATTCTGCAGTCCTAGCACAAGCATCCTCACAAAACTCAATATAAGCAATGGCTATCACTCTAGCAGACCATAATAGCAAATATAGTACCACCTGGAACCACATTTCTCTGTGTTCCTTCTCCAATGGAGAGGATATAGCTGCATTAAGTAAGGAACAAAAAGCCATTTCAATGTGAAAAATCAAGGATTGACCAAAATTTTGAAGAAAAAAGGCAATAGGATTGTGAGGCTAACACCAATCTGTCATTTACCTCGGTAAAATGCGTTTCTTTTCCAGAGGAGATTGTGATTACTGGATTCAGTAAGGCATAAAAATTTTTCAAGATGCAAGTGGTATCAGAGGTTGATGAAAATTCAAAACAATGGCAGATAGGGGTAGTAAACACTAGAACTACACTCCCATTCATCTCAGCAACAAATTCCGGACACCAAAAATTAAAACAAGTGCATTAAAAGAAATATAAATCAAATTGGAATGAAATTCCTAGCAATTTTAAGCAAACAAAGCGGGGTTCATGAAGATGAAGTAAAACAGAAGAAAATATAGAAAATGGGGCATACACCATATGAAATTTTTTTCTAACTTTACACTTCAGAGCAGGATTTTTAATAAAATAAGAGCATTAAATGAAATTCAGGTAAATGTTTCCTTTCAAATATTTCCTGCAGAGTTAATGAAATTTATCATTCATTCTCAGTTCCATTAGAATCTCACATCCCCATGAATGCTGCTATGAAAAGTTGTAATTTATACTAATTATTGCCTGATCTTAAACAAAGGAGCTCCAACTCCAATTGCTTAGTTCAAAGGAGAAAGAAGAAAGCATATGCTATAAAGTGCATAAAATTTTCAACATAATGAAAATTTTGAGAAGGATAAAGATTCAGCCTTAAGATTCAGTTTGTGTGTGAGAGAGAGATATGGAAATATCAACAGCTTACCCCCATTTGACCTTGCTTTTGACAACCTGACCATCCAGTTCCATAACCACATAAGGATCACTTGTTCCCTGGAAATACACCCGCAGTTTGATAAGTATAGCTGTATCTATGAAAATCAGAATGTAACTTTGTCGGTTCCTACATATAAACCTTGAATTCAAGGGAGTGGGGAACCAACAGAAAACACCAACTGGTTAGGGCTGTGCTTGTGTGTTTCCAGTTGCAGATGCTTTCCATGTAGGCAAGCATAAAAACTTGCACATAAATCCTATTTCTCAATGCAAAAAGGATAAATTCAATGACGCACCCATGGATCCATGGCTGGCAAATCAAAGCCCTTTGTCAATTTTATGAACAACTGGCCATCATATATCTCGCGTACAAATGACCTGCAAACATATCAATCAGATTTCAAGAAAAAAAAATAGTATGCTATTTGATTCTATTATTTGCTGCTAAAATAATTTCAAGAAAAAAAAAAACGTCTGGTTAGACATAATAGCAAGATGCATCTTCTCTGCAACAACAAAGAGAGCAAGTAATGAATGTTTAAGCCTCTAGTATTACTAAAACAGATGATCACATACTCTGAAAGATACACAGTCTTACAATCTGCAGCATCAACCTCGCGCTTCCCTACGTTTTCCTGATTAAAACAAAACAAACACACCAAATGAACATCAAATTACTCTGATTTTGTTACCCTGAATAACAAGAGAGCAAAACGAGTGCCTATTGAATTTCAAATTCTGTTTGTTTTCATGTGATTTTGCGGAAATTTTTATATTCAATTAAGACTTAAAAATTGAAATTAAAAATGAATTAAGTATTAATTACAGGGAGGCTAGTGTAGGCTTCGAAAGCGAAACCAGCAAGAACTACAGCTAGATTGATATCAAAAGGAGGCCGTTCCATCTCGTTCTCTTTCTCTTCTTGAACGGAAACCTCGTCGATCTCCGTATTATTTGTATTGTTCGCTTTAATAATACTCGACGAGAAAACTCCATGTCCGGTGCCTCGGTAGTGCTTCTTCTTCAAAGTTAAAACCCTAGCTTTCCAGGAAAATGAAGACGAAAACCGCCGGTAAAAGTTCAAATTTCGACTCATATGCGAAGTAGGAGTGAAACGGTGATAAAATGTGTGGTTTAGGTGGAGAGAAGTTGCCATGGCCGCCATTGGCCAGTGTCTACTTTTGAGTGACGATGAAAGAAAGAAAAGGTCCGGCGGTAAATTTGGTTTTTGATAGTGGAAGGGGCGTCATGATATTTTTCTTTTTTGGTTTGGGTGCATACCGTGAAGACACGTGTACATAGTTAGACAAGGCAAGAACAAGAAGGATCGAGGAGAAAATTGTGGAACCAAGCTGGCAAACGGTCGTTTTTTCAGCGATCTGCCCCTTCACACACCAAAATAATTTTTTAATTTATTTATTTTTATATTCAAAAAATATTTTTTAAAAAATTTTACTTTTTCAAATTAAATTTATTTTTATGATTTTAATTTTTAAAAAAATAAAAAAAACTTATTTTAATATATTTTCAAATAAAAAACATTTTAAAAAATAAATATTATTATAATTTCTAACATTATTTTAATAATTTCATTAAAAATTATAAATACAAGTTAGTAGATTAATTGCTATACAGATTACATTAATACATGTCATGGATAGATTATGTGCCAAATCATGGTAACTTGGCATCGAGTACTGTATATTTATTTATATGATACATTTATACGAGGGTGGTTATTTTCAGTTCAGTTTGGTTTTTATAAAAAAAAACTAATTAAATCAAAATTATTTAAAATAAAAAACCGAAATCGAACCAAAACCGGTTCAAACCGACCGGTTTCGGTTTGGTTTTTTAGGACAAAACCGGTTCAAAGCGGTTTGGCTCGTTTTTTCCGGTTTGGCTCGGTTTGTTTTTGTTTGGTTTTGATTTTTTCGGTTTCAGGCTTATAAAATCGAAACCGAACCAAACTGGTCGGTTTTTTCAAAATTTTTATCAGTTTAATCGGGTTTTTTTTCACGGTTCGATTTTTTTAGTTATTTTTTTTTCTAATTTTCTCGGTTTAATCGGTTTTTCAGTTTTTTTGCTTACCCCTACATTCATCCATAAGATTTTATATTTTCTTCATATATTTTTATTCATTACATCAGTTTGATATAATGTAAACAAAATCTAATTAATCGAACCCAAATTAACTTTAGTATAATATACTATTCTTAATTTAAGATTTTTTTTTATTTGACAATAAGCGGTATTTTGTTTTTTAATCAATTTACATATCAAATAAAAAAATCATATTAATTTTTTTTGCGTTGAGATGAATTTAAGAATTTCTTATAGATACCGTTTTTAGATTTTAAACTCAATCTCTTTGAACACTAGCTAGTTAATAGTTTTGAAACTCGGTCTGGAGGATTGATTCGAGATCCGGCCGATCCGGGACTAGAATTAGGCCGGAGTGAAAAAAAAACAGGAGAAGGAAAAATCTGGTATAATCCGGCTGACCCGGCGGGTTGATTCGACGACCTAGTCAAGATCAAGTTATAAATCCGTTAACTTTTACTTTTTATTTTTATTTTATTAAAATAATATCATTTTGATTTAAAAAATAAACTGACACGGCCGGATCTTAGAACTAACAGCTAGATGCATTAATGTGCTTCGTATTTTTTTATTTTTTTTTTCCTCATATGAAGAACATCGGTTTTAGACCTGTCAATCCTTGCATTTACTTTATCGCATCGATGTTTACTTTTAATAAGAAAATTGAAGGAAAAACAAGAAAGAAGAGAGAACTTTTATTACATCTGAGAGGGGTCCCAAAACAAATGGAAAAGGAACAAAGTGCTATACTTGTCCATGCAAAAAGAAGAGCAATTGCATCAGCAGCATATCCATAAATCGGAATCCGGTTGCTCGGCAGACCATGTATAGCAGAGGTTATTCTTTCATTTCTTATTCTGACCTATACCAAGCGTGTTCTTCACAGAGTCCATTGCATCCTGAGCCACATGCTTCACTTGCTCTCCAGTCTGTGTACTCAAGAAAAATAGATGCGAACAAAATTAATTGATTTCTTTGAAATCACCCTAAAGCCTAAAGGGTACAAGGCATGCTCAAGGGTTAAGAGAGGAGATATATAGTTACCTGCTGCAGGAAACCAGCACTGTGATCCTTCTCTAGTTGAGCAGAATCTCCGGTTGACTGAGCACAAGCTGATGTGCTGTCTCTACAGGCTGCATTTGCTGTATCCTGGATGGTTTCAGTCCACTGTTCTACCTTAGCCTGCACCAAATTTAACGAACAAATTAAATTATATTCCTACCTTGATAATATTATTCCCTGTGTGCATGCTTCACGTGTTTTTCCTACCTGGGTGTTGCCTTTGGTTTGGCCTGCATTGAAACTTTGCTGCATGTTAGACATATTTCCTTGGGTAATATGTAAACTTGATTTTCTAATCTGGGATTCAAATGTATCAGTACTGCGCTTGTATACTCACTGTGCTTGCAGTGAGTGCATATATATAGCGACGGAGGAATGAGGAAGAGGAGGTGGTAATTCTCTTAGAGCGGGTTTTCCTGCTTTTGAAGTGGAATTTGAGGGCCTCTGCTGGTTTGCTCGGTCAATTGATCCATATGATCCTCTACGAAGAGAGAAATACGGATCTTCGCACTTCGGATGGCTATCTGCCATCCATTTTTATATTTCTGGTTATATCTATACTTTTCTTAACAAAATTACATACTAGCAAATAAAATGTATTAAAATATTGGTTAAATTCAATTTACAACTGCATCTGCCCATATAATAAAAAATAAACAAGAAACTAAGGGGAAATTAAGCATTAAATATGAAGAAATATTAGATAATAAGAGTATTCATCTATTGAACTTATTAATTAAGACGCGTTTGCTTGTGTTTTTTTTTTTCTTTTCTCCTATAACATGATCAATAAGGTAGTAACACAATGAATTGCTTGTGATGCATATTTAAAATCTTATAATTCTTTTATTTGGAATCATTTCATTTGTTTAGACAATCCCTACATCTCGTTTTTAGGCCTACGTTGGTCTTTTAACAAACCCGAATCGGTCCAGCTATCGGATCGATCGGGTCCCGAGTCAACTCGCTGGACCGGTCTGGGTTTAATAACTATAATATTAAAAGCTTGAAATTTGTCTTATTTTCTTATATATACGAGGCTGAATTGGTATTTTTAAGGTTCAAAGATCTGGTAGTGTTTTTTTTTTCATTTTTATTATCTCTATTATATATAAAAACTTTTTGAAAAATAATTCACTTGTACATGTGTAAAATATTTTGTTCTACTTAAATTCCCAGCCTTGCAATCCTGGAGGCTTGCATGCAATTGCATCATGTGAAGGTAAGCGGCAAGCTAAAAATCTTCCAAGTAGCAATTTAAAAGGCAGCTAAATGACATTTAGAGCGTGTTTGGCGGTGTGGTAGTGGTTGCTTTTTAAATAGCTTTTCGTGCTGAAATACATGCCAATGATATTTTTTTATTTTTTAAAAATCATTTTTGACATCAGCACATCAAAACGATCCAAAAAATATAAACCGCACTCAATTTTAGCAAAAAAAAAAATTGAAATTTGATCAAACACAGGTTCAACCGCAGAGCCAAACAGGCTCTTAGTTAAGAACTACGCGGTCGGATAAAAAACAATTATAACATAAAAAAATATTAGGATATAGATAAATATTAGTTATTATTATTAAATTAGGGTTACTGGATTAATTTTGAAATTTTTTTTTTAATATGAGTTTTAAAAAAATTAACGTGATCAGTTCAATTACAACCTGAATGATTATTAAAGAAAATTTAAGAATAAAATTAAAATAAAAAATATAAAGTTGGAAGAAAAAAAACTATCTCAACTTGATTAATTGCTTAGTTTAGGTTTAAAATTAAAAATTTAAGTTATGTCCCAACGTGGTCCAAGTGATATAGTTAAAATATCAGTTTGAAAAAAATTAAAAATGAAATTAAAAAAAAAGTTACACCCTAATGGAGTGAAAATAAAAAATCGGGTATTGAAATTGCAATATTAGCCAAGTTAGCACAGGGTTATATCAGGAAAAGGGAAATTGAAGTTATTAAGGAGGCAGCACGTGCGATGGCTTTGACAAGAAGACTAATTCCAGCACGATCTTCCAATCTCAATTCAAATGCTAGCTATGCTTTTCTATAAAACCTAATTCCAGTTCTATATTGATTTGGTAAATAAAACTCTGTGGCTTACAATGACGGGCACAGGAAAATGCAAACATCTTTTTAGGAAATCATGAGATTAATTGTCATAAGAAACAAAAATATATATGTATGTTTTTTTTGTTTAAAAATATATTAAAATAATTTATTTTATTTTTAATATCAACATATTATAATAATCTAAAATTAATTAAAATAAATAAAGAAATTTCAAAACAGAAAAACAAAAACACACAAATAATATTACCCTGTTGAGTGAAAATTACAATCCAGACGTGATACTTCATCAAA
>Ga0307515_10007357_pt1 | contig 21786 bp, 20 predicted proteins | sample 17_EM_MG_FD_194513 | JGI IMG/M metagenome (GOLD analysis project Ga0307515, IMG submission 194513) | Populus trichocarpa ectomycorrhiza microbial communities from riparian zone in the Pacific Northwest, United States - 17_EM | ecosystem: Host-associated > Plants > Roots > Unclassified | place...
TCGAGGCACGCGTTACCAGTCGAGATGTTGCAAAGCTCAGCGTGCTGCTCTGTGTGGCACCGAGGAGACCGAAGGTGGGCTGTCGCCTTGAAACCTCGGTGACGACGCTTCTGACTGTTCCCGAACCGCGTGGTCTAGCCAGAGGGCGTTGACGCGATCAATCCTTGTACTCCCTATCTTATAGCGCCTCTGGGTTGGGATGTGGGGAATGTATAGGCCGATCATGATCAAGGGTATGGGCATCGCGATGTATAAGGCAACGCCGTTAATTCTTGATCCCTCGATGGACTTATCCCCTTCAGGATACTTGGGAACCTGGTGCCAGCGGAACCTTTCGTCCCCTCCGGAACTCCTGGTCTCTCCGAACGGGCGCGGGTCAGCACCAGCGTCTCGGTGCGCCGGCTGACTTTCCCCGGACTTTTAGACCGGGCATCTAGTTCTGTACGTGTAACAGTGACGCGTATGCGCCTTCCGCATTGTCAATCAGCATCCAGCGTTATTCTCCTGGTGAATAGAGACGCGCGGTGGGTATTTTTGGGGTCCAATCTTGGCGTTCGAAATGCACGCGAGTCTCGCACCTTTACCACTTTTACCCCTCGCGCTCCTCCCGCTAGGCTTCTACGTGTTTCAAGACGCGACCCGGGGACTGCGAGGTGCTTACCTGAGCAACCCTCAGTATGGCAGGCGGCAAACCCGCCAGTCCTACAGAGTTTCACGTTGTATCATGATTCCAAGGATTCATAAAATCACTCGCGCTTGCTGACCACCCTGACTCAAATGTGCAACACTGGTCCGATGAGACCTCGGATAGTTTTCAGTGTTCCAGGGTGGTCGACTTGGGTTGATGAAGGGGTCCCTCAACGCGAGCGATATTCGGGTTCCCAATATCTCTTTGGAACTTCACCCTGACGCCTCCTGCTGGTCAAAGTTTCGTGAGCATTTTGTCATTCTGCTTATGCTCGACGCTGATCCCGCCAATCTGCCGTAACCTTACTATCCAGTCAGGAGACAAATGCAAAATGTTTCGTGCCTCATCATGATCGAGATGGTTAGCTTTAGCGACACTGAACCATAATAGGGAACACGTGGGACGAGTGACAAGGTTCCCTATGTCCCCTTCGTGTCCAAGAGTCTGTCGGGGATCGGGGACGATGGATCCAGCCCGTAACATCGATTCGCCATCCCGTGCCCCGGATGTAGATGCCTGGACCGTCACTAGGTTCTAAGCGATCTCCGGCGCCGCCGTCATTGTGGGTCCGCGACTACAGCTCCCAAGGTTATCGGTTTCGTAGGATCTGGGTTCCGACATAATTGACGAGCCGATCCAGACACAGGGGACGTCACTGAGGCGTAAATAAGCTTGGGCGAAGCGGCCTCTATCAAGTGGTGGCGATGATTCCACAATGAAAGAAACGATCTGCGATAGAGACGTTCGGGAAATTGGTGGCTGAAGTGCCAAGTTGATGATTTGTAGTTTCAGCGATGATCTGCGACGATCAGGTGAGGAGCCCAGACCGGGAGTGTTAAAAGCCGTCAAGCATATGGCCCCCGGTCTTTCGATGGTCCCCTGATCCTCAGACTGAAGAGATAACTGACTGACAAAGTGGGGTCCTCTCCGGGAAAGCCGCTCCCTTATGAACAATTAGTTTCCTATCTTATCGCCCTGCGTGTCAGCTGCCAGGCTTGTATTACTGGTCCACGGGTCGGCCGATGTCGTCACGCCTCAGCGAGCCGCTCTGAAAGACATTCGAGGTTTCAAATGGATCTTCAAAGCTAATTTCGGGACACTGACCAGCAACGATGCTCGTGGAGAATTTGTAATCAGGATATGCCTTGGTCACTGGACTTGTCTGCGTTGTGTCATTTCGGTGTTCCTGGGGGACTTGCCTCGTCGATCCTCGGATAAGGTTGTCGATCTATGATGGGGTGGTAAGAATGTTCGTAAATCCCTCCACCCCTCCTGGAGAGACACTAAGGTATCTGGAATTTAAGCAATGCGCAACAAATACCGGTCTTCAACGGGCCAAGCTGCGATTTGGATCTCCCCTTCGGCTTCACGGCAGTGCTGTATGTATGTATGTGAGTGTTTCAGAGTTCGAGTGGAATGGCATCTCACGGCACGGGCAGTCCTGTCCTCATGTATCATGACTGCGGATCTGAAGCTTCGCCAACTATCCTGCCGTCTTCGATACGCATGTTACCGCCCTTCGGTCAATCTGGTTCCATGTCTCGGGTAAGACCAGGATTCCATTTCAGAAATACGCAACGGATGGGAAGCATTCATCTTGGGGACCACCTGCACTGGGATTTTTTGCGAACATTCTTCTGGCGCTCGATGTTGACAACTCGTGTTCAATGACGGCCTGCCGGTAACGTTAATTCCCACAAGTATGTCACCCCTCTCGTCCTAAACGCTCGGATAGTTGATCAAGGATACGCATTACTCGAACAGCCGCACATCCCTCCATCGAGCAACACACAATAAAAGGACATGGGCGCGAACCAGTTACGGTCATGGGAGTCCAGCAGGCCGGGAACTTCCGATAGGCCATCGCGTCACCTGGACCGTTGGCGCGTTGCGCTGGACGACATTGCACTTTCCACGTTGATCTTCGAGGTTTCTCGTTCCATTCCTGTTGTCCAAACGTTCGCGGACCGCCACTGCCGGATAAGGTTCTCCGAGATGTATAAAGCAACGACTGGTGGCTTGACGTACTCAGTTCCTCCCCTCTCCCCTCTCTCTGCTCGTGATAGCCATGTCTGCCTCAGCTGTTCTGCGTAAGTTCGTCAAACGAGACGTGACATCCCACGAGTCTCGTCGTACTCTCGACGAGTTCCTTCTTTCGCCGTGTTACAACTATTTCCTGAAGACTCTGCGTGGGCGAGATATCCTTGGTTACGCCAACTTCCTGGATAAGGTAAGTCGGGGATTGTTCGAAGCGCTCAAGGTTCTCATCGGTTCTTAGGTGCTGGATTCGATTCCAACGACGGAGAGCCTCTGGGCGAGTTGTTTGAATGCCCTCCGACAGATATGTGGGGACCGAGCCATACTCCCCACAACACATGTGCTGTCTCGTGGGATGATCAAAAGAGGAAATGCTTCCATGACTATTCATGACACTGAGAATTGCTGGGAAGCGCAATACAAGCGAAGGGCGGTTCGCGTTCGGAGCTTACAAGTGCCACAGGCTTCTGACCGGGCGATAAAGGTGCTTTCCTACTATTTGTTCGTAAGAGGCTACGCGCTCATCGGCTATGACAGAAATTTTGCCATGAGGCCGTACTCTGGAGGAGATTGAATCACCAAAACATCACCTTGGTCCTGGGCGTGACGATGGACCCGTACCAAATCGTATTCGACCGAGGATCTGATAAGGATATCATGCAATACATTTTGAATGAAGGAATCGATCGAGCGAGTTTGGTGGGTTTCTTCCTAGATTTTCTTCCCGTCCCTCCGAGATTGGCTGATGTATTCCCTCAGATCTCAGACATAGCGGAAGGCCTTGGATATCTACATTCTCAAGACGTCATCCACGGGAGACTCCGAGGGGTGAGTCATCGGCCGGTACATCTACAGTGAGGATCGCAGCTAACTGCCTCCGGAAGGCTGCCATTTTGGTTAACGAAGATGGTCAGGCCATGTTGACAGACTTTGGATCGTGTTCTGTAGTCTGGGGTCCCGAAGATATTTCACAACAAATGATTCGCTGGTGTGCTCCGGAAGTTTTGGGCAGCGACGAGGTTCCTGGAACGCGACCGACGCGTGCCTCCGATGTGTATTCATTCGGTATGGTTATCTCGGAGGTAGGTTTCAGTGGTCCGGAACAGAGAAAGGCGATAACATTCGGTTTCTGTAGATCTTCTCGGGGAAGCCACCATTCGACGGAGTTTCAGATATTGAGGTAGTTAAGTGGGCACGGTCTGGTGAACGACCGAATCGGCCCACAGGGTCTGAAGGACTTGGGTTATCCGACACTCTTTGGGAAATGACCCAAAGATGCTGGAATGGATCACCAGAACTTCGACCCGGGATAGTGGATGTTCTCGGCTACACACGGAAAATGTGAGTCAAGGACCTCGATCTCCAATAATCTCCGGACTGAGTTCGCTGCCCCTGCTCTCTAGTCGACCGGTCTTGCCCACCGAATATTCGGAAGCTCCAACCCTCAGTACGTAATCTGGGTGGTACAATCGCTGCCTTAAGCAACTGACCCGTTCCTTCCTGTCGGACAGTAAATCCAAACGCTGCGATCAAGGTGAAACGCTGGAAACGTCTCCCGAATTTCATGTGCGTCCGTTAGGTAGATTGCTGACGGCTGAGATCTAACTGTATGTCAGGGATGGTTTGTTTGGCTTGAGGCAAGCCAAGTGAGAACACACCGGGACGGGGATGAATCACTGGAAACCTTTTGCCGAATTCTTTCTATGCATTTATTTTGGAGATATGTTCTCGGACGAGGCTCATGTATGGTAAGGAAGGGTCAATGTGACCTAATCAATCACATGTGGTCAACGCAGACCAGCTTAGCAATCTAATTGAACTGGGGGGTTCAACGGCGGGCGTGCAAAAACCCTCAATCAACCAAGACATCCAAGACCAACAAAACTATGGGAGAAGTAGTCGAGCGAGATCGCGGGGGCCCGAAGAATTGGGCACCACGTTGAAGGGAGCCAACCAGAGCGGCGGAGCAAGCCCCACACACCGACAGAACCCTCTACACAAAACGTGTCACCTGCGAGTCCTAAACACTGAGGAACCGCGCACCGTTCAAGGGCTGACCACCCCGTGGGAGGATCCGAATCAATGAAAAGCGAACGAGAGGAACGGAGGATGAGTGTAAGGGCTGGGGTCCCGTCAAGAGGTCGGCGGGCTCCACTGTCTCCGCCTTTCCAGGTTGGGGCGAGGCTGTGGGATGAGTATTCTAGCGATCCCACATGAATAGCTGGCGTGGTGCTCTTGAAATCTTCCCGCCCACGAAAAAAAATCGTCGGCTTTGGGCTTGTCCGAGATGGCTTCAATATTCTGCTTTCGTGTCATTACTCTGGTCCAAGTTATTGGGGGTGCTGACGCGAACAGAAATCCGGTCTAGAATACATGATGCCCTGTGTTCTGTCTGGACCTTTTATCACTGCAACTGCGCGGGTTCTGCGAGGGTTTGGTACCAGAGGGCACGTTCGGAACGTTCGAAGTTTCTTCACGCGTTCGGCGCTGGACTGCGATGATCGAATCCGCGGTTGAGGTGGCGGAAGTTTCCGCTCCAAATCCCAACCCCGAGCCCCCCGCAATTGAACCTCTCGCCCACCACCATTTCTGGTTACGATGTGAGGGATCCACTTATAAGGTCACTTGCTTCTTGTCTGTGTACTGAAAGTATGAGGTAGAAACTCATTCTCGAATCTTCCGAAGCTATCTCGGTGGTCTCGACCTTCGATGACCTCAACTTAAAAGGGGACCTGCTTCGGGGGATCTACGCTTACAGTTGAATTTTGGGGTCTCTCCGTCCTCCTCCTGAGTCCGTAATGAATGTCTTTTGTTGCGTATTACAGACCTCGAAAAACCCACCGCACTCCAGCAACGCGCGATTCTTCCAATCACCCAAGGACGAGACGTGATCGCCCAAGCTCAATCCGGCATCGATAAAGCCGCGACATTCTCTATCCCAATCCTCCAATCTATTGATGACACTGTTCGGGAGACCCAAGCGCTCGTTTTGTCCCCCACTCGAGAACTTGGGACTCGGATCCAGTCTGTCGTCCTCGCTTTGGGAGACTACATGAACGTCCAATGTCATGCGTGTATTGGTGGTACCTCCGTTGGCGAGGATGTTCATAAACTTCAGTATGGGCAACACGTCGTGTTCGGTACGCCCGGACGAGTTTCTGACATGATTCAGAAGTGGGGTCTTAGGACGAGGAACGTCAAGATGCTTGTACTCGACGAAGCGGACGAGTTGTTGAACAGGGGTTTCAAGGACCAGATCTATGAGGTCTACCGATGTCTCCCGCCTGCCACGCAAATTGTCTTGTTGAGTGCCACGTTTCCTTCCGACGTTTTGGAGATGGCGACCAAATTTATGACCAATCCAATTCGCATCCTCGCCAGACGTGATGAGCTGACGTTCGAGGGTATCAAGCAGTACTTCATTGCGGTGGAGAAGGAAGAATGGAAATTCGACACCCTCTGTGACCTGTACGATACAATGGCGATCACCAAAGCCGTCATCTTCTGTAACACCAGATGGAAGGTCAGTCGCCCACATTCTTTGAGAATTCACAATTCGCGCATCCTCTTCTACCCATTGAACCGTGTTCCATCCTCCGCGTTCTCTGTTTGTTGCTGTTGGCGACCACGAACGTTCCGCCGCCATTAGACATGTAAACATTGTACATCGCGTTTGCTTCCAACATTTCGGACCCCCTAGGACCTACACATCCTCGAAACAGAATCACTAATGCACGCTTTTGTGTAGGTGGATTGGTTGGCAGAAAAATTGCGCGCGGCGAAAGTTACGGTTTCCGCTCTGCACGGCGAGATGGTACAGAAGGAGAGGGAGGCCATCGTGGTCGAGTTCCTCGGTGGACCTTCGTGAGTTGCATTTCAAACACTCCGCCTTCGCTCAAACCTTTACCTAATCTCGCTTCTCCGACCTCCCCACTGCCACTTCTCCACAGCCGTGCGCTGATCACAACGGATGTATGGGCTAGAGAGGTTGATATACAACAGGTCTCCCTTGTGATCAACTACGATCTGCCTCCGTACGTGTTTATTGTACAATCGCGCCGCGGAGTGCTTGAACCTTACCGGGCCACCTCCCCGTATGCAGAAATCGTGAAAACTACATTCACCGCATCGGCCGATCTGGCCGGTCTGGAAGGAAGGATGTCGCTATCAACGTAGGTGTTTGTCCTAGAGTTTACACTTCTGTCTCCTCGCTGCCGCTCCATTTCTCTCATTATTCCCTTCACCGTTCATTCCCACATCCTCTCCTCTGCGGTTGTATCCCGAGTGCTAATCTATCACGTCCTTTGACAATAGTTCGTAACCGTTGATGATGTCCGAGTCTTTCGGGATATCGTAAAGTACTACAGCGTACAAATAGTAAGATTTTGCAGATCCCCCATCGAACTTCCCTCTGAAAACGGCGCACCCATCCAGGAAGAATTGCCTGTAAACGCCGTTGAACTGATATAACCGCGCTGTCATCCTCTGATGATTCGGACTCGTCCGTTACGTGTCGAGCGCTCTATCTTACGAGACCATCCACGTTCGCGTTGTTGAACTAAATAAACATGCAGTGTGCAACTTTTCCTGGTGTAATCCTCCTGTATAACTACATTCTTGTCTGCCTCCCCGCGCCCCCCTGTCTATGCTTCGATGACGGACTCACTTTACCTTTTTGTGGAGAAACCCCGCGCCATCTCGGGGGTCCTTCCTGGCCTGGGGTCGAAATCCGCCAAGCGACGAGATTCATACCGTGCCTGAGGACCACCCGAAGCCCTCAACCAGAGTATGAAAAGGATTTTTACGGGATCGCTGGCCTGTAGTGCGACTGGGAAGGAGTTCGGAAATAAATACCAACCACAGGATGCGGCCTGCGGCTTGGAAGGATAGAGATACAGGAGAATTCATAGTGTACGTACACCATCATCTAGCCTAAGTACATATTGCATACACACATATCACGATAAATCCGGGAGTTTTTCGTCTATCCTGGCATCCACACATGGTACATACTGTCGGAGCTCGCGTATCAGTGTGTGATCTGGCAACGCCCCACTTCTACGAACAATCACAATCCGATACAGCCAAGCGGCCGTCGAATTCTTTCTTCTGGCCACCACCGTTTCTAATTCCTTGATGACAGCCGGAGTGACGTTGCAATCGAAGAACGCTATAGTTTTGAGAGAGGGGCACAGCACCGGCTCGTCCGCTAAAAAAGCGAGCCCTTGGGCGGGAAAAAATAATATGTTGGCCAGGACAAGGGTTTCCAACGCCGGTAATAGCGACAGTGGCTGGAACAAATTTTCACGACAGGGGCCGATCGCCACGTGAAACTCGCGAACAGTGGTGGTAGTAAATAAAGAGAGGTCCTGATATAGGTTGGATGGAGGTTTTGGGTATCGGAATGAGAAAGACGAGTTGTTCCCGGATAATTGGAGTAATCTGGGGGTGGCCGAATACTTGATGGTAGTGATTGGAGTCAGCAATTCCCCAATCCGTGTGGGGGAGGGTAAAAACGGGCCAAGGCCGGCTTGGTTCGTTTGATGACCGGAGAGCTCCAGGAAAATACCGCGGGGAAAGGATATTGATGAAATCAGTTCCTTTGCATCCGATGCATCGGCACAGGTGAAAGACAGCTCGCGAAGGTGAGCAAGGGGGACAATCCTCGTGGCGGAAAGGAAACAGAATAGTTCCTTGACGAATCGAACGTCCAATACGATGACTTCGAGGTCGGGGTTAGAACGCAGGAACCCGATAAATTTCACAAGGTGGAACAGAGTTGTGTACCCGACAAGCTTCAGCTCCACGAGTGATGTAATGCTGAACACTGCGGGATAAAGGGGTGTTCGAGTCAAATGGAGTGACTTGAGCTTCGAAACGCTCTGAAAGAGTGGAGGCACGGGGGTTTCGCTCGATGGGGAAGATTTGGCGGGCTGGGCGGTCTGCTCGAGCTCCAAGGAGGTAAGATTTGGCATCTGGGAGGCGAAGAAACCAGGAAGATCGTCTGCCACACCCTCGATGGATGAGTACCCCGTCAGGGAGAGATGGGAGATCCTAGAGACGTGGGGAAGCAACGCCTTCAGGAGGATCTCGTCTCCCTTGATGTCCGATACCGTGATGTTGACGGTAAGAGGGACTGCCCCTGCGCGTTCGATACACAAAGGGACTAATCGCTGCCACCTGGTGCTTATCGATGTCCAATTTCTGGGACTGGAAATGATGGCTTTGCGCCAGTAACGGCAGACATGGGTCAAGGAGACGATCGGTCGTGGATCGGAATGGGAGACGAAGGCGGCGCACAGTGCGATCACCTCGGGAGGGAGACGGTTGACAGGTCGTAGGGAATTCCTCAAGGAAATTACTTCGTGAAGAATGACTTTGGCTCGTTCCTCCAGAGCATCGATCTGTGAAACGTTTCGTCAAAACTTGTGGATTCATCTGGAGTTCGCTGAACCGTACTTCAGCCGTCAAAGTGTCCACCGAAGCACGAGACGTAGGAGGCAACTCCGATTGTACTCTCGCACATTCCATAAAAAGTTTTTTGTTCAACGCTCCGATGAGCTGTTCGACGGAGAGCTCGAGGACGGAATCGGTGGTCATGATGGTCATGGTCAATCATGAATGACCCCGCCACAGTTTTGGTGCATCAAGCCGAGGCGCCTTCAGCCGTTGATAGCGATTTTTTGTGCTGGCCTGGGATCGCAAACAGCCAAGCGATGAAATCCATACCAAGGCTGGGGATATTTATTGAACACCATCAAGTTCAAGATAGAGTATCTATAGGGAGAGGATTACCAAAGCCCCTAGCCAGGACATGAAAGACAATTTTACGGGCTTGCCCCGTAATGCTCATACGCCTCTGTTGGACACAAGGTAAAGAGAGGTACAGGCAAAAACAGGAAATCCTATAGTGTTATAATGTACAACGCAATCTAGCCTAGTGTCAGTGCCCCGGCACCCGTACCCAATGTATGAAACTATGGTAAATCCGGAAGCTCCTCGTCTACCCTGACATCCACGCGTGGTACGCACTGTCGGAGCCGTTGAAGCAGCTTGTAGTCAGGTAGATTTCTACCCCTGCGAACAACAACCACCCGATGCAACCACGCGGCCGTGGAATTCTTTCTTCTCGTCACCACTCCTTCCAACTCTCCGATTGTCCTTGGACCCAGCTCGCAATCGAGGAATGCCATGGTTTTAAGAGAGGGACACAGCACCGGCTCCTCCGCTAAGAAATCGAGTGAACAGTATGGAAAGAGGTGACGTCGACCAGGACAAGAGTTTCCAACGCCGGTAATCGCGACAACGGCCGAAACAAAGAATCACGACAGGGGTGGACCTTCGCGTGGAACTCGCGAACAGTGGTGGTATTAAATAGAGAGAACACCGAATCCAGGTTGAATGAAGTGTTCGAGCACCGAAACGAGAAACGAGAATTGTTACCGGATAAGTGAACCTCTCTGGTAGGGAAGTTATGGCGCTTAACGGTCGTTATTGGAGCCAACAGCTCCCGAATCTTCGTAGGGGGTGAAGGTAGAAACAAACGAAGGTCGACGTCTGGGTTCGCTTGAGAACCCAAAAGCTCCAGGAAAATGCCACGGGGAAAGGACACCGACGAAATCAACCCCTTTGAGTCGATTGCACGGGCGCAGGTGAAGGAAAGTTGGCGAAGGCGAGCAAGGAAGACAACTCTTGCGGGGAAAATCCATGCCGGAACTTCGACGAACTGAATGTCCAATACGATGAGTTCGAGGTCGGGGTTAGAACGCAAGAACCCAACGAATGTCCCAAAATCTAATGGAGTTGTGTACCCGACAAGCTTCAGCTCCACGAGCGACGTGATGTTGAACACTGCGGGATAAAGGGGTGTTCGAGTCAAATTTAGTGACTTGAGTTTCGAAACGCTCTGAAAGAGTGGAGGTGCGGAGGCTTCGTTCGATGGGGACGATTTGACGGGTTGCGCGGTCTGCTCGAGCTCCAAGGAGGTGAGATTGGGCATCGGGGAGGCGAAGAAACCAGGAAGATTTTCTGCTACACCCTCGATGGACGAGTACCCCGTCAGGGAGAGATGGGAGATCCTAGAGACGCGAGGAATCAACGCCTTCAGGAGGATCTCGTCTCCCTTGATGTCCGATACTGTGATGTTGACGGTCAGAGGGACCACTCCGGCGCGTTTGACACACAAAGAGGCCAATCGCTTCCATCCACTGCCTATAGATGCCCAATTTCTGGGACCGGAAACGATGGCCTTGCGCCAGTAACGGCAGACGTGAGTCAAGGAGACGATCGGTCGGGGATTGGAATGGGAGACGAAGGCGGCGCACAACACGATCACCTCGGGAGGGAGACGGTTGACAGGTCGTAGGGAATTCCTCAAGGAAACCACCTCGTGGAGAATGACTTTGGCTCGTTCCTCCAGAGCGTCGATCTGTGAAACGATTTCGTCAAAACTCGTGGATCCGTCTGGAGTTCGCTGAACCGTACTTCAGCGGTCAACGTGTCCACCGAAGCGCGAGATGTAGGAGGCACCGCTGATTGTATTCTTGCACATTCCATAAAAAGTTTTTTGTTTAACGCCCTGATGAGCTGTTCGACGGAGAGCTCGAGGACGGAATCGGCGGTCATGATGGTCGTGGTCAATCCTGGATGACCCCGCCACAGTTTTGGTGCATCAAGCCGAGGTCGCCTTCTTCGGTCGTTGATCGCAACTTGGTTCTCACAGCGATCGTCATAAACAGTGCTCGTTATACAAAGCAGTCCATATCCATGCGTATCAAGAAATACTTATAAGAATGCTCGTCAGCCTGCCACGCCATCTTCAGGTCAGATCCGTCGGTAGCTCCTTGCCTATACGAACGTCAACGATCGGGACATGTTTCCCAAGCGCGTCCATCGAATCAACGCTCGGAAGGTTTTCTTTCGAATCGACAATGACAACACGACGCAACAAAGCCGAGGTGGTGTTCTTGCGGTTGGAAGCAAATAGCGTCAATCCCTCCATAAAGTTTCCGGAGAGGTTGCAATTCGAGAACGCAAGCGTCTTCAGTGAAGGGGGGGATGAGGGGTTTGAGAGTAAAGTGGAGAGGGGGCCTGATCCCCAGATTCTGCCTTGGGCGGCAAATATCTCGAGGGCGGGGAAGAACGACGGGTTGAACATTGTACCCCATTCTAACCCTTGGAATATGAAGCGAAACTCTCGGAAGTTGGTGAGGGGAAGCACAGGGAATTCTTCGAAAACATTTTTGCTGCTGTAGGATTTCCGAAAGAGGAAACTTCCACTTGGCCCGAGCAGTCGAATACTTCTGTCATATCCGTGGGATTGATACTCCATAAAAGTTGGTGACGATAGGTTCAAAAGGTGAGCTGTTGAAACCCCGGACAGGAGGTCGTACAACCCCTTATAAGAGTTGGAATCTATGACCAGATGTGCACCTCTCCGGAGCGCTATGTTGGAGATGAGCGCTTTCCCGGTTTCCCCGGTAGGTATTGATAGGCGTTGAAGTTGATTTGCAATCGCGGCCCCACGCCGGGAACTAAGGAGAGAAGATTCCGTAAAATCGATGCCTAGGATCGCGCTTTTGAGCGAGCGGTTTTCCTCCAAGAAGTCCAAAAGGGTGTCCAAGTGGAGATTGAAGTAGTGGGTATGGAGGGTCAACTCCGTGAGAGCCCTGAGGCGAAAGAATGAGGGGTAGAGAGGGAAGTGGGAGAGGTTGAGATATCTCAGAGTGGGGGTCAACGATTCGAATAGATCGCCAGAGTTAACCTCAACCTGGTCAGTCCTTCTGGCCCCGTCGAGTGTCAGCGACTGGAGATTGGGCATTGACCGAGGGAAATCCGGAAGTGTCCTTGTGAGCTCCTTGACTTTTATGAACTTATCGAAGGATAGGGTTTTGGTGCTTTGGATGAATGGGTTTATCAGGTCACAGAACCCAGGTGTCTTCTTGACCTCGTCCATGTCGATACACATTTCCAAAGGCGCTGCCTTGGCGCGTTGTAAACTCAACGCCGCCAAACCATCGCTCCGGCTAGATATCAACGTCCAATTCCAGGGTGTTGAAATGATGAACTCGCGCCAGTACCGGCACACGTGAGTCAGTACAACGATCACCCTTGCATCGGTATCTTGCTCGTTGGGGACATGCCGAATGATTCGAGAAAGTGCCTCTGGCGGCAGCCTGTTCAATGGCTGCAATAGGTTCCTGAATGAGCTGATGAGCCTCAGGGCACCATATGTTTTGGCTTCGAAGTTATCGACCTGAAGCATTCGCTATAAGACCCACGGCCATATTCGTTGGGATGGACGGATTGGCAAGAGGGACTCACTTCGGGTACCAGTGAGGTGGGAGGGAGACGGATCTCTCGTAACCTCGTGCACTCCATGTCGAGTTTCTCGCCCAACACACCGAGGAGGTCTTGTATGTCGAGGTTGCGAGCGGCTTCCAGGGACATGGCGTCGATTGTTAATAATAACTGTGAATACCCCTAGCGACGACTCGGCCGCCCCCTGGGATGCCAGTGTTCACGTGCGCCACGCGGTCACTCTGGAGTGGGGCCCTTTTTGAAGTTTCTGGCTCAACACCTTTCCCGGAACCTGAGAAGAGGCTCTGCGTGGCGGGATCTTCTTCCTGGACATGTTTGGAACGGCAGAACCGAAGGATTGATAGAGGCATCCAAGGGCGGCACGGACCCACCTGATGCGTGATGCGGACATGGGCACTCAGCCACTGTTCCGCAGCCGCTAGGCTTCGCTTCAAACTTTCACTCGGTCCAGCATGCGCAGCTTGGCGTATCTCTTGGTCGTCCTTGCAGCGGCTGCGGTTAGGGTCGCATCCGACCAGCAAGTCCTCCAACAACACGCTACTCCAGGCTTAGGGCCCACTCAGGGGGCGTCCAATAAGATAAACTCTACCGGGAACCTCATATTCTGGTCTGTCAACTCGCTCCTTCAACAATGGCCGAACACCCGATACATAAACGGTATGGTTACGTTCCAATAGACCCCACTGCAGCGCGTTGATGTGAGTTAGGACACACAATAACTGCTGCGACGGTCCCGCCCGGGACAATCCTTTATCACGGCAGACTGAACAACGACCGTCCCGTAAAGCTGGACTGGTTAGCAACCGACCCAGAGCATTCTTTCGCCTTTTGTTGGGGGAAGTGCCACCTCTACACCTACGTGACCACCCGACCACTTCTCCTTGCTTACTTCGATGGCTCTAGTGCCATCAAGGTACCGTCTTCTGGTGCAATGGATACCCAGGATATCGTGATATGGGGGAAGGTCCGTCCTGACATGACCTGGTCCGAACGGCTTCGCATCCAGGAACTCTGCAAATGGGGAGAACAGTTTAAGCTGGATGGTTTTGTGAGGTGCTGATTCGACCCCTTTCTTTCGCTTGACGTTTTCGCTCACTGGGCGCTCCTCCTTTAGGATGGAAATGGACTTGTGAGCATCTCCCTTCCCGGTTGTCGTTCGGGTCAGTTGATCTACCACCCTACAGTGAAATCATGATATGTGACTTTAATGCGGGGATGGAGCTGGCGTCAGAGTCCGAAATCATCCCCTATACCATGCGAGAGGGTCGCTTCCAATCAGACTTCATCCACCCGTTTCACCGTGCCCCGCCACCCCATCTACCGCCAGGTAATCCCACTCTCGAACTACCACCAGGTTGGAGGGGAAGTACGCGTTTCGGTATTTCGGTTGGTTTCGAGGTCATCAGCTCGGGGATGCGGCATAATCGACCTCCTGGCGAAACCCGGATCAAGATAGACTACTCCCGTGTCGTATCATTTTTCGACCCGTCACTCTCCAGCTTAGTTGAGGCGAGAGCTGGGAAGTCCAGGGAAGAATTCCGTCTTGATGAAATATCCAAGGCGGACTCTAGATACATTCGGGACCAACTCACCGACATTTTCACTCGAGATGGTCAGGGGAGTGGGATCGATTGGGGTAGCATTACTCACGTCATCGTCGACCGCTACGGAAAGCGCCTCGAGTTACTGCAGCAAATATTGCAAAACCCGGAATCGAAACGGAACGTTACCGAGCGAGTCGCGGAATCCAGGTCCCAGGTCCTGGTTATGCTAACACCATACATGCTCACTTCCGCCATTCCTCCCGATCCCACCGGCCCTGTCGATCCGTCGTGGATTGATCCAGTTGTGAAGCATTGTGCATCCACACATACCGCCTGGCCCCCCGAGACTTTGCTGACGTCGCAGGAAAAGTTGATCAAAGGAGCCATAGAAGAGGTTCTATCCCGGATCTGTAGTGTCCTGGGCGCCATCTGGGTGGATGCGTTTGATTCTGAGAAAGCTGGGGTTCAGGACCTTGAACGGTTCCTTAGGAAGTGGCAATCGGACATTACCGAGCTTATTGACTGGCTAGACTGGTCAATATGGTTCAAATGCAACCCTGCCTGCGGGCCCGAAGTCAGCTCTTGACTCATCCTCCTGACGGGTCCGCTAAACTTACGGTTAATTTTACAGGAAACCTGTTACATCCCCACCTGGCCTTGGGGTTACCGTTTTGATAGAAATGGAGGGGAAAAGGTAGACATGACTCCACGATGCGTAGAAGGAGTTGCGCCGTATACTTTCCTTCAACCACAATAACCCGGTCGCTATTACCCCTAAGATATTCGATATTGTCATACGTGTCATTTCTCTGTACTTACCTTTGTACCGACCGAGTCGCATGTCCGCCAAGACGCCCGACCTGATACATGTTGTTTCCCGTGAGAAGTCTGTTCGGATGTCGGGCGGAATCATTACGCGATCGCGAGCACGTGCAACAACCTATTCCTTCTTCTGCTTGCCCAGTGGCACACCGCCATGGCGTGTGGCAGGCGGCAGGTCTCATTTTTTGAAATTCACTTGACCCTCTCGTGAATCAGCACCATCACGGCGCAGCCTGAGTTTGAGTCCTACGCCCCTCTTCAGGCTCAGAACAACGATGTTGCATATGATGCCCCGCAGACGGGACAGACGGCCACCGCGTCCAGCCTTTGTCGAACTACACCCGCTCGACGACGGGTCCGGCCTTCCCCCCGTGTTCTTCGAACGTGATGCCCCGAGGTTTTATCTCATCATTGTCGGTCCACCGCTGATCCAGGCCTTCCTGCGATTACGTATGCAGATCCGGATACTTACACAAAACACTCATCCCTGGATGGTCGGGTCGACCTCTGGGGTCTTACGAGGTAAGAAGTCGCCCTTTCCTCACCCAGAAGTCCGACCTTTCTCGTTAGTACGAAGCCGCTGATGAGGTTCACGCAGGTTGGATAATCCCATTTGGGGAAACCATGCAGCGTCTGGTCCCTCTTTACTTCATGGCTTGTTTTTATCCTGACCAGCGACAGCTAAGGGTTCAGACATTATACAGGGGTGCACCTCTGCCTACCCCCGAGTCACAGTTTATATCACACCTTGTCGAGAGGAAGGTGAATTGAGTAACTTCTTACAATCGGGACTCGAAGCTACCCCGTACGGTTAGAAAGCAGCTCTCGCGGAAATGGACCTGACCTTGAAGATTTCCCTCGCCGCGACTACGTACTCCACATTTCTGTATTGTACGCAAATCAGTTGAAACTGCGAAGCTAGCCCTTGACCTCCGTGCAAAACAGATACATCCCCGAGGAAGATGGTAGTCGTCGTATATGGCGCCGCTTTCGGGTTTCAGGCGGACTCTCGTTGACGGTACTGGCAGACAAGGTCATTGACCCATTGATGGGGTGGTACGTTCAGGAACCATCGTATACGGTCACGACCAACGCTTGATATCCAGGAGCCGCGGTTATCACATCCATACATTTACCGATTTCAGTGACGGCGCTCTCTTTGGACCAGAGGTCAGATCTCCCCCCGTCGAGACGCATACAACCGGATTATATCAATCGTTTTCAGAAACGTGTATGCACCGACACGATGCATCTTGGTTCGGTAGGTTTTGCATTTGCACGACGACCGATGTGGCTGAACTCTTGTCAGGCAGGGATACGTTTTCTCTCGGAGGATGATTACATTCTCGCTCACCTTGTACGCTCCCCCGGTCAACGCTTCGGGTACCTATATGACCTTGGGGATCGGTGGCAGCATGAAATACTCGTAGGTGGCCCTGTAACGCCGTGCTCGCCCCCTTTGACCCACATATCACAAGGTGGAGGACATCCTTCCCACAGAGGTCAGCAATGGAGCTGTACAAGTCATGAGTGGTTCAGGAGCACCTATCGCAGAAAATATTGGTGGGTGTGCCGAATGGCAAGAAATGACGGAGGAGTATGTGAAGCCAACAACCACACCCGATGAGAAGTTCGACATTATGCACAAAGCCTTCCACTCCTCCAACTACCGAGAGCGGGACTGGGACCCACAAGGCTGGTCTTTCGATTGGTTCGATATCGGTAATGCCCAGAGGGCTATAAAGAAGGCGCTTAACTCGCCAACGACTACGTATGGAAGGCAACCGATAACTGGGGTTTCCGATTGCGACAAGATCGTCCGTAGAGTCACGGACCCAGAAACTGGGCAGATCCGGGAAGTGGTATCACCGATGCTGGATAGCGTCCGGAGATCTGCCTGTGCGGAGTGTGGCAGACCAGATGGTCTCAAGATTTTTACTGGATGCAGGGGGCGGTACTACTGTTCAGGGAGTTGTCAACAGGTGAGTAGTGACCTTTTATTTCCCGGCTAGACGTTTGCTGAGGTGTGTGTATGATGAGCGTCACTGGAAAGAGGGGCACAAGCAAGAGTGTAAACAGTTGAAGGAATTTGGGGTCGTGCAGAATTCAGGTCCCCCTTACGTATGAGATGGATCGACTTTTCATTCGCACATTTTTTGCACTATATGACTGGAATGTACTGATGCTTAGTGTACTTATATGTGAACATTCGAGTCGAGACATGTACTGGAGGGCCCATAAACACTTAAGCGCTAAGCACAGAGTGTGGGTGATCGTTTGATTTGGGTCTACATCCCCGCCGGTCACCATGTCCGGAAACACATTCGGCGCAGAAGGGTTCAGTGGTCCAATCCACAACGCGCATAGAACACAACCTGAATACGTCAAATTCCACCCATCCGACTCTGGTTTCGGACTGGACCCTGTCTTTTGAAAACGTGAGGAATCTCTATCGCCGCTCCCGCTGGAACCAATGCAGGAGATGAATCGGATGCGGTCTGATCTCCGACGTGTTTAACTCTCCCATTCACTCACGCTTTACTGATAACCGCTCCCTTGTTTACTTGACGCGTAGACCCCTCTACGTTCCCGAAAAACGCCGACCCCGAAGGCAGGATCGACGTTTGGGGACTTTAGCCAGTTGAGCCCCACTTCCCCTCGCTCTCACTAATCAACCATTCCTTGACCGGAATTTCCTAGTGGGTAACGTTTAATGTTGACGGTGAAACTCGCTCTGGGTGGAACGTTCCCACAGAACAGATCTTTCAACGGAGGGTGCGGTCTCCCAATATACCTTCGATCACGCAAGCTCACCCCTTAACTAGATGATGACACAATACATATATGTCGGAACTCCTGGAAGGCGACCGGAAGAACAGTTCGTTAACTTCTTGATCGAGTAGAAGGTATTTCCTGTCGAAGGACGCTCGGGAACAGACCACATTGAAACGCCCCTTATCGCAGAAGTCGCAATTGAGGAAGTTGGATCTTGGAGATCTTGTGACGAGGGATTACGTGTTGAAAATCTATTTGAGGTGTGTCGTGCAGTCACCGTTTGGGTGATGCCAAGCAGACGCTGAGGTCACGTAGAGATGTCCCAGGAAAGGATGGCGAACCCCGGATTTGGAGAAGATTCAGAGTATCAGGGGCAATTTCACTGTCCGTGTTAGCGGATAAGATAATGTTGCCTCTGATGGGATGGCACGGGCTCTAGATGAACTCCTTCTATGAGTTTTCACTGGTTTCGCAGGGATAGAAGTCTTCATGCACATTTCTTCACGGATTTTACGGATGGCTCACTCTTTGGCCCAAAGGTCAGTACCTTGCGCTCGTGGTTTCTTTGTTACCGACTGACGGATCCGGGTAGGATGCGAGGTCTGTAGATATGGTTCACATAGATCTAGTGCGGGAATTTGTTCGGCAACTACGCCCAGCTTAACTTATATCCCTGCAGTCAGCCGGTGGAGGCTGGGTGGACGAGAACAAATGGTGTTTGGCTCATCTTGTTCCGTCACGAAGTCTTGGTATGCCACCAGTTTTCTCCAGGTTGGCGAGTCCTCTGATCAACACTGTCCCTATGTGTTAGGTTGAAAAGGTCCTCAGCGCAGAGGAAAGTAACGGAGCCATACGGATCCTTGGTGGGAGTGGTGCCCCTCCGATGGAAAATGGCAACGGGAACATACCATGGATGGAGATGTTGAAGAAGTATGAAAATGGAACCCGACGAGAGAGGAACGACGTCCTCTCTGATATCTTCAATTCCGTCAACTAAGACCACGGATGGAAACTGGTGTCGTGGTCACCGGACTGGTTCGACATAGAGGACGCTCGGATGGCGGTCACAAAGGCGTTGAATAGCCTGACATCGATCCCCGGCAAGCAGTACGTCGCTCCCATGGTTGAGGGTGCTGGGTCGAATTTGGGCTTCGGGTTGAAGAGGAGGGAAGCTCTTGTGAGGACCGTGGATTCCGATTTATCCGGGGGTTTCTTCGAGGAGGTCGTCTCGACGAAGAGGGACAACATCGTGCTTCTGCTTGCGCATACTGCGGGAACCCAAACAACCTCAGGATATGCACGGGATGCAAGAAGAGGTATTATTGTTCGAAAGAGTGCCAGAAGGTCGGTCGTTGTTGTGTGTTCCATGCCGTCCGACGAGCCTTACCATCGTTCTCGCAGACAAACTGGAAGGAGCTGCACAAGTTTGAATGTGAGGCATTGAAAAAAGGGTTATGATTGATGATATAGTCGCAGAACAGTGCTCTTGCAAGGGGATCTACGCGGAGAACGATGTTGAACGTGACATGGTACAGGACGATTGAGGATACGAGTACCGACAAAGGCCGTTTGAACGGATATGCATTTCTGGGGCTACGGACTGTCACTCATCTCAGAGGCGAGCATTCCAATGGACACGAATCGTACAGGAGATACAGTAGGGTAAATACGAGAGATTTCATTGCCCATTTCTAAGCCCACGAAATCAGAGCCTGGTTTGCAAACTTGAGTATTCCACCCTCTAAACTAGGAGAAGGGCCGGTTAAAGACAAAACCCTCATGCAGATGGGGCCACCTACAGGTTATTAAACCTCTCAACGCCCCAACACCGAAAGTTGGATATTTTCCACTGGGCGGGAGTTGGTATCCTGTGGGTTCGACCGTGATCCAGTTGGGACCTCTATACTCAATTGACGGTGCTGCGAGCTGGCGACCTTCTTCAAAGAAATGATGATCCGACCTATCATCATCGGAATAAACCTGATGGAATCCAAATCGATCAGCCACGCGTTGGGTATTGTATGAGCAAGACGCATCTCACACCGCGTTTCCCCTGCCGATGGGAAATAATGGAGGGTGTTTAGCAGGGGTGATTCGATCAAATTTCGTGTGTAAGGACGGCTTACACTATAGGTATGGGCCGTAACCCCGGCTAGGAAAGCGGGCACGGCGGTCAGCATGTGTTAAACTCGAACACTAATATGAAGAATCCCACCCTAGCCGCAGCAAACGTAACCACGATCACGAGGTGGGACGTGGATAACATGGCGAAGTAGATCTCCGCGTCCCTAGTGACCGTATCCAGAAGATTCGGCACATTCATTCCTTGGTACCTCGATGAGAAGAGCCGCGTTTGTACGAGGACAAACACGAAAACCATGACGTCTGAGGGAACGGACAGGTGACCGGATTCGGTGAATAGGGAGATCAAAAATAGTGACAGAATGCTCACCAAAGAAGAGAGAGAGGGACATCTGAAGGATTGCAAAGGTTTGGGTGGACTTTGTCACACATATGTGATACGCATCCAGAGGAATCGCAGGTGTCTTGGCTGGTGGAAATGTGCCCTTAGTTCCAGAATTCGAGCACGTGTGCAACGGGGTGGAAGTATTAACCTGGATTCATTGCAGACCAAACGGACATGTAAACTCCAACGCCGAACTGTGCGGCGGAAGTTGTATACAGAATGGCCGCGACCCATTTGTTCTTCCGCGTTATAGCGTAAGTTCTGTTATAGTAAAAAGTGAGTGAGCGGATTCAGATCAACGAAGAAATGTTAGACCTTTGAGCCAGGACGATTTGGGCAGCCACGGTGATGAACGTGAAGTACACCACTTGGAGGAACGCGGTTTTCTCGCACCTGTGATACCAAGACCAACCGCATCAACCTAAAATCCGTGGCCACGAGTTTCCCACGTACATCTGTCCACAATAACGATTAGCCTCCCGGAATAAATGGCTGGATATGAACCGGGCGTACTTCGGATGTGTAGCTCGGATACAAGAACACTGTAGCCGGGGACCAATAATGTTTGCATGAGTGCATCAGGTGGTATGCGCCGATGAAATCACACTTACTGACGACTACCCACACCTGGAACAGTCCTGGAGGGTACCTGGTCTAAACGACGGTCAGGCTGGCATGATGCTGGTAGTAGAAGGCACCCACGAATAGAAATAATACGAATACTGAGACACCATTAGTTGGGGCACTCCATGAAAAGTCCGAAGGTTCGCATACTGAGCATGCTCTCCGTTTTCCATGCATAACGGATCTGTATGAGGTGGTTAGAATACCATTCAGTGTCACCGTCACCGATAAGTCCGTTACCTCGTCTTTGAATGTTAGGAGGTAGTCGTAGATCCAGAGGGCAGTCGCACTCATTGCGTACAACTGGATTTTAATGTTCACGTGAAATAGAGGATCGAGTAGTGATGTGTTTACCTTGAAGGAAGTGCTTGTTCGGTGGTGGGGCGTTTCGTTCAGCACTATTATGGTGACCGCAGCGCAGAATACTCACATGTCGTGACCGGTTTGGACGAGCCCTGCAAGCTCAGCTTCAGAGACCATATTGAAAGAGCAACTTTAGAGGTAGTCCG
>Ga0307515_10007358_pt1 | contig 21782 bp, 14 predicted proteins | sample 17_EM_MG_FD_194513 | JGI IMG/M metagenome (GOLD analysis project Ga0307515, IMG submission 194513) | Populus trichocarpa ectomycorrhiza microbial communities from riparian zone in the Pacific Northwest, United States - 17_EM | ecosystem: Host-associated > Plants > Roots > Unclassified | place...
GTGTGAGTGAAGAAAAGTTCCACAAAGCTGCTTTCATTTTTCCTGCGTTTTAAACGCAATATGTAGTGAGCCCCATCAAAATTAAACTGCGTTTTTGTGTTTACCAAACAATTGTTTGGCTGTGGTTGCTTCAAATGGAGAAGCAACCACATAAACAAACGGGCTCAAACTAATCAATCTTGAACCCCACCAAAAATTACCATTAAATTGTTTTATATTAAGCTTTTAATAAGGGAAACAATCGGTGGGTAAACTCGGGATTCAACCGATCTAGAATTAGAATCAGACTAGGTTTAAAAAAAGTTAAAGAAAGAAAAAAACCTGGGTGATCCAATAAAACACTCAGGTTGACCTGGTGAAAAATATAATTACAACTCATTAATTATTTATTTTTTTTAAAAACATAATATCATTTTGATTTATAAAAATTTTTAAAATTTAATCGGGTAAAAATTTATGATGCGGGTCTTGGCAGGCCAGGTAAAAACTATAAATAAATCAATGAAAAATCTTTCTAAAACGTGATTCAGTGGCCACTCGACCAAAAAATTCCACTTTATTTGTGAACTTCCGCTCGGTTGATGGGCACTCATGGAAGCTCATCTTGCATACAATTTTAGGGTTCCAAGCCCGTCCTTCATCCTGCGCCTCCCTTCTATTACTTAGATTATAATGATTATAATCCGAACTTGCTTAGCTAAAGTAAGCTATTAAATATACAAATCATATCCTCCACCAATCTATGTAAGTTATATGAGGTTCCTCTTGAGTTTAAAAATCAGTATTTTATCAACATTTAACTCCAATAAAAGTGATTTTTTTTACCTCTTTCAACTCCTGCAAACTGCTTGATTAAATTTATCTTTAGATGATCTTGTTTAATTACTTGAATTTATGCTGCCATAATCGAGAAGATATGCTGATCTGCCTGCTATATCATGTGATAAAATAAATAAATAATGTAGCAAAATCTATAGGGGTCTTAAAATGAAATAAATATAATTCTCCTGTCTCTCTATATTCCCGAAAAAACAAAGCCTAAAATGTCTGTGGCTGTCATCAGAGTTCCTTGTTCATTACAAACGACATTCGGGCTCATCGTCAAATGTAAGAAAATGCCAAACACAAGATTCTCCTCTAAATCCCTCCAATCCAAAACAGAGATTTCCACTTCAGACACAGTCCCAGGTCAGAGAGAACCAAAACCTTAAACTCCCCAAATGTCCTTATTTCAGTGCTTCTTATTAAGATTGAATCTTTTTTGGTTTTTAAGGATATCCTTTTGATACTTTGTTCATGAATATCAGGTCCCAATGAAGTTTCTGTGCCAGAAGTTCGTGTTTTTGTGAGGAAAAGGAAAGTGAAAACCACTGTTGAGGCTGCTGAAAAGGAGGTTAAAGTAGAGCCCAGGAAGCAGAAAGTGAGAGTCTTTTTCGTGTCTTTTTTATATAATGTTATTGTTTTTATAGGATTAATAACTTCATTTAATCTTTGTGGTGTAGTTATCTGCTTTACCTGACATTGAAGAATTTGCATACAAGAAAGGAAATGGTCCTGCCCTGATAAGTAAGTGATACCTTCTTTAGCAAAGGTTGTAAAGGCATGGAATTTAAGTAGGAGATGATAAAAAGAGAAAGTGGGTAACTTTGATTGAGAAATTTGCTTGGGGTGTGGTGGGTTAGTTTTCATTTGCTTGTTTTTTGAGTAAAGTTAAAGACTTTCCTTTTTTTTTTAATGTGCTTTCCTTGCCTCTGTTTGAGGTCGAGGATGTTTAGAGTGTAGAATGTTATGTCGCGTGAAGTTGAGGTGAAAATTTTCTGTTTTTAAAGTACTTCATATCCATTGTTGGCCTGAGGTGCTTTACTTGAAAGTGCACGGTCTGTTGGTAGTTCAAAATTGTTAAGCTTGTGACATGGATTTTAAATGTTATACTATCATTTGGTTTGTTGTTCATAACATAAAGAGTACTGATTTCTCTTAGAAATGGTTCTACAGGGAAGTTAAAATCTACCGAAAATGTGCTTCCTGTGGACAGTGAAGCTGCTTCTACTATTAGGCCAGCAGGTATGCAGAACTGAAAGGTGTCAAATTGATTTTGGATTTGGCAGGTGAAGGGTAGGAGAGTCTTGTAAAGATATTTGTGTTTTCCATATATATGTGGATGGAAAAACATTTTCTTGTGGGGGCATTATTGGTTGAAAGAAACTAATGAGTGATCCAGATTCTCATAACTTAAACCCATGGAAAATCTCTCTCATAAAAGCATTTATAAAGCACATAGAATCAAAGATCTGAGAGGCGGTGAATAGGGATTCAGGGTTAAGGGTGGCAGTTACTTTCATGCAAATACTATTTGTTGGATGAAGCATGCAGTTGAAGGTATACTCTGCTAACATACAGTTGAAGCAATATTTTGATATCAGATATAATTATGGTAACTAGAAAAAAAGGACAACTGGTATATTGCTTCAATCATTTGAATGAGCCATTGTCCATGTTAATCACAACATTCCATATTTGTCGCTATTGTCTCGGCTAGTTTTATCAGTATCATATATTCAAGTGGGTTATTAGTTGACATTGTCAATTGACTTAGAATTTTGTAGTTTGTGTAACTGGATCTGATATTTAGAGGAGGCAGGATTTTGATGGGGATATATTAAATAATGAACACTTGTAGATATTGTTTCTGTTTTCTTTTGTTGCTTGTTGATAATGATATGTTTTATTTGATATAGGTGAACCACCTCTCAACTGGGACAAAGTCCTTGAAGGGATTCACAAAATGAGGTCTTCTGAAGATGCACCAGTAGACACCATGGGATGTGAGAAAGCTGGCATCTCTCTTCCTCCTGGGGTATTGTTCATTTCCATTATGCATATTACTCTAACAAAAGCATATTTATGAGTATTACCTATGTTTTCTGTAATTCAAACTTTAGCAAAATGGTCCCCTACTTTCTCTCTTAGTCTTTATTAATAATTTCCTGTGTCTGCTTCTATGTGATTGTATTAGTTTATGGCTTTGTTTTTTTTTTTTTTTTGTAATTTCATGTAGCTGTCGCACTGAGAAACGTTGTTAGATGTCCCATTTTGTTGCATATTGTGACCTTAGGTCTCAAAGTGTCTGCCTGGTAACTATGCAGACCACCCATAAGGTGGCTCAGAAGTTTGTCAAGACTTGCTAAAATCGTAAACTTACATCTCTAGATACTTGATTGTGTTTAATGGGTGCCTCCATCTGCAGAGTTTGTAGACCTTAGGTCTCAAAGTGTCTGCCTGGTAGCTATGCAGACCACCCATGAGGTGGCTCAGAAGCTCTTCAAGACTTGCTAATATTGTAAACTTACATCTCTAGATATGTGAGCGTGTTTAATGGGTGCCTCCATCTGCAGAGTTTGTAGCTGTTCTTTTTTGAAGGAGGTGCTTTATTTGTAATAGATTATACCTATTGTTCAGTCTTTGGGAGACCTTTCAGCTTACTGCGATGGAGCCTGTTCCTGTATTTTGGATTTTCTGTTTCTTATAAAAAACTATTACCCCGTTTAGGCTTCAGTTTTAACAGATTATTGTTTGGCATGAAGCTTTTAAGAATGATCATTTGGTCATTTTAAAAGAAGGGTCACCACTGTCAACTATTCTTAGCTTTGAAAATGTTGTGCTAATACAAGAAACTAGAACCAATTCTGACTCATTATCTGTGGAGAATTATCTCTGTGCATATGGATTGGCAATCAATTTCTTGTATTTGACTGATAAATGAGTTTTTGTGGATTCTCTGTGACAGCATTTTCAGTGATCTCTATCTTCTGACTTGTTTTTCTGAAAGTTTGGAACTTTAACAAAATAGTTGCTGTCAATTTCATTTCTGATTATCTTTCAAAGCCCTGTACTTTATCTTTCAAAGCCCTGTACTTGTAGTTTTGCTTTTTGGTGGGTTCTAAATTCTTAGAATTTGGTAGAATAACGATATTTTAACTCCTCTCTTTTGTTTAGGAAAGAAGATTTGCGGTCTTGGCATCAGCACTTCTCTCAAGCCAAACAAAGGATCATGTTACTCATGGCAAGTTCATACCAATAAATAATAAGTTTATCATCATTAAAAAATGTTTTATTTTGATTCTTGTTTGTTCAAGAGAATGTCTTATTCTCCAAATTGCATTTGTGTGCTTCTTCAATTATGATATTATTCTAAGAGCTTGGGAATATTCAGTTACCTGAAAACTTGCATGTGGCATGTCATGATATTTGCTGTTTCACAGATAGGTTGTTTTGAGTGCAGGAGCAATTCAGCGTCTTCAGCAAAACAATCTGCTTACTGCTGATGCCATTGACAAAGCTGATGAAACAGCAATCAAGGACTTGATTTACCCGGTATGTGTTCTCATGACAACACGAACAGATGAGGGGAAGCTATCTTGTTTTACTGAGACATTCAGCATCTAAATAAATGGGTTATTTACTATTATTACTATTACTATTATTATTATGATTTATGGCATTGGTTAATTATGGTTTTTCTTCAGGTTGGCTTTTATACAAGAAAAGCTAGTAATTTGAAGAAAATTGCAAAAATTTGTCTCTTGAAGTATGACGGCGATATACCTAGTTCTTTGGAGGACTTACTGTCCCTTCCAGGGATTGGACCAAAGATGGCTCATTTGGTATGGCCTTAATTAAATAATCTTTATAATAAGGATGCTAGCTTAGTTTGTTAAAGTTTTTTGTGTGTGGGGCTTTAGGTAATGAATATTGCTTGGAACAATGTTCAAGGGATTTGTGTAGATACTCATGTGCACCGCATTTGCAACCGCCTTGGATGGGTGGCACGGCCAGGCACAAAACAGGTACCTTCCCATGCATTTCCTGATGATGGTTTTGTGTGATTTTACTCATGATTTCCTTTTCTTTTCTGGGTCTAACTTGTTATGAAGTTCCAATGATTCAAGGAAATGCATCGAGCATTAAATGATGATTGTAAAAGTTCCAAATTTAGTATAATTTCAAGGAGGATCTAGCAAAGGCCTACATAGATTGTGACCTTGTAATGTGTGAACACATAAAGCTATTTCATTTATCATATTTATGCTTCCTCTACTGTTTATGATGAATACAAATCAGATAAATGAATCTTACCATCATAAATTGTCTCCCTTTGTCTCTTTATATATTTGCACTAAGTTTTTATGCTTCTTTCTCTGTGTTTATATTCATTTTTATCAGTTCTTTTTTCCCCCCTTACTGCTAGAAAACTTCAACTCCTGAGGAAACAAGAGAGGCTTTGCAACTATGGCTTCCAAAGGACGAATGGGTTCCAATAAACCCTCTTTTGGTACGTGTAGCTCATTCATGTACACTCAAACATGCATCACACAGGTTCACAAAAATAATTGGCTGAAGTGAAAGCAGATATATAGTGCTGTTATGTGTATGCAATCAAAATGTGCATGTCTAGTATTCTCAACTGTACATATGCAAGTCGGTGCATGTCAAATTATTGAAGCATTTTGAAAAACTTGTAATCTTGGAATGTCCTTGTTTATTTATGCTGTCTTCTGGAGTTATGCAACAAAAGATTATGGTAGGCTTATCTGAGCCTCCTAGTGTACTGTTTTTTGAATCAGTGGCCTAGTAGCAAGTGCCCCAGGACATGTTACGTCTTTGACTGGTGCAAAAAGAGCTGCACAATTCCTCTCTTTCAATGTTATGCAGTTACTGTCTAGCCGTAACATAAACTCATAGGCATTTTAGGGATATTAACCGAATGCAATTTATTGCTCATGGAATCGAACAGGTGGGATTTGGGCAGACAATTTGTACTCCACTTAGACCTAGATGTGGAATGTGCTGCATAAGTGAGTTCTGTCCATCTGCATTCAAGGAGACCTCAAGTCCGGCATCCAAGCAGAAAAGGTCCGGTGGGAGCAAAAAGCTCTAAAACACTAGTTGGTTTTGATTTTTGGCCTCCCGTTCTTACTTTGTATTTGCATTGCAATAGCCGAGGAAGTATAGTTTTAAGTTATTCCGTTTTGTGGCATTCTGCTGTGTATCAAATGTTGGTGCTTCATAGGCAGCATAGGCAAAAGATGGTGCCCATATTTTATTGGCAAGGCGATAGAAGCAATGCAGTTTTGGGAGGGGAATGAGTGCTATCTTAAACAAACTTGTATATGTAACGATTGAATCAAATCCATAACTATTTTGCTTTACGTTAACCATACATTCAACAGAAAGCATTTCATTAATGGTACAGAATTTTTGGGCAAATTGTGTTTTCTTGTTCTCTGAAAATTTAGTTTGGTCCAATGGAGACCCAACAGGCCTTGGTCTATCCAATCAAGTAGCCAATCTCAATCCCTAATCCCTTCCCCTACCCTTTTCATGGTTTTAAATTATGTTGTTCTACTAGAAATCTCTAGTTTCTTCCAACATCTCTTGGCTTGAATTTAAGAAGATTTACTAAATGTTCAAGTTCTTAAGCTAGGGACTCTTGGGGACCTTGTGCTCTGAAACTGATTATTAGTGCTAATGGTCATGTATTGTAGTTGAGGATTCATTTCGTCATTACTTCAATGAGTATTTCCAAGAATGCAGGCATGAAAATCAAATCAATGCATCTTTTCATTCTCAGGCATGCCCTTCTGTATTTTCTGGTATGAGCAGCATTGAGTTTTGACCCCCAAGATTACTAAGGCAGATTCACTATAACCCTCCGTCACATGCCATTACCAGAAATTGCTAGCAATGGTAAAGGCATTCTGTACATCATATGGAAGCAAACTAAATACCTGCAATTTTACTTTATATTGCATCTCCGCTACATCTCTACCATGAGTAGAAATTTTGTACTACCAGTTTCAGGCACTACAATACTACAAATGCCAAGCACCATTGTATTATAAAAGTATAACGGCATTGAATTTATGGTCTAGTAATGCAACACACCACACAAAAAAACACAAGGTGTAGTCAGTTACAAATATGGTGGCTGTTTGAGTGAATTAGCTGGCCTTGAAAGAAGTTTAACTAGAATGCCAAGCCAAAATCAAATTTGATTGGGGTTTTCCGTACTCTTGAATCATTCACGTCACCAGAACGCCATTTTCAAAACCATGCCCTCGGTCCTTGCTACCATCTTGTCCTCATTAACCATCTCTTATAAACTAACAAGAATAGAAAGCCACAGATGGGTGCTTCACCTATACAGAGACTGACGAAGGCAACTTGCTCTTGCGCCATGTCCAGTAGTTAACTCTCATTGGGTCCACATGCCGCAAGATAGAACAAATTGTTTTTGCTATGTCAGAATCTGCTGGGTCGGAGTTTGAAGGTCTCAGAGAATCTACAGCATCTCTAAACTCTTGGTTAGCTTGGAAACCATGGGAGAGAAGATCCAAAAGTGTGCTCAGAGCAAAGACATGGTTGGCTTCAGCACTCAAAACCTTCAAACATACAGAAGAAACCTGAGGATCGCTGATCCAAGACTTGGGGTCATTTTTGTAGAGGCCGCGAAGATATCTCCATGGGCTCTCATTCCCAGGGTTGCCTAAAATGGTCTCAATAGTGTACTTTACTTCTGACTCTCTTGTGGCTTCTAGGCCTCCCAGGAGGGGAGATCTAGTTACCACAAAATATCTCTGTCATGGAACAAACAGATAAAAATAAATTGTTGTGCCAAAAGGGAAGAACCATATATGCAAAATGGAAGCAAAAAAAAGGTAACATGAATGTGATACCAAAAAGTTTCTGACAAGTTAGTTGAATGTTAAATCACTCTGGAAACATGAAAAACCTTATAAATCAGCACCTTCTTCCCTTCTTTTATTATTAGTCTATAAGCATGATGTCAGTATAACGGGCCTGATATATAATTAAGATACACACAGAACACTTCATCTTTGTTATGATATGGTTAGGATAAAAACAGCATGTGCAACAAACTTGTACTTACTTGATTCCAAGCAGAATTATTGAAAACATCTTTTTCAAGCAGCTGATGACAGTAGTCGAGTTCATTTTCCCACCCTCCTAAGGCCTGCAATACCCACTGCACCAGGAGAGGAAAAAACCAAGAATTTACTTAAAACCATTATAAATGATGTGTACAAGAATGACAAACACTGAAAAATATCATACCAATGAGAGCTCTATGACACATATCTAATATAAGATGGGGTGATTGGAGAACAACAAACCTGCCTATGAGACCAGGCATGATAATTTTTGGCATCAAGAGAAAGCATCCTCCTTGTAAACTCAAGTTCCTTAGATGCGGCATCAGTTCCCAATTTCTCAGCAATCCACCGCCTATGATGCCTGCAAAAAATCCATTATTACAATTAACATTATGGAATTTACAAGATCATTTAATAACTAAAAACGAGAAAATTCTTGACATTGACCGATCAGGTAGCCTACGGGGGTTTCTACAGACGTCCTTCAAAGAACCTAATGTACTAATCCACCAACCCCGTCTATAAAACGAGTTTGGAATCAAATTGAGTAGCTTTCCTAAAGAAATTGCACCGAAGATGAGAACTTCAAAAAGAAAAAGAAAAAGAAAGAAGAAGCTGCTAACATTAAAAATTACAGCTGATCTCAAAGAATTAATTAAAATACTCTTTCGAACTATAAACCGCACCACTCAAGGTGGCAAGCACCATCATCTTTAAAGGTAACTTAATCAACTGATCTGTGAATAGAATCATCTCAAATTCAAATGAAGATATATTTGCTCACCATATCTGATAATTTTTGGGGTTACTCTCTGAAATCCCCGACATAAAATTCAGTTCTTCATTCAAGTCTATGCCCAATGCATCAAGTATCAATCTTCTGAAATGCCACACCTTCAAAACAAACAATAGAAATAGTTTAGCAAGTCTCTTAATACGTTGACAATTGGTGAAGAACCCCATCCTAGACGTTCAAAAAACAAAAACAGTTGCAAATCAAGACACAATCCATTACAAAACTCACAATATTTTGCAAAAACAAAACAAACCCACAATCCTAAGCACCATAAAAAACCAAGACAATCCACACAAATCCAAAACAGACACGAACTTTAAGCACAAAACAAACAACCCACAGGGCGAAAAAAAAAACCCACCAAAGCACAAACAATCAACACATAAGTAAACAAAAACAAATAGTGGGGCACTTACAGTGTAATTTCCAGGATTCAAAAGAATAGCTTGATGAGTGAGTTGAAGTGCACGAGGAGAAAACTCATTAGCTTTGTAAACAGCACGGAAATAGCCCATGGTTTCAATGAAATCTGGCTTGTAATCGATGGGGACAACTGGGTTTGGTCCATCATCTTGTGGGATTGGTGTCACGTCTGCCCACTCTGGATCCTGGCTGAGCCGCAATTTGTGCTCCTTTGCATCCATGTCTTTGACAGTACTGTCTTCGCTCGACTTGGGGACGAAGATCAAAGAGAAAGTAAAGAACTTAGCTTTATGGGGGCCATATCTATATATATATATATATATATTTTGGCAGTTATTTTTTAAATAATTTTTATTTAAAAACATATTAAAATAATATATATTTTTATTTTTTTAAAATTTATTTTTAACATAAATTCAGAAGCATTAAAAAATTTAATTTTTAATAAACAATATTTTAACCACCATATCAAAATAGCAATTAGTGCAAAATTAGCAAATAGTTTCTAATGCAGATGTGCTATGGGAATGTGTGGTTAAAGAAAATAATTTTATAGGTTTCGTGAAAGATTCAATTATTAAAAGTAATTAAGTTGAAATTCTATGATCTCGTTCCCGTTTAAAGGAAGGCCTCTCCTTGCCATTCTCATAATAATAATAATAATTTTTGCCCCCAATCTTCATGCGGCAATATCCATACATTAGCTATCCTTTCGGACTAGCCAGTGATCCAGAAAACCATGGAAACCATTTCTACAAGCTTTCCTGCGAGAACAATTTCGTAAGAACAAGGAGTTATTCCAAGGATTGAACTTCAATGTTCAGTAAAAGGATTCCCATTCCACCGTTGGTGTAGTGTTTTCGATCACAATGACACGGATTTTTTAAAATATTTTTTATTTTAAAATATATTTAAATTTATTTTTAATATTTATGTATCAAAACAATTTATGATCATAAAATATTTTAAAAATATTTTTTTAAATACAAGAACAACCACTCTCTGATTGATGGCTTCGACTTCTACTTTGTTGGATTGTAAGAGTATAGAATGGGAATTTTTTTTTCAAATTCAATTCAAAAAATCTCCCATTCACTGTAGCACAAAATTCTAAAACTATTCTGGTTTGATTCTTGGTTGTAACAAATATTTGTATGGCTTCAGACTTGCTCTTACGCAACGGTGATTATTTTCAGTTTGGTTTGATTTTTTTAAACAAAAACTAGTTTGGTTTGGTTTTTTGATTTGGCTTGGTTTTTTTAGTTTGGCTTGGTTTTTTCGGTTTCAAGCTTATAAAATCAAAACAAACCGGTTAGTTTTTTCAAAATTTTAATTGGTTTCTTTTTTTATAATTCAGTTTTTTCTGTTATTATTTTTTAATTTTTTTTAATCTGTTTTTTTGAATCTTTTGCTTACCCCTCCCCTCCTCTCATGTGCAAGTAGTAGCATACAGGAGATGGACTAGGAGGCCAAATACATGGTTGATAGACTTCTATCTTGAAAAGGATATATGTTATTAAAATATTGGATTAGCTTATACCTATTTTTATTTAAAATAATATTGTTTAATTTTTTTTAAAATTTTACTTGTATTTATTTTGTATCAATTAGATTTGACTGAGTTATTGTTAAAATCAATTTAACTTAAAACCTAACTAGGATTAAGTTTCTAAATTGAGTATGGTAAAGTCAATCTAGCCAAATTGGCTAGGTTTGTCGGGGTTATTGTCAAAATTAGTTCAACTTGAAACCTGACTAGAATTAAGCTTTAAATTATAGATTTTTCAGGTTAATCTATGGGGTCGGACCGGGTTTATCCCGGAAACGGGTTATTTAGAGTCACTTTTATGTAGAGTGGATGACCAGATCAAATTGATACAGCAGAGGGGCAAATGGTGATTTTAAACCCTTCTATTTCTCAAAGATCTCATAGCAGAAAAGGATGACAAGTCGTCTATCGCCACTATCACCATAAGGACCTGAGATTTCTCTGAAAAAAGAAAAACCCAAGAGCAAAAATGACAGTAGCAGCAGGGATCGGGTATGCTTTGTTAGCATTAGGACCTTCTCTTTCTCTATTTATCTCCGTTATCTCCAAGAAGCCCTTTTTAATCCTCACTGTTCTCTCCAGGTAACAAAATTACACTGATCCATCTCTTTTTTAGCTTAAATTCCCTATCGTTTGCGTGTTTTGGATTGATATAAATTATGGGATGTTTGGATTCATTTTGGGTAATTAGAGGTTTAAGTGAAAGTTTTGAACTTTTGAAGAAACGGGTTTTGCTTGAAATTGGTTTTAATGTATATTTTATTTTGAGTGGTTTTTCTCGTAGGTTTTTCGAGATTTTGAATTCTAAGTGAAAATATTTTGTCTTTAACAGAAATGGGTAATGCTTAGTTTATTGTGTTATCTACATTGTATCTTGGATAATGTCCTTTTTAAGTGACAATGTTGATTAATTGCTTGTTTTTCTTGTTTGGTTGTGAATTCTAATGTATTTTTAGTGATGGGTTTTTTGGCTATTGATGTTTGTAGTACCCTGCTATGGCTTATGAGTCTGATTGTGCTAGCTGGAGTATGGAGGGCTTTTCTTCCTCTGAAATCAACTACATGGTGGCCTTTTGCAATTCTTATACTCACGTCAGTTAGTTTTCAAGAAGGGCTTCGGATTCTTTTTTGGAAAGTTTACAAGTAAGTTTGGTGCTTTCTTCTGGTTTTGAGATAGTCGTGCTTGTTATTTCTTTGCCAAAACCTTCTGCTTCATAATTATGATGGATTATTGTTCATTTTCCATTTAATGTTGTTGATGATGTGTCTATGAAATGTGATAAGTTCGGATTGTGAAATTACTTGACTTTGCAATTGAAGTTCACAAGCTGGCAGCTTTCTGGAGAAAATTTGTGGACTTTCTTATGTAAAGCATAAAAATCAATGTGAGAACAAGACAGAATAAACAATTGACCAGAGATCTATTGTGAATGTTTCGCCTACTTAAGATATATTGCAGATGATTCACATACTCTGAGGTTAGTGTTTGCAAAGCTAGGAAATCATTTCTAAATTGCTAAATCTTTGAGCTGTTGGTAACCTTCATGTGGAATCTATCCCAGTTATTTCCCACTCCCTTGCACCTGCATTCTTGCATTCATTTGGATAAAACTAAAACTGCATCTTTTTCTCTCTCCGCCTTTCATTAATGTGCAAAATAATATGTAATAAAGAATAGTAATTTTTTAAATCCACTTCAGATACTGATGCCTATGAAGTTTGCAGTTTTTCCTTTGTGCAGCTGATGATTGAGAATCGATGAAGTCTCAGTTGGTTTTTGGTAACATTGTTTGTGATGGACTTTATGTAGGCGATTAGAAGATATATTGGATGCTTTTGCTGACAGACTTGCAAAACCACGCCTATTTCTGACAGACAAGATGCTAATTGCTCTGGGTATGCTTTGCAGACGTCATTGAATCCTACTAGTATTGCCAGAATTGCTACAGTCCATAACTTAAAACTTCAAATTGGCACTGTGATTGTCATTCTATGTTATCATTGTTATTTAAAGCCAAAACTTGCTTTACTGTCACAGCATTGCTGTTTGTGTCTCGGGGATGGATTCCCAGGGGATTTTGTTGGAGAGCACCAACTAAAAGCTGATATTTCATGCTGCAATGTCCTAGCACAACCTTTTTGCTTTATTGACTGATCTCCTAGAATACAATTGGTTTTGTAATTATGATCAGTGCTAAACTTGTGATTGCATTGGATTTTAGAAGACCCCGACTTAGTAGTGAATTTTAATCTACATGGACTTGTGAAACCATATGATTAGGTCAACAAGGAATGAAAAAAAGCATAGGAATCTTCCAATATTGCAATGAAATGTGAAATAAAGGTGTGGTGCAGATTGCAGACCTGCCACCCATAACTTTTGTTTTTTGACTGGATATATTGTGAATGATTATCATCTGGCTATTTCTGATGGTCCCCTAGCACGTTTTCTTGCTAATGCGATATGCAAGCTGATATAACTTTAAATGAAATTGTGCAGCTGGTGGTTTAGGTCATGGTGTAGCCCATGCTGTGTTCTTTTGTCTTAGCCTGCTAACACCAGCATTTGGCCCCGCAACATTCTTTGTTGACAAGTGTTCACAGTTACCCTTTTTTCTTGTTTCTGGTTAGTATATTTTTTTACTTTCTTTAGATGGAATGGAGTTAATTAATTCATATTTTCATTGCCATCTTTGTGCTTCGTTCTTTATTTTTTGCAACCTAGTAGATCATGATCCTCAAGGGATTGTTGACATGGACTTTTCTGTAAGTTCATTGTGAATTCTTGGTAGCTGACATTAATTTTGTCTTACTAATTGCAGCAATCATTGCTCTTGCATTTGTTACCATTCACACTTGCTCAATGGTCATTGCATTCAATGGGTATGCCGAAGGGAATAAAGTGGATCAATATTTTGTCCCTGCAGTTCACATTGTTGCAGGAATGGTGGTAAAAGTCCTCTCTTTTACATATCTAAAATCATTGTCTGTGTGCTTTATGAGTTAAATACATGACATGGTCTCGAAATAGCAGTACTTTAACATCTATGCTGGAATATTATATGGATGTGGCCATCCAGGTGATGGGCTTGAAACTGGATCCATAAATTTACCTCCTGATATTACTAATTTTGTACATGTCGATTAACTTCATAGGTCCGGAGGCTCTAAGTATGATGACATGGGCTTATTAATATATAAAACCTTTAATCTGTGTACAAATAGCTATCTTGCACCTAAATTTGTTGATTTGGAGGATATATTGTTAAGTTTTTGGACACGTAACTTGAAAAACTCTTCTCGTTGATTAATGACCTGCACATTTTCCTGCAAACTGAACAACTCTTAATGACTTCTTTATCATTTCCTTCTTAGACACTGGTGAATTTTGCTTCTGGGGGTTGTGTGGTTGGCATTCCTCTCCTCTATTTTATGGCAATCTTAACGTTGTTGCATTGTGGGAAAATGGTGTGGAGAAGATTATCAGAAACCAGACAGTAATATATAGGAGGTGATTTTTGTTGAGGTCCACCCTTTTTACCTTGACAATGTGTGACTCTCCTGTGAAAGCTTACAAGCAGGAGCATCAAGGGCAAGTGTATTCTGTGGAAATAAATGTTTTGTACGATACAGGCATATTGCAAAATGGAGGATTACTTTTTCACACCTCTCCCCCCCCTTTTCTTTTGGTCTGTGCTTCGTGTCTTTGACCATGGATGTGCCTGCTAACTCCTTGTGAAGGTTTGGGGTACTGGGCGATGGTATGATCCTATTTGCAAGGCACATTGTATCATGCTGCATAGAACAACCAATGCTAATCTTTGACTTGGCAACTCTCACTATAAATGCAAGAAATTTTATAATGTAAATGTGTTGCATTGTTGCCGATTGAGATACATCGCCTTGAATAGCGTTAACCATTCTCTGAGACGGTCTTCTACATACCATATACATTGCCGGATGACAACTTTTTGCATCCTTTCTTACTACTGAATGTCTTTCATATATCTTGAACAATCTTGGATTCCCAATCATCAAGCTATTGTGAGTCTGTTAGAGAGTTTCTTTTCAATGCTGTATGTGGATCAAGGATTGTTGATACTTTTCCAGAATCAGCTGCGATTTAAAGCTCCAGAAATGGTGCTCATGAATAATTTTCCATGATTAAACAAATTGCACGAGGCATCCAAGTTGGCTATGGCGTTGAGACATGCCATCCTCAGGGAGTCTGGCAGTCGAACAATATCTCAAAACTTTCAACTATCACGTATCTTCTCCCATCATGGCATTGTCGACCACACCATCCTTCAGGAAAAATAACCAAAAATTGTGCTGGCGTGCCGCCAGTGTACACGAAGTTTGACACGGTGCTTGGAAGAAAAACCCAAATTTGTGTCTAGAAATTCTATCATTGACTTCCGTACAAGAAGACCGAGTCAAACAGTAAACGATAAGGTTTGAGAGGAAGGTTCCATCAACAGCCGAGAAATATAGGCTCCAACCTCCGGGAATAATACTTAAGTCATGGTCAAATAAGAAACTTGTTATAGCCATGGACCTGGCAAGAAAAGCTTTGGGGTGTCTTTGCCATTGGTGCCGAACCATTATTTTATGGGAATTTAAATTTTTAAAAATAAAATTATTTTTTTTCAGTGATTTCAGATTGTTTTTACTGTGTTAATGTTAAAAATAAATTTTTAAAAATAAAAAATATTATTATAATTCATTTCTAAATAAAAAATACTTTAAACTATAACTACAATTATATTTTCAAATATACCCTTAACATTGTTGTGCTAGAGTGAGTGAATCCAACCATGGAACAAAATGCAGATTCAAGCATGGCCTCACCACTTGGGGGTGTTTTTCCTTTCTAACGTAGTTCAAAAATAAAAGAAGATAAAAGAGCATCTAATATAGAGTGTGTTTGACAGTGTGGTTGCGGGTGTTTTTCAAATAACTTTTCGTGCCAAAATACATGCTAATGATATTTTTTTATTTTTTAAAAATTATTTTTGACATCAGCACATCAAAACGATCTAAAACGTACAAACCATATTAAATTTTAGCAAAAAAAAAAGAAAATTCAAATTTTTTGGAAACACAGGTTGAATCGTGTTCCCAAACACTGCCATAGTTTGGTAAAATTTAATCATAATAACTACTATCTTTTAAAAAGTTATTATTAAGAATGATGATATTTTAAAAAATAATTAAAAAAAAATAAGATTCTGGAAGCGTATTAAAATTCGGATGATAATACCTTCAGTACCATTAAAAAAATCTTATATTGTCAAAAAAAAAATCATTGACCACACGTGCTATTCAAAAACAATAGTAACTCACTTGCTCCTGAGGAGACATGCATGCCCGTCGAGCCACTATTAATAATATTCTTTGATATTATTAAATTAATCTTATTAAAAAAAAATTATATAGCTTCAGTATTGCTTTAAAATCTCATTCTATTATCATCTCATTCCATTATTAGAGCTCCAGTATTCCTTTTAAATCTCATTCTTGCATATTTTAACTTCTTTTAAATATTGCTATTTACAAACACATCTTCACAACTTTTAGTGCTGTTTTTCAACATCTTTCCTCGCCGAATTTTATTAGCTAATTTTTTATATATAAAAAAAAAATCCACCCCTTATAGATGAACTGCACCTTGCAGTACATCTATTGGAACTGCACCTTTGGATACATGGAATTACATTTAACACGTATGCCCGATTAAGAGGGTAGCTAGAATTGTTTTTTAAAATATTTTTTGTATTAAAATATATTAAAATAATATTTTTTTATTTTTAAAAAGTTATTTTTAAAATCAATAAACTGAAAGCAAAAGTTATGGTTGCATTTCCATAACATGGAACTGATTGAAAGCCAATAATATTATACAAAAACGAATGGAATTATACAACATCCTTGGAATATTCTTTTTATACAAGCTAGACGTGAAGAATCTAAGCAAAAAGGATAAACAAGGAGGAAGAGGAAAGGGGATTACAAAAGGAATAAGCAGGAGGATGCACACTTGCAAAACTTTAAAACACTGATTCCATTATTATGAATCAAAAAAAAGAAAAAAATGATGATATCTGTGATCTGTGATATACAAATTCAATATCAAAACAAATAAAATCTTAATTAGTGATGAGTTAGCAGGTACTTTTGTTGAGTTTTGAACTTCTGTTCACTTGAAAAAGAACTTCCAAATTAGCAGGTACTTTTGTTGAGTTTTGAACTTCTGTTCACTTGAAAAAGAACTTCCAAATTAGCAGCTACTTTTGTTGAGTTTTGAACTTCTGTTCACTTGAAAAAGAACTTCCAAACATCTCTGTCAGTCATCTCCTTAACTAAATGGGCTCCAAAAATGCCTTCCTCGTCTACCAGACTTCTTAGCTGCCGTGCTCCATTATTGAAACCAACATAGTTTCTCTTTGTTGCCAAGTATAATACTCCATATGGAGGCCTCAAACACTGGTCATGCAAAACAAGAGTTAAGAATGGATCTATAATAAAAATAAACACCAACACCACTAGCAACTCAAGTTTTTGAGTTCTAATTTTACAAAATGGGACTTTATACTTGAACATCTTTCCACATGGAACGTGCATAAAAAATCACTTTAAACAGATATCGACAAGGGTACCATCTGCGTGGTTGGTCAAATTTGTTAAGCAGCGTTTGTGAATGGAACTAACAAGTCTAGTTGCCCATGTTCACTACAAATGAGCATCAAATTCACAAGTTCATTCAGCGAGATTATATTTACGTACAAGAACAGGACATAAGATAATATTGTAGGTATAGCATAAGCACAACAACACAGAAAACTTGATTTTCCAATCCTGCATTCATGTGCAGGATATTGGGCATTATGAGATGGTAAACTTAATAGCTAATCTGTTCATTGTTTCATTGCCCAAGGTTGTCACTGGCAGGTCAACTAAAAACAGACTAGCATAGTTTCATTCAACTACTTCCATTTCATTTCATAGGTTCATGATCCTTCCACAAATTTTCCTAAATGTGGATGAAGTCATGTTTCAAGTTCCGCAGGCTTATTACCAAATAAAAATGTTTTCCTCTGTTTATCTTATTTTTTTGTTACCAACTTACCATAAATATACCATATATGTTCTGTCAACCTAGTCATGGAACAAAATAATATGAAATTTGGATTTCATAAACAAAGCAAAGAATCAAGCAACATGAAACCAATAAAAACTAACCTTTTTAATGAGAGCATACAGCTTCTTCAAAGAAGATATGGAGTATGGGATGTCTGTCATCAGAATAACATCATATCCCCCTTCTCCATGATCTGTCTCACTAGCCCTCTCCCATGCTTGGCTTCCTGAAAGCTTCCTTGATCGTCGTCTTGAGGAAGTTTCCTGACCAATGATGCTACCATCTAGGCTACTACATCCATCCATGAAATCCTCCTCGGAAAAGCTTAGGCTCATCCCTGTGGTCACTTCAAATGTATCATTCCTCACAACAGATAAGACTGTGGGGAGTTCCTCCCATTCCCCAGCATAGAAGTGCACTGACGGTGCCAATGTTTGTCTTGATGGAGTCAGGGGACTCTCCGGCTGTCGGCTCTGCCTGTCCCGAGCTTGCTCAAGGTTAGCAAGAACATTTGGTATGGTTGTGCACCTTATAGTTTCTGCATTCAGATCTTGGAAGTGCACTGTAGAAGCACCCTGTAAAATTTCTTAATTAGCTTCAACTGGTAGAATATAGATAGATCCTCAAAAGCCCATGCTATTACACCTATCTTGAGACAGAGAAGATTTGTGCATGTTCCATTTAATTCACTACTAACAAGGATATGAATGATATTTGAAATCAGATAATCCTGACCTACTCATAATGAAAAATCATGTCAATGATTCCAAGTTTTTGTAGTGAGTGATGTATATTTCAGAATGGTCTTTGAGTACAAAAGGCAAAATCTGAACCAACATAGATATCTACGTAATATTAAATCAGTATTGAAGGGTACATTTCATAAGAAAATGGCATTTACCTTCAGGCAAGAAAAAATCCCTGGAATACCATAGCTACAACCAAGCTGTAACAATCACCAAGTGGAGAAATCAACTGTCAGATCATCTTGTTAATTACTTCAAATGAAAAGGAGAGTCATCATAGTAGAAAACAGAAAGGAAGCCATCACAACCAAAACTTTCAGGGAAGGGGACTATCAAGGTTTCTTGTGGCAGATTTTGTATTAGACAATAAAATGAAAAAAGGAAGATTTCAAATCATGAACTCAAAGCATGAATTATAAGTAGCAAACATTTTTCGAACTTAATTACCTCAAGCACCCTCTTGCCTCTAAAGCTCAGTTGTCCATCTCGAATTTCATGCTTGAGAACATTAACAAGATCAATAGAGCTGTCCCAAGATTTCAGATACCCTGCAAAACCACATTGGTTTCTGGCTTTAAATTCTAATCGATCAATTCATATATCTAGCAGCAGATAAATTGAACTAAGCATTTTCACTTTTCAATGCAACCGGGAAGTGTATGTACTGACCATCAGTTTTTGAGGATATCGTCTCAGAACCAACAAACGCAATAATATCAGCAACACTAACTCTACCCTGAAAGAGGTTGAAAAAAAAATTCAATCAAAGCTCGCAACTCGGACCACTAAGCAAGCAACTCGGACCACCAAGCAAATAATCATTACATAGAAGAAGTAGGTTTTGAAACATTCGAATATAACTTCCGGAACTGACACAGAAAATTTCCTGGCAATAACTACACAAGGCCGTTTCCTTGAAAGAACCAGATTCCCATTTATTTTTTAAGACCTTAGGCATAAAAGACAGCCAATTTTTACATAACCATCAAACAAGGATTTTGCATACCTTGAACACATTAAGGCCTTGGAATTCTACATTCTCTCCAGCATACTTGTAAGGATGAACCATCTACACAAAAAAAAAAAACAAGGTATGATTCAATTTTGAGGTCAACTTTCGCTCCCCCTCCTCCATCACCAATTTCAAAATTTCCAGTCATAAACTTCATTTTTCACCAAAGATTCAAGCCAAGCATAGATGATACATAACAATTAAGAGACTAACAAAACATACCTTTGAAGGGAGAATTTCCACAGCTGGTGTAGGAAGAACCACATCTCTCTCTAAAACAGTTGACACACTATTGTTTCCTCTATCTTGAGGTAGCAAACCAGGTAAACACTGTGCAAACAAAGATGGGGTACGCATCTTTCCTGTATAATTCCTTAAAAAATAATCCTCTAAGACACAACACAATCTGCAAAAAGATCAAAACTTTGTCATCACCAACAACAAAAGACCTTAACAAAACCAGATCATAAATCATCAAATTCACCAAAAAAACCAATAAGAAACCCAAAAATCAAGATTTAAAAATGACCCAAAAAAGCTAACAAGGTAAAGACAAAAACTTTACCTTGTAAGAGCAAAAATGGAAGTGATTTTTTTAGCTATTCTCTATGGAAAACTTCTATTAAGAGATGCCCTTGTTATATTTTAAGGTGTGAGAGCTTAAAGATCAATAAAACACTGAAATTTCAAGAAATCAAAGTCAAAAAGAGGAGGTTTGACATAACCTACCGCAACCCAATAGGGAACACCAGGAAGCTTCTGATTCAGCAGGAACTGCAACATTTTAGTTAATTACGATGAAGTCCTCGAGTTTTTCCATAATAATTGAATTTGCCACAATGTTTTTTTAGTTTTTTTTTATTAGCTTGAATGTCCGTGAATTGATTAATTTCATGTGTCCTGAAGTTAACGACCATATAAGTTTTTAGCAGCCCTGAAGTTTATGAGACTCAAATTAGTAACCTTTAGAAAACAATTTCAGAATATAATTAGTTGAACTATATCCTTTAAGGTTTAAATAATATTAATTTTAATAAATATTAAGTTAAAAACTACTTGGAAAGTTATTTAATTACATAAATTATTTTTTTAATATGATTTGATAAAAATAAAAAATTACTACAATTCTAACCTATATTTATATTTATATTGAAAAAATACAAAAGTAATTTTATTATCATCAATTATTGTTTAATTAATTTTTACCTTTTTAGGTAGGGGTAAAACTTATCCACTTCCGCGTGTCAATCTCTAGGATCATTTGATCCAAAACTTACTCTAGATGAAGTTTTACTTTATAATTAATTTTTTTTAATTAAAACAATATTGATTCAAGTTTTTTTTAATAAAATATACCTTAAGCTTTCAAGGTTTTTCTTTTTTTAAAAAAAATAACCTAACCATCCATCCATAAAATAATCCAAGCTTTAAATTAATTTTATAAATAGTTGACTAATATAAGAAACACCTAATACATGGTGAATAGTTGAATTAGTTAAATCATATTTTTTCAATTATCGGATATTTGAATATAAACACACTTGAATACTCCAATTGCATAAAAAATATCAAATAAAATTACAATGATATGACTATGTATGTGAAAATGGATTTTGAATCTGAACAACATAAATGGACAGTCCTTTATATCAAAAAAAAAATATTTCACAGGTTTTTTAATTAATATTTTAAATCTAGAAATGTAGATCTCATACATGGACATTACACTTTTATACTTTCCGTAAAGTAGATTATCCTTAAAATTCTCTAGGTAAAGTTGAACCCCAGCTATTTTTTACACACTTTTTTATTTATTTATAGCCACTGAATTATATTTTTCTTCAATTGTAAATTTGATGGATTTTATCTTACAAAAAAATCTTCTGAAATCCTTTGAAAGTTTAAAATTTAGATTATTTTTCAAGTGTTTTTTACTTAAAAATATATTAAAATAATAATTTTTTTATTTATAATATTTACATGCCTAAACAATTAAAAAAACACTAAAAAACTTTATTTAAAATTAAAAAAAAACAATTCATATTATAATTTCTTATAAATGCATGGATGTAAATATAAATAACCTCGTGAGCTTAGAATCCTCTAACGTTAAAGTCCCAAAAAAAAATATTTGATTCATATTATAATTTTGGTGGCAAT